>Ga0105252_10000379_pt1 | contig 32337 bp, 33 predicted proteins | sample EasRivMeERMZT100_FD_89675 | JGI IMG/M metagenome (GOLD analysis project Ga0105252, IMG submission 89675) | Soil microbial communities from meander-bound floodplain in the East River, Colorado, USA - East River MetaG ERMZT100 | ecosystem: Environmental > Terrestrial > Soil > Floodplain | place... | reverse complement strand
CGCTCGCGCTTTCGCAGCCTCGATCGCCCGCAGAACCGCCCCGGCGTGCCCGGCGATGACGATCTGTTCGGGAGAATTGAAGTTGACCGCCTCACAGACTTCGCCCTGTGCGGCCTCTGCGCACGCCGCGCCAATCGCCGCTTCGTCCAGGCCCAGAATTGCCGCCATCGCGCCCGTCCCCTGCGGCACGGCTTCCTGCATCGCCTGGCCTCGCAGGCGCACGAGCGGAAGACAATCGGAAAAGGAGATCGCATTGGCCGCCACCAGCGCCGTGTATTCGCCCAGACTGTGCCCGGCAAGCAGCGAGGGTTCGGCGCCCCCCAACCCCCGCCATGCGCGCCAGGCGCAGATGCCTGCCGTCACCATGATCGGCTGGGTGTTGGCGGTGCTGTTGAGTTGCTCGGCGGGACCCTCGGCCATCAGCTTGCCCACGTCTTGCTTCAGGACATCCGAGGCTTCGGCGATCGTCTCGCGCACCGCAGGCATGTCGCCGTATCCGGCAAGCATCCCCACCGACTGTGATCCCTGGCCGGGAAAAACCATCGCGAACTTCACTTTGCCTACATCTCCACCAGCGAGGCGCCCCAGGTGAAACCTCCACCCACTCCCTGAAGCATGACTTTGTGTCCCGGCTTGATGCGGCCGTCGCGAATCGCGACGTCGAGCGCAAGCGGAACCGACGCGGCCGAGGTGTTGCCGTGCCGGTCAACCGTGACGACGAGCTTGGACAAATCGATGCCGAGTCTCTTTGCAGTCGCCTCGAGTATGCGAACGTTGGCTTGGTGCGGAATGAGCCAGTCGATGTCCGCAATCGATCGGCCGCACAGCGCAAGGGTCTCGCGCGCGACGTCGTCCAGGACCTTCACCGCAAACTTGAACACTGCCTGTCCGTCCATCTGCACATAAGGCGAGCCGACGATCTTGCCGCCGCAAACGTTGCCCGGCACCGAGAGGATATCGGCATAGGACCCGTCGGCGTGCAGCGCGCTTCCCAGGATGCCCGGCCTTGAATCCGCTTTGAGGACCACGGCTCCGGCGCCGTCGCCGAACAGCACCGCCGTAGAGCGGTCGTTCCAGTCGAGAATTCGCGAATACACTTCGGAACCGACCACGAGCGCGCAGCGATTCTGGCCCGAGCGGATGAACTTGTCCGCTATGGTGAGCGCATAGACAAAACCGCTGCATACGGCCTGGATGTCAAACGCCGTGCAGCCCTTGATCCCGAGCTTCGTCTGCATGATGCAGGCCGTGCTCGGAAAGATGTAATCGGGGGTCGCCGTCGCCACGATGATGAGATCGATTTCCGAAGCGGCGACTCCGGCCGAGGCCAGCGCCTGCCGGCTTGCCTCTGCGCCGAGATCGCTGGCGCTTTGAGTGGGTTCGGCGATATGGCGCTGGCGAATGCCGGTGCGGGTGCGGATCCATTCGTCCGATGTATCCATACGCTTGGCCAGATCGTCGTTCGTGACGATCTTCGCGGGCAGATAGCCCCCTGTGCCGACGATGCGCGACCAGATCATGATTCCGTCGCCGCCGCCTGCTCTGCATCGCCGAAGCGCTGCATCAGGCGATGCAGCACTTCATTGCGGACTTCCTCAGTGGCGCGCTCGATCGCGCGCTCGAAGCTGAAGATATCGGCCGAGCCGTGGCTCTTTACCACGATCCCTCTCAGTCCGAGCAAGGTCGCACCGTTGAAGCGGCGCGGGTCAAGCCGTTGGCGAAACGCACGAAGCACGGGCATGACGATGGCACCAACGAGCCGGGTGAGCATGCTGCGCATGAACTCTTCCCTGATGAAACTGCGCACCATCTGCACGATTCCTTCGGAAGCCTTGAGCATGACGTTGCCGACAAACCCGTCGCAGACCACCACGTCGGCCGCTCCCTTGTAGATTCCGTCGCCCTCGATGTTGCCGATGAAGTTGAGGCCGCTCCCGCGCAACAGCTCGGCGGCACGCTTCACCACTTCGTTGCCCTTGATATCCTCCTCGCCGATATTGAGCAGTCCGACAGTCGGTCGGTCCTTGTGCTCCACGGCCGAGACCAGCGTCGCGCCCATGATCGCGAACTGAAGAAGGTGATCCGGCCCGCAATCGACATTGGCGCCGAGATCGAGGACGTAAGTGCTGCCCCGCACCGTAGGCAGCGCGGAGATGATCGCAGGGCGATCGATCCCCGGAAGCATCTTGAGGACAAAGCGCGAGATCGCCATCAGCGCTCCGGTATTTCCGGCGCTCACACAGGCATGCGCTTCGCCGCTCTTGACGAGGTCCACGGCCACCCGCATCGACGAATGTTTCTTGTTGCGCAGCGCGGTTGCCGGCGACTCGTCCATCAGCACGACCTCGCTCGCGTGATGCACGCGCAGCCGCGGATTGGGCTTTGCCCCGCGCGCTTTCAGCTCGGCCTCGATGGCGTCTCGCAAGCCCACGAGAACGATGTCCACGTCCGCGCTGGATCTGAGGAAATTGAGCGCGGCCGGCACGGTAACGTGCGGGCCGTGGTCGCCGCCCATGCAATCAATGGCTACGGTGATGTCCATGCAGACGCGGCGCGAAGCGTTCCTGCTTCGCTCGGGAAGGGCTGAACTCGGCGTCGCCAGTCGCTCAAGCCGGGCGATGCCTTACTCGCTCCCGGTCTTGACGACCCTCTTGCCCCGATAGTAGCCGCTCGGGCTGATGTGATGGCGCAGATGCACTTCGCCCGTGGTGGGCTCGACCGCAAGCGGCGGATTGGTGAGAAAATCGTGAGAGCGGTGCATTCCGCGCTTCGAAGGCGACTTCTTGTTCTGCTGGACTGCCATATGCAAACTCCCTCAAGTTCAAGTCGCCGGTCGGTCTCCGCCGCACGCTGCGTGCCGCGGCACCATCGGCAAAGCGAGGATCACTTCGTCCTCGACAAGCTGCCCAACGTCCATGCGACGGGACGCGAGCACGCGGTCTATATCGTCGTCGGCTTCCGCGATCTCGCTCAGGCTCTCGGCAAGCTGCAGTTCGGCGTCAACCGCGATGGGAACCGGGAGCAGATCGAGGCAGCGCTGGCACGGCAACTGCACGCATCCTCTTACCGAAATCTGCAGACACGGTCTGCCGGTGCCCGTTCTTCCTCCGCGCAGATGGTATTCCAAACCTTCGGTCGAGCCCTGCATCTGCGCAAGGCGCAACAACTCCTGCATTTCCACCCGACCCCGCTTTTCCAACGCGGCACGGGCAAACTGGAGGCTGTCGATCACCCCCGCTTGCGACATAAGCGGCGCATGATATTATGTTTGCTTCGGAGTGTCAAAAGAAATTCCAAGTTGTTCAGAGCGTTACTGCACTTTTGGGTGCTCGTGGCGGTCGCGACGCCGGCCTTCGCCCAGGTTTACAAATGGGTGGACGAGCGAGGCGTGACGCACTACGGCGAGCGGCCGCCCCAAGGCCGAAAGGCGAGCGAGGTGCCGCACAAACTTGGGACTCCCGGCCCGGGTAGCACGGTCAGGGAAAGCCCGCCGCCCCAGGATCGCAGTCCACAGCAGGGCCAGACACCACCGCAAGGCCAGACACCGCCGCAGGGCCAGACACCGTCGCAGGGCCAGGCCCAGGCAGCACCGCCCTTGGACAGGGAAGCTCACGAAGCGCTCAGGCGCCAGGAACAGTGCAATCAGCAACGCGACCTGCTCGCCCGCTTGCGGCAGAACGCGCAGCTGGATGTTTCGAGCGCCATCGCGAGGCAGGAAAAGACGGTCGCCGAACTATGCAAGACTTAGGGCCATGCAGCTTGTGCTCGCCTCAACCTCGCGCTATCGGCGCGTTCTGCTCGAGCGGCTCGGAATTCCGTTTTCGGTCGCAGACCCGGGCATAGTCGAAGAACGCCGTCCCGGCGAGGCGCCGGAGAGCATGGCTCGGCGCCTCTGCGAAGCCAAGGCGCTCTCGGTCGCGCGCCGTTTTCGCGACGCCCTGGTCATAGGCTGCGACCAGGTCGCGGTAAGAAACGGCGAGGTGCTCGGCAAGCCCGGCTCGCACGAAACCGCCGTGGGCCAGCTTCGCGCCTTGTCGGGCGGCGAGGCCGTGTTTCACACGGCGGTATGCGTGCACAACACCGCCCACGGGACGAGCCGGATCCGCGTGGTCCCGTGCCGCGTCACTTTCCGCAAGCTCGACGACCGAGCGATCGAGCGCTATCTCGCTCGCGAGCAGCCCTACGATTGCGCCGGCAGCGCCAAGTCGGAAGGCCTGGGGATCGCGCTGATTGCGAAAATGGAAGGCGAGGATCCCAACGCCCTCGTCGGCCTGCCGCTGATCGCACTGGTGGATCTCTTGCACGAGCAAGGGTTGAATGTCATCTGACGCGAAGGGCTCGCTTTACCTCCTGCCGAACGTCCTGGGCGACACCGCGCCCGAAGCCGTCATACCCGGAGCCGTTCTCGATCGCGCCCGAACGCTCGACTACTTGATCGCCGAAGATCCGAAGTCGGCGCGCGCCTTCCTGAAGCGCATCGGAACGACGCGAGCGCTGCACGGCATCCGCATCGAGCGGCTCGACCACAACACCCGGCCGAGCGACATCGCTTCGCTGCTCGAGCCCGTGCTCGCCGGCCGCGACGCGGGACTGCTGTCCGAGGCGGGGATGCCTGCCGTCGCCGACCCCGGCGCGAATCTGGTACGCCTCGCACACGAGCACGGCGTGCGCGTCGTGCCCTTGAGCGGCCCCTCCTCGCTCCTGCTCGCCCTCTGCGCTTCCGGGCTCGAGGGGCAGCGATTCGCGTTTCACGGCTATCTTCCGGTCGCGGAGGCGGAGCTGGTCCAGGCGTTGAAGCGCCTCGAACGCGATTCGCAGCGCCTCAAGCAGACGCAGATCTTCATCGAGACGCCCTACCGGAACGAGCGCACGCTTGCCGTCGTCTTGCGCTCGCTCGCTCCCAATACCCTGATGTGCGTCGCCACCGATCTGACCTTGGTATCGCAATCGGTGCGGACCCAGACTGTCGCCGCGTGGCGCAAACGACCGCCTCGGATCAAGGGGCAGCCGAGCGTCTTTCTGCTCCTCGCTTGCTAGAACCGACGATTCGCGGCAAGGCGGCGTGCTAGACTTTTTGTCCGCCTTGTCGCCCCTTTAGTGAGAACAGAGCCTCCATGCCCGACCCCGCTGCAGCACCCGCGCTGAAACCCCTGCCCCGCTGGATATTCGCAAGCCGCTGGCTGCAGCTGCCCTTGTACCTGGGCCTGATCGTGGCGCAGGGCGTGTACGTCGTGCAGTTCATGCGCGAGTTGCTGCATCTGCTTGCCGAGACGACGACATTCAACGAAACGACGATCATGCTGACGGTGCTCGGCCTGATCGACGTCGTGATGATCTCGAATCTGCTCATCATGGTGGTCATCGGCGGGTACGAGACCTTCGTGTCGCGCCTCAACCTCGAAGGCCATCCCGACGAGCCGGAATGGTTGTCTCACGTCAACGCCAACGTGCTCAAGGTGAAGCTGGCGACGGCCATCATCGGCATTTCCTCGATCCACCTGCTCAAGACCTTCATCAACGCGCAGAACATGGACGAGAAGACCATGTTCTGGCAGGTGACGATTCATATCACTTTCCTCGTCTCGGCGGTCGCCATCGCCGCCATCGACCGCATCATGCTGCCGTCCACGGTCGAGCACATGAAACGCGAATAGCCATGGCTGCAATTCGGCAGGAACACCTGATCCAGAGCGTCGCCGACGCGCTGCAGTACATCAGCTACTACCACCCGCGCGACTACATCCAGCACCTCGCGCGCGCCTACGAGCGCGAGCAATCGTCCGCGGCGAAAGACGCAATCGCCCAGATCCTCACCAATTCGCGCCTGTGCGCCGAAGGCCACCGGCCCATCTGCCAGGACACCGGCATCGTCAACGTGTTCCTCAAAGTCGGGATGGACGTACGCTGGGACGCGAAGATGCCGCTCGCCGACATGGTGAACGAAGGTCTGCGGCGCGCTTACCTCGACCCGGACAACAAACTGCGCGCCTCCATCGTCGAAGATCCGATCTTCGCCCGCAGGAACACGAGGGACAACACACCGGCGGTGATCCACACCGAGCTCGTACCGGGCGCCGCCGTAGCCGTGGACGTCGCCGCCAAGGGCGCCGGCTCGGAGAACAAATCCAAGTTCGCGATGCTCAACCCCTCGGACTCGATCGTCGACTGGGTCCTGAAAACGGTACCGACGATGGGAGCGGGCTGGTGTCCGCCGGGCATGCTCGGGATCGGCGTAGGCGGCACGGCCGAAAAGGCCATGGTGATGGCCAAGGAATCGCTCATGGAGCCGATCGACATGCACGAGCTGCTCGCGCGAGGCCCGCGCGACAAGCTCGAGGCGCTGCGCATCGAGCTGTACGACAAGGTCAACCGGCTCGGCATCGGCGCTCAAGGGCTGGGCGGACTGTCCACGGTGCTCGACGTCAAGATCAGGACGTTTCCGACGCACGCCGGGTCGCAGCCGATCGCGATGATCCCGAACTGCGCCGCGACGCGGCACATCCACTTCGTGCTCGACGGCTCCGGCCCGGCCGAGTTCGAGCCGCCGTCGCTGGAGGACTGGCCGAAGGTCGCCTGGACGCCATCGGCGCAGGCGAGGCGAGTCGATCTCGATGCGCTCACGCGCGAGGAGGTGATGGCCTGGAAGCCCGGCGAGACGCTGCTGCTCTCGGGCCGCATGCTCACCGGCCGCGACGCCGCGCACAAGCGCCTCCAGGACATGCTCGACCGCGGCGAGCGGCCGCCCGTCGACTTTACGAACCGCGTGATCTACTACGTCGGTCCGGTGGACCCGGTGAGGGACGAGATCGTCGGCCCTGCCGGCCCCACCACGTCGACGCGCATGGACAAGTTCAGCGAGACGATGCTGGGGAAGACGGGACTGCTCGCCATGATCGGCAAAGGCGAGCGCGGCCCGGCCGCCATCGAGGCGATCAGAAAACACAGGGCCGCTTCGCTGATCGCCGTTGGCGGCGCAGCGTATCTCGTCGCCAAGGCGATTCGAAAATCCAGAGTCCTCGCCTTCGGGGATCTCGGCATGGAAGCGATCTACGAGTTCGAAGTAAAGGACATGCCGGTCACGGTCGCCGTCGATGCGAACGGCAATTCGGTGCACCAAACCGGTCCGCGGGACTGGGAAAAACGCATCAAGGAACTCAGAATCCCCGTCTCGGTCGCATGAGCCACCCTCTCCCTGGCGGGGAGGCGTGCGCCCCGCCCGGGCTCCCCTCCGGAGACGAGCCTTGACTCCCCTCCCGCGCTGGCTGGGGATCGCGATCCTGCTCGCCATCGCGGTCACGTTCAGTCTCAACCACATCGCGGCACGCGTCGCCTTCGATCACGGCGTCAACGTCGTCACGGGCGTGGCGTTCCGCTCGGGCGGCACCGCGCTCGCGTTGCTCGCGTTGCTTCTGGCGCTGCGCGTGCCGCTCGCGCTTTCCCCCTCGACCCGCTGGCGCGCGTTTGCGATCGGCATCGTCGTCGCCGTGCAGAGCACCTTTATCTACGCTGCGGTGGCGCGGCTGCCGGTAGCGCTCGCGCTCCTCACTTTCAACACTTATCCGCTGCTCTACGCGCTCATGGCCTGGGCGGCCGGGATGGAACGCCCGTCGCGCAGCACCTTCGCAGCGATGCTGGTCGCGCTTTTCGGCCTGGCGCTCGCGCTCGACGTGACGCGCGGCGGGGGCGATCTCGCCGCGCGCTGGGACGAGATCGGAGCGGGAGTGGCATTTGCGACCGGCGCGTCGCTCTCCTTTGCCCTGGTGCTCTTCCTCAACGCCCGCTGGCTGCACGGCATGGATGGCCGCCTGCGCAGCTTTTTCACCATGTCGAGCTGCAGCGCAGCGGCGCTCGCCGCTGCCGCCGCGACCGGAATCGCCCTGCCCGCCGATGGGATGGGATGGCTCGGCTTGATCCTGCTCACCGTCTTCTACGGCTCGGCGATCACGGCTCTGTTCGTGCTGCAACCGCGCATGCGCTCCACGAGCGACGTAGCGGTGCTCAACTTCGAGCCGGTGGCGCTGCTCTTTCTCGGCTGGGTCATCCTCGGCCAGAGCCTGTCTCCCCTGCAGATCGCCGGAGCGCTCGTCGTGATCGGTTCGGTCGTCGCGCTCGGCATGGCGAAGCGCTAGAATTCGCGTACTCATGGCGATCATCCTCGGTGGCATCGGCACCTCGCACGTGCCCACGATCGGCGGCGCGTACGACCGGAACAAGCGGAACGACCCCGACTGGGCGCCGCTGTTTCGCGGCTACGAGCGCGTCGCGGAGTGGCTCCAGGAGAAAAAGCCCGACGTTCTCGTGTTCTTCTACAACGATCACGCGAGCACGTTCTTCTTCGACCACTACCCGACCTTCGCGCTCGGCGTGAGCGAGACCTATCCGATCGCCGACGAGGGCCTGGGAACCCGCGCCGTTCCGCCGCTCAAGGGACACGCGGGCCTCGCGCGCCACATGGCCGATTGCCTGGTGAACGACGAATTCGACATCTCCGTGTTCCAGGACCTGCCGATCGACCACGGCGTGCACTCGCCGCTCACCATGTTCTGGCCGCCGGCGCCCGACTGGCCGGGGAAGATCGTGCCGATCGAGGTCAACGTGCTCCAGCATCCGATCCCGACCCCGATGCGCTGCTGGAAGCTCGGCCAGGCGGTGCGCCGCGCCGTGCTCTCCTATCGCGAGGACCTGAAGGTCGTCATCGTCGGCACGGGCGGCCTCTCGCACCAGATGAACGGCGAGCGCGGCGGTTTCAACAACGAGAAATGGGACATGAAGTTTCTCGAGTTGATCGCGCGCGACCCGAAGAAGCTCACCGCCATGCGGCACGCCGACTACATCCGCCTCGGCGGCACCGAGGGCGCGGAGGAGATCATGTGGCTCGCGATGCGCGGCGCGCTTTCCCCCGGTGTGAAGAAAATCCACCAGAACTATTACCTGCCGATGACCACCGCGATGGCGGTGGCGCTGTTCGAAGAGCCGGCGGCGAGGCCATCGAAAGGGAAGCCGCCCTCGGCGCGCAAAGCGTCGTTGCGAACGCGCGCAGCGCGACCCGGAATCCAGCGGCGTTCCTGACCGTGAATCCTCAACTCAAGGGTATCGAAAAACTCGAAGGTACCTACCTCTTCGACCTCGCCACCAGCGCCAAGGCGCTGCGGCTCAACCGCTTCCTCCACGGCTTCACCGTCACGGCAAACCGGACGACCTTCAAAGACGACCCCGAAAGCGCCTTCGACAAGGCGGGATTGACCGCCGAGGAACGCAGAATGATCCGGGAACTCGACTGGGCCGCGCTCATCCGCTACGGCGCGAGCTTCTTCTGCCTGGAAAAGCTCGGCCGCGTGAAAGGCGTTTCCAACCCGGAGATGGTTGCGGGATTTCGGGGCGAGACGCTGGAACAATTCCTCAAGACGCGGAACGTTCCTGGGGCCCGATGATTTGATCTTCCAGGAACCCTTTCTGCAACGTTGAGATATAGCCTTGGCGCTCTTCCCGTGAACGAATCCTTGGACAATTTCTGCAGAGGGTTCTGGATCAGCTCCGGGCTGACGATTGTTTTCGTCGCGCTTCTTTTTCTCGTAACGCGACGGCGGGACCTGTGGCTTCGTTACATCGCCGCTGAAGCGGCTTTTTGGGTGCGCCTTCGGCTGCCGGCGCGCATCGTCGAAGCCTCGCGGCTATTCGAAGCGAGCCGCATCTTCATCGGATTCCTCTGGTTCGTCGTCGTGTTGTGGTTCTTGCTGGCCGTCGCGAACGGCGGTGCCTATCTGTATTTCAAGAGTCAGCTTCCGCCGCAGCGAGAACCGAACATCGCGCCTATGGACGCGCCCACAAGCGTCCGGCCGCCGGGGTGAACCGCCGCTCCAGGCTCTGGGCGACGCTTCAGCCCGCCGCGTCCGCGGTCAACCCGGCGGCTTGAATTCCGGCCACGCACGCCTCTTCGTCCTCCTCCCCCGTCCCGCCGCTCGCGCCCGCTGCGCCGAGGATCTCGCCCTTTTCGTCCTTGATCAGCACGCCGCCCGTCTGCGGCAGGAATTTGCCCTTCGCGGTCGCCGCGAGGGTGATAAAAAAGTTGGGGTTGTCCTTCGCTCGCTTGAGAAGCGCGCGGCTGGAGACGCCCATCGCCACCGACGCCCAGGCTTTCCCCTGCGCGACATCGAAACGGAACATGCTGGCCCCGTCCTCCCGCTGCGCGGACCTGACGTTGCCGGCGTCGTCGAGCACCACCACCGAGAGCGGCTTGATCTTCATCTCGCGGGCCTTTTCCAGGGCCTTTTCGATGATGGTGTTGGCTTGTTTCAGGGTGAGCTTCGACATATGTCCTCCGAAAGGTGTAAGGTCCCGCGCATTATAGGCGGTGCCCTGCACCACCCTGCGCGGGTGGCGCGCCCCAAAGCCCATTCCAGCGACCTCCGGGTGGGATGCATCCCAACTTGCGGTGCCCTGCCCGCCTTGCTATGGTAGTCGCCCGAGGAGGACAGACCATGAGCAGACGTTCCGCAGCAATCTTTGGTGCACTCGCGTTCTCGATCGCGTCTTTCGCAGGCGCGCAGCAGCCGGTCAAGATCGGCCTGATCATGCCGTACTCCGGCCAGTTCGCCGACACGGCGACGCAGATGGACAACGCCATCAAGCTCTACGTGAAGCAGAAAGGCGACACGGTGGCCGGCAGGAAAATCGAGTTCATCCGCAAGGATACCGGCGGCATCGCGCCGGATGTCGCCAAGCGTCTGGCACAGGAACTGATCGTGCGCGACAAAGTGGACATCCTCGCCGGTTTCGTTCTCACGCCCAACGCGCTCGCCGCCGGCGATGTGTCGGCGGAAGCGAAGAAGTTCATGGTGGTCATGAACGCGGCGACCGCGATCATCACCACCAAGTCGCCGTACATGGCACGCACATCGCTCACCATCCCGCAACTGAATGAGACGTTCGGCGCCTGGGCCTACAAGAGCGGGATCCGCAAGATCTACAGCATGGTCTCGGATTTCGGCCCGGGTCATGACGCCGAGGGCGGATTCCAGCGCGGTTTCAAGGAGGCGGGCGGCGAGATCGTCGGCTCGGTGCGCTTTCCCGTGGCGAATCCGGATTTCTCCGCTTTCGTGCAGCGCGCAAAAGACCTGAACCCCGAAGCGATCTACGTGTGGGTGCCCGGGGGCGTGCAGCCGGCCGCAGTCGGCAAGACGCTCGCCGAGCGCGGCATCGACCCGAAGAAAACGAAGATCCTGGGTCAAGGGGAGCTGACCGAGGAGGAAGCGCGCAAGAGCATGGGCGACGCCTCTCTCGGCATCATCACCGTCTATCACTACGACTACAACCACGACTCGCGCCTGAACCGCGAGTTCGTGAAGGCTTTCAACGCCGACTACAAGCGCAACCCCAACATCTATGCCATCGGCGGCTACGACGGCATGCACCTGATCTACGAGGCGCTGAAGAAGACCGGCGGCAAGACCGATGCCGAGGCGTTGATCGGAGCGGCGAAGGGCATGAAATGGGAGAGCCCGCGCGGCCCGGTTTCGATCGACCCCGAGACCCGCGACATCGTCCAGACGGTCTACATCCGGCGGGTGGACAAGGTCGGCGGCCAGCTGCTCAACGTCGAGTTCGACAAGGTCGAGAACGTCAAGGATCCGTTCAAGGCTCGGATGAAGAAATAGGTTAAGAGCGGACGCGTAGAACGCGCCGCCTTAACTCCGCGCGTTCGAACGGACGCAAAGCGCCGTTCAACGGGCAGGGTTCCGCAGCGGTATCGGGCCGTTTCGTCCGAGCGACTTGTGCGGCGACACGCGTTACGGGTGGCCGTGCGCCGACCGTTTCAATGGAGGCGCGAGCGGCCGGGACCCCGTAGCGTGTCGTCTGCCGCACCTGGAGCGAGTACGAAATGGCCCAATACCGACGGATCGTTAGACCGCCCGGGGAGGATCGTCGCTCATGACCGGTTTCTTCGGCGTCCTGTTTGACGGTTTCGCCTACGGGATGCTGCTCTTCCTCCTCTCGGTGGGGCTGTCGGTCACGCTCGGGATGATGAACTTCATCAACCTCGCGCACTGCAGCTTCGGCATGCTTGGCGGCTACGTCACCGTGACGCTCCTCGACCGGCTCGGGTGGTCTTTTTTCGCCACGCTGCCTTTCGCTTTTCTCGCCGGAGCGGCGGCGAGCCTCGTGCTCGAAGGGCTGCTGTTCCGCCGCTTCTACCGCGCGAGCGAACTCGACCAGTGCCTCGCGACGATCGGCGTCGTGTTCATGTCGGTGGCCGCGGCGGCCTACATCTACGGGACGGTCCAGCAACCGGTGCAGCTGCCTTCCTACCTGCACGGCTCGGTTGTCTACCTGGGAATTAATTTCGCGGTCTACAGACTGTTCCTCGTCGCCGTCGCGGTGCTCATTGCCCTGCTCCTGGTCGCTACGCTGGAATGGACACGCTTCGGCGCGCAGGTACGCGCCGCCGTGGACAACCAGCGCATGGCGCGCGGACTGGGCATCAACGTCGACCGGGCCTTCGCGATCACCTTCGCGCTCGGAAGCGGGCTTGCGGGCCTGGGTGGAGCACTTGCGATCGCGATGGTCGGACTCGACCCCAATTTCGCGTTCACCTACCTGGTCTGGGTCCTGATCGTGGTCTCGGTAGGCGGTCTCGCCTCGATCGGCGGGTCCTTCGCCGCCGCCATGCTGTTGGGCATCAGCGACATGGCCGGCAAATACTACGTTCCCGCGCTCGGCTCCTTTCTCATCTACCTCTTGATGGTCGGCCTGCTGATGTGGCGGCCGGCCGGCCTGTTCGGAAAGCGCTGATGGCGGCGGCGACGACCGGCGCGCCTGCGGAACCGCACCTCTACCTGCACGCGCAGACCCGGTGGCGCTGGGGTGAGTACGCCTTCTGGCTCGCGACGCTGCTGCCCTTTGTCCTCTTTCCCTCGTATCTGCAGCTCGCGAGCCAGATCGCCATCACGGCGCTGTTTGCCCTGTCGCTCGATCTCATTCTCGGTTACGCGGGCATCGTCTCGCTCGGCCACGCCGCGTTCTTCGGGCTCGGCGCCTACGCCGCCGGCATCCTCTCTGTATACGGATGGGGCGAGCCGCTGTCCGGGCTTGCGTTTGCAGCGGCGATTGCGGGACTCGCCGGATACGCGATGAGCTTCATCATCAGCCGCTTCCGGCACCTCGCTCTCATCATGATCACGCTCGGCCTGGGCCTGCTCCTGCACGAGGCGGCCAACAGCGCCTCCTGGCTCACCGGGGGAGCCGACGGCCTGCAGGGAATCCGCATCGGAACCCTGCTCGGCTTCAAGTTCGACCTCTACGGCCGCACCGCCTACAGCTACTCGCTCATCGTGCTGTTTCTCGCGTTCCTGGTCGCGCGGCGCATCATCCACTCGCCCTTCGGGCTCTCGCTTCGCGGCATCCGCGAGAACCCGGTCCGCATGCCGGCAATCGGAGCCGCGAGCTCCGCGCACATCCGCAAGATCTACACCATCGCCGCTGTGATGGCCGGGATCGCGGGCGCGGTTCTGGCGCAGAGCACTTCGACCGTCTCGCTCGAGGTATTGACCTTCCAGCGCTCGGCGGACGTGCTCGTGATCCTGATTCTCGGCGGGGCGGGCCGGCTCTACGGCGGCATCATCGGCGCGATCATCTACATGGTCGCGCGCGACCAGTTTTCCGGCATCAATCCGCAGTACTGGTACTTCTGGATCGGATTGCTGCTTGTCGCCGTGGTGGTTTTTCTGCCCAACGGCATTCTCGGCGGGATCGCGCGCCTGAAGTCCTCATGGAGCGGCACATGGAAGTAGGCGCGCAGGCCGCCGCCGAGGGGGGCGGCGTCTTGTCAGCGCGCGGCCTAGCCAAGAGCTTCGGGTCCCTGGTCGTCGCAAAGGACATCCACCTGGCGTTGCCGCGAGGCGTGCGCTACGCGCTCATCGGCCCGAACGGCGCGGGAAAGACCACGCTGATCAATCTCATGACCGGCATGCTGCGTCCGGACGCGGGCCGGATATTTCTGGGCGAGGACGAGATCACTTCGCTCAAGCCCGAAGAACGCGTCAGGCGGGGTCTTGTCCGCACGTTCCAGATCAACTCGCTGTTTCCGCATCTCTCCGCGCTCGAGGCGGTGACGCTGGCGGTGTGCGAGCGGCGTGGCGACGCCCCCACTTGGTGGAAACGCCTGCCTGATTACCGCGATGCGGTGGACGAGGCGCACGGCATTCTCTCTTCACTCAGGCTGGCGACGGACTGCTATCGCCTCACCCGCGAGCTCGCTTACGGCAGGCAGCGCCTGCTCGAGATCGCCCTCGCGCTCGCGACCCGGCCGCGTGTGCTGCTCCTCGACGAGCCGGCTGCGGGCGTGCCCAAGGACGAGAGCGCCGAGCTCTTCGATGTGATCTCCTCCTTGTCGCAGGACCTGACCGTGCTTTTCATCGAACACGACATGAACGTCGTGTTCCGGTTCGCCAGCCGCATCATCGTCATGGTCGGCGGCAGAATTCTCGTCGAGGGAAGTCCCGACGAAATCGCGCGCAATCCCGAAGTGCGAACCGTGTATCTCGGGAAAGCGGGTCATGGCTGAGCCGCTGCTCGCGCTCGACAAGGTGCGCGCCGGCTACGGCAACGCGGTTGTGCTCGACGATGTTTCGCTGGAGATCCCCGAGCGCGGGAGCCTAGCCGTGCTCGGCAGAAACGGGGTGGGCAAGACCACGCTGCTCCTCACCATCATGGGCTACACCCATCTGATGCGCGGCGCCATCCTGTGGCGCGGCGAGAGCATCAGCCGGCTCGCCCCTCATGTGCGGGCCCGCCGGGGACTCGGCTGGGTGGCGCAGGAGCGGGAGATCTTTCCGTCGCTGACTCTGGAAGAGAACCTCACGGTCGCCGCACGTAAAGGCCGCTGGAATCTCAAGGCGGTCTATGAGCTCTTCCCGCGGCTCGCCGAACGCCGCCAGGCGAAGGGCAATCAACTGTCGGGCGGCGAGCAGCAGATGCTCGCGATCGCGCGCGCGCTCATGACCAATCCGGCGCTCCTGTTGCTCGATGAGCCGCTCGAAGGTCTCGCGCCCATCATCGTCGAGGAACTGGCCGGGGCGATACGGCGCATGATCGCCGAGCAGGGAACCGCCGCCGTCCTGGTCGAGCAGCATACCGAGATCGCGCTGTCGCTCACCGAGGAGGCCGTGGTCATCGAGCGAGGATCGATCGTTCATCGCGCCAGGTCGCGCGACCTTCCGCACGACACCGAAACGCTGGAGCGCCTGGTCGGACTGCGCGTGACGGCGTAAGACGGGGGGCGCCGGACTCTTGCACATTGGGTTATGCTTCGCCACCTCGGGCAACCGCCGTGCACAATCCTTTCAAAAGCGTCAAGAAAATCGAGGCGAAGCCCTTCACTTCGCTCCCGGAGAAGTTCCGCAAGAAGCGCCGCAGCGCCTGGTCCGATCCGAACCGTCAGGGCGCGGCCGTGGACAGTTTCCTCGAAGGCCCTTCGTTCGACCGCGACGGCAACCTGTGGTGCGTGGACATTCCTTTCGGGCGCGTCTTTCGCATCGACCCGAAGGGCGAATGGGAGCTCGCCGTGCAGTACGACGGCTGGCCGAACGGGCTGAAGATCCACAAGGCCGGCTGGGTCTTCATCGCCGACTACAGGCGCGGCCTGATGCTGCTCGATCCGAAGTCCGGGAAAATCGATTCCTACCTCGCAACGGTGTTCAGCGAGGCTTTCAAGGGCCTGAACGATCTTCATTTTGCCGACAACGGCGACCTGTACTTCACCGACCAGGGACAGACCGGCATCGCCGATCCGAGCGGACGCGTATATCGCCTGCGCTCGAACGGCGAGCTGCAGCGCCTCATCGACAACGCGCCCTCCCCCAACGGCATCACGCTCAATACCACGAACACGCATGTGTACGTCGCCGTCACGCGCGCGCAGCAGATCTGGCGGCTGCCGCTCATGGCGGGCGGCACGCTCTCCAAGACCGGCGTCGCGATCCAGCTCTCGGGCGGCCACGCGGGTCCCGACGGCATCGAAATGGACGAGGAGGATGGAATCCTGGTGTGCCACCTGGGCGTGGGCGTGTGGCGCTTCGACTCGAATTTCCTGCCGACGCACCTCGTCCATGCCGGCAAGTCTCACCGCCTCATGACCAACATCGCTTTCGGCGGCTCCAAGGGACGCACGCTCTACATCACCGATTCGCTGAACGGCGACATCCTGACCGCCGAGATGCCGGTCGCAGGGAAAAAGATGTTCGCGCACAAATAGGAGGAAGAACGTGAAGCCCGTCCGACTCGCCCTCGCCGCTTTGATGCTTGCGCTTCCCCTTGCGGCCCACGCCCAGCAATACCCCGCCAAGCCGGTGCGCGTCCTCGTCGGCTACGCCGCGGGCAGCTCGACCGACATCGTCGGACGGGTCATGGCCGACCGGCTCGGCGTCTACTGGAAGCAGACCGTCATCGTCGAGAACCGCGGCGGCGCTGCGGGCAACCTCGCCGCCGACGCGGTGGCCAAGGCGCAGGGCGACGGCTACACGCTGCTCTTCGCGCAGAACGGCCTGGCGATCAGCGCCGCGGCGCTGCCCAACCTTCCCTACAGCGCCGAACGCGACCTCCTGCCGCTCGCACCGGTGGCGGCGACGCCGCACATACTCATCGTCGGCCCCGACTTCCCGGCAAAGAACGTGCAGGAGCTGATCGCGCGCGCCAGAGCCGAACCGGGGAAACTCACTTTCGCTTCCTCCGGAGTCGGCAACTCCGACCACCTGTGCGGGGAACTCTTCAACATGATGGCCGGGATCAAGGCGATCCACGTGCCCTACAAGGGCGGCGCGCCGGCCGTCCAGGACGTCATCCCGGGGCGCGTCGCCTACTACTTCGCCGGCATGCCGGTCGGCCTGCCGCTCGCAAATTCGGGGCGGGCACGGGCGCTCGGCGTGACGAGCAAGCAGCGCTTCCCCGCAGCACCCAACGTGCCGACCATCGCCGAACAGGGCCTCCCCCAATACGAAGCGACCCTGTGGCAAGGCTTCTTCGCCCCCGTTTCCATTTCGTCCGAGCTCGGAGCGCGCATCGCGCGCGACGTCGAGACGGTGCTCAAGCAGTCGGACACGCGCGAAAGACTGGCCAAGGTCGGCGTCGCGCTCTTCGAGGACAACCAGGCGAACTTCCGGAAATTCTTCGCCGCCGATATCGAGAAGTGGAAGAACCTCGTCAAGAGCACAAACCTCAAGCTGGAGTAGGCGCATGACGCTGCGGCTCAAGCCGCTTCACCCCTTGTTCGTCGCCGAAGCGGACGGCGTCGATCTGCGTCAACCGCCCGATGCCAAGACCGCGAAGGACGTCGAAGCAGCGATGGACCGGCATGCGGTGCTCGTGTTCCGCGGGCAGCCTCTTACCGAGGAAGAACAGATTACTTTTGCACGGGCCTTTGGACCGCTCGACCTCGGTCTGAAAAAAGCGCTCAAGCGCGCGAACCGGCTCAAGTACGACGAATCGATCGACATCTCCAATGTCGACGATCGCGGCGGCATCGCCAGCGTTGCGACAAAGAAAATGTACTCGCAACTCGCCAACCAGCTGTGGCACAGCGACAGCTCCTTCCAGAACCCGCCGGCCCGCTACTCGATGCTGCATTCCCTGACCAACCCCGGCAAAGGCGGCGAGACCGAGTTCGCCGACCTGCGCGCCGCGTACGACGCTCTGCCCGAGTACACGAAGCGCGAAATCGAGAATCTTCGCGCCCAGCACTACGCGCTCTATTCGCGCATCAACCTCGGCGACACCAACTGGACCGAAGAACAGAAGAACGCCCTGCCCCCGGTCGAATGGCCGCTCGTCCACACCCACCCGGGCTCCAAGCGCAAGCTCCTATTCGTCGGTGCGCACGCCACCCACATCCTCGGCATGCACATCGGCGAGGGCCGGCTGCTCCTTGCCGAGCTCCTCGAGCACGCAACCCAGCGCGAATTCGTCTACCGCCATGAGTGGCGCGTCAACGACCTCGTCATCTGGGACAACCGCTGCGTTCTCCACCGCGGCCGCCGCTACGACTACACACAGCGGCGTGAACTGCGGCGGGTGAGCACCGAGGACAGGAGCCCGGCAGGACGTTAAGCGTGCCATGTATTCCGCATCACAAGGTGGGCGTTATGAGACATGTTGAAAGACATAGAACACACCGGATCGGCTGGCTCCGCGCGGCTGTTCTTGGCGCAAACGACGGAATTGTTTCAACCGCCAGCCTCGTCCTGGGCGTAGCTGCAGCGGGGGCGAGCTCCCAGGGCATCTTGGTCGCAGGCGTCGCCGGCCTTGTCGCTGGCGCCATGTCGATGGCTGCCGGCGAGTATGTATCGGTCAGATCGCAGGCAGATACGGAACGCGCCGATCTGGCTCGGGAGCGCAAGGAGCTGGCCGCGGATCCCGAGCATGAGCACGCGGAGCTGACGGCCATCTACGTCAAGCGCGGTCTGGACCCGGCACTGGCCTCCAACGTTGCCACCCAATTGACGCAGCATGATGCGCTCGGCGCACATGCACGTGACGAGCTGGGCATTTCAGATACATTGGCCGCGCGACCTGTGCAAGCCGCACTCGCTTCGGCAGGCACGTTTGCCGTGGGCGCTATCCTGCCTCTTCTGATCGTTCTCTTGTTTCCGGCTTCTGCGCTCATGTGGGCTGTCTCGGGGAGCTCGCTCGTGTTTCTCGCACTGTTGGGTTCTCTGGCCGCAGGTGCCGGCGGGGCATCCGTGATTACGGCTGCCGCGCGCGTCACTTTTTGGGGCGCCTTGGCAATGGCATTGACGGCTGGAGTTGGGGCGCTCTTTGGGGTGGCCGTTTAAGATAGGAAATCAACATGGCAAAGAATTCAATATCTACAATGAAAATCATTGGTATCGCGCTGGTGGTTATAGGCCTCGGCCTGGCGTTTTGGGGATATCGATTGTCTGGTTCTGTAGGTTCACAAATAGCTCAGGCTTTTACAGGTTCAGCTACAGATAAGGTAATGACTTTCTACATTAGTGGCGCTGTCAGTTTTGTTGTTGGTCTATACCTTTTCATCAAGAAATAAAATCGGAGGCATCATGGATATCACAAGCTTGGTCATATTCCTGGCAATTGGCGCGCTGGCTGGCTGGCTTGCCGGCAACATAATGAAAGGAAGGGGATTCGGCGTCATAGGCAACATTGTTGTGGGCATTGTCGGAGCTGTATTGGGTGGTGTCTTGTTCAGTCTGCTAGGCATAACGGCTGCCGGGTTAATAGGCTCGATAATTACGGCGACTGTTGGTGCTATCGTTCTCTTGTATATAGTCAGTCTGGTCAAGAAGGCCTAACTCAAATAGCAGCCAACATGAAATCCCGCCCTTACCTCGCTCGCGCCCTGAGCGCCCTCCTCTTCCCGCTCGCTCTCGCCTTAGCCGCTCCCGCCAAGGCGCAGCAGGACTACCCCACCCGCCCGATCCGCCTGATCACCGCGGCGGCGCCGGGCGGCACGTCCGACATCCTCGCTCGCTCGTTCGCCGTACACCTGACCGAAACCTTCAAGCAGCCGGTGGTGGTGGACAACCGCGCGAGCGCATCCGGCGTGATCGCCGGGGAGCTGACGGCGAACGCCCCGCCCGACGGCTACACGCTGCTCCTCGTCTATCACCAGCACACGGTAAACGCGGCGCTGAATCCGAAATTGCCGTATCACCCGGTGAACAGTTTCACGCCGATCACGCAGCTCACCACCGCCGGCTTGATGCTGGTGGTGAACCCCAAGACGCCGGTGAAGAACCTCGCGGAGTTCGTGGACTGGACCAAGAACTTCAAGGGCGCGCTCAACTTCGGTTCGGCCGGCATCGGCACCGGCGGGCATCTCGCGGGCGAGCTCTACAAGGTGATGACCGGCGTGAAGGCCGAGCACATCCCGTACAAGGGATCGGGCCCGGCGCTGATGGACCTCTTGGCCGGGCAGTACCACTTCAACTTCGCCGGCATCCAGGCGGCGCAAGTCCAGGTGCGCGCCGGGAAGCTGCGTGCTATCGCGGTCACCACGCCAAAGCGCATCGCGGCCCTGCCCGATCTGCCCGCAGTGGCGGAAGCGTTGCCGGGCTTCGAAGTCGTCGGTTGGTACGGCATAGCGGGACCGGCCGGGATGCCCAAGCCCGTCGTCACGCGGCTTCACGACGAGCTCGTCAGGATCCTCAACCGGCCCGACATACGCGATCGCATCGTGTTGGACGGCTCGGAGCCGGCAGGCACCACGCCCGAGGACTTTCGTTCCTTCATGCTCGCCGACCTCGCCAAGTGGGCGAAGCTCGTGAAGGAGAGCGGGGCCAAGCTCGACTGAGTATCTATGAGACGCCGCAGCCGCAGCCTTCACCCCAGACTCCGGCATCGCCGATGGTGCCCGGTTCGCGAAAGGCCGCCGCGACTTTGGGCGCGTCGAGCGCCGCGCGTTTGTAGTATTGCCCGTAATCTTTCACCGGCAGCCAGTCCTGCGCGACGGGTGGGAGCGGCGGCGACAGGCGCGAATAGGGGCCGGCGCCGTGGACGATCTTGCCGCCCACCAGGGTCAGCACCGATTCCAGCCCCTTGATCTCCTCCTCGGAAATCGTGAAGTAATCGGCCGAGAGGATGACGAGGTCGGCGAGCTTGCCCGCTTCCAGGGTGCCCTTGCGGTTCTCCTCGCCCGACATCCACGCGCCGTTCGCTGTATACATACGCAGCGCTTCCGCGCGATCGAGGAGGTTCCGGTCGCCCTGGAGCTTGGCCCCGCCGAGCGTGCGGCCGCTGACCAGCCAGTGCACGCCGATCCAGGGGTTGTAGCTGGTGGCGCGGTTGCCGTCAGTCCCGCAGGCGAGCGGAATGCCCATCTCGCGGATGCGGGCGATCGGCGGCGCGTCCGCGGCGGCGGCGGCCCCGTACTTCCTCACGAAGGCCTCGCCGTCGAGCGACATGCGGTTCTGGATGTTGATGCTGCCGCCGAGCTTTGCAACGCGCTCGAGAGTGTTCGGTCGCAGCGTCTCGCAGTGATCCAGGCCCCAGCGCAGGCCGGCGAGCGGGATTTCGCGGTTGACCTGCTCGAGTACCCCAAGCACGCGCTGCGCCGTGACATCGAATGAGGTGTGCTGCCTGAACGGCCAGCGCGACTGCGCCAGAAATCTCGCCACCGCGCCGAACTGCGCTTCCATCTGCGGCGGCGGGCGCGAAAAATCCTTGTCGAAGTTGGTCACGTCGCCCGCCGTCCAGGCGACGTATTCGCCCGCGCCTGTCATGCGATACCAGTCATCGCCCTGTCCCGCCGTGACCAGCTTCGACCACGCCTGGTAGTTCTCCAGTTCCTTCCCGCTACCTTGAGCAAAGAGCTGGTAGGCGATGCGCAGCGTCATCTGCTTGTCCGCGGCGAGCTTCGCGATCGCCCGATAGTTGTCCGGATAGTTCTGCCCGCCCCCACCCGCGTCGATCACGCTCGTGACCCCCAGGCGGTTGTGCTCGCGCATGAAATGACGCGTCGACAGAATCTGGTCTTCTGGAGAGAGCCGCGGGATGCGCAACCACGCACCCACGAGCGCGACCAGCCCCGTCGTGGCGACGAGCAGCCCGGTCGGATTGCCCGAGGCATCGCGCTCGATCGCACCGCCAAAGGGATTGGGCGTGTCTTTCGTCCAACCGAGAGCGCGCAGGCCCGCGCGGTTGATCCAGAGCCGATCGTACAGATGCATCACCATCGCCGGGGTGTCGCCGGTCGCGGCATTGATCTCCGCAAGCGTCGGAAAACGCCCTTCGGCGAACTGCGCCCAGGTCCAGCCGCCGACAACCTGGACCCAGTGCGGCGGCGGGGTGCGCCGCGCCTGCACGCGCATCCTCTCCAGGCCTTCGGCGAGCGTAGGCACGCCGTCCCAGCGCACCTCGATCGAATACGTCAGCCCGCCGCGGATGAAATGCGTGTGCGCGTCGACGAGACCCGGGACGACGGTCCGGCCGCCCGCGTCGATCATCTGCGTGTTGGCACCTTGCAGGCCCTGAAGATCGGCCATGGCGCCGACGGCCGCGATGCTGTCGCCGCGGATGGCAATAGCGCTCGCCGTCGGCTGGGCGCGGGCGAGCGTGGCGATGCGTGCGTTCGTGATGATCGTGTCAGCCGGCTTGGATTCCTGCGTCACCGGGGCCGCGCAACCGCCCAGGACGCCGACGCCGGCGAACCCCGCCGTCGTCGCGAGGGCGTCTTTCAGGAATTCGCGCCGTCCGAGGTTGATCGCGTTGTGCGTGCTCGAGCCGCACGACCGATGACCGCAAGCGATGTCTGGGTGTCCGCTCCGGGGTTTCACCTTCCGTCCCTCACCAGGGTATGGCGGAGCCGTCGTGATTAAAGAATTTTCCGGATTTCTCCAGGGAAAGCCCGGCGATGACCTTCCTCACTCCCCGAATGGAGGTCTCCGGCGCGAGCGGCGCGTCCTCCCCGCCCATGTCGGTGCGGACCCAGCCGGGAGAGAGCGAAACCACCGTGATGCCGCGGCGCGCGAGATCGACCGACAGGGCCTTGCCGATCATGTTGAGCGCGGCTTTGCTCGAAGGATAGAGATACTCCCCGCCGCGGCTCTCGCCGATGGAGCCCATCCGGCTCGACATCATGACGATGATCTTGCGCTCGCTCGCGGCGACGTTCTCGAGCAAGGCCTCGACCACCGCGGCTGGACCGAGCACGTTGACGCGCAGCACCTCTTCCCAGCTCGTATAGTCCAGCTCTCCGAGGGGCAGCTCCTTGGGACCGTGAATCCCCGCGTTGCAGACGAGCACGTCTATGGGGATGCCCTTGAGGCTCTCGGCGAGCCGCCCGATCGCCTTGCGGTCGGTGACATCGGCGAGGTGCACGTCCACGCCGAGCTTCGCGAGCACCGCCTTCGCTTTCGCATTCCGAACGGTACCGACCACTTTCCAGCCGTCGGCGGCGTATTGACGCGCGAGCTCGTAGCCGAGCCCGCGACCCGCGCCGGTGATGAGTACTGTAGGCACTCCGCGACCTGGCCTTCTCTAGACTTGCAGATATTTTCCAAACCACGCCAGGGTCTCGCCCCAGGCGGCTTTCGCCGCGGCGGCGTTGTAGCGCGCCCCGGTATCGTTGTGGAAAGCATGGTCCACGCCGGGGTAAAGGATCTTTCGGAAATTCTTGCCGTGCTTTTGCATGGCCGCCTCGATCGCCGGGATGTTCTGGTTGATGCGCTGGTCGCGCCCTGCGTAGATGGCGAGCATCGCGGCGCCGATGCCGCCTGCCTCGCTCTCCTGTACCGGCACGCCGTAGAAAGGGACTGCGGCGCGCAAATCGGGCACCGCCGCCGCGACGCGCCAGGTTACGGCGCCGCCGAAACAGAAGCCGGTCATGCCGACGCGGTCGCTGCGCGCAGACGGCTGCGATCTTGCGTAAGCGAGGCCGCTCTGAAAATCCTGTACGTGGCGCGCAGGCGGTGCCTTGCCGAGGATCCCGGGGATCGCGTCGAACGCGTGCTTGCCGGTTCCGCCCTCGCGCGAAAGCAGATCGACGGCGAGTCCGACGTAACCCGCCTTCGCGACGCGCCGCGTGACGTCTTCGATGTGGCGCGTGAGGCCGCGGTTTTCGTGGCACACGAGCACGATAGCGAAGCGGCCGGACTGTTTGGGGCGGGCGAGATAACCCGCGATGCGGGCGCCTGCACCCGGAAACTCCGCCACGCCCGCGACGATCGCTGAGTCATCGTGTGCGACCAGCGGCGCCGAGGCCAGCGGCGCTTTGGCGGCTGGAGCGGCCTTGGTCTGCGCGTGCGCATCCAGAATCTGCGTCGCGAGGGCCGCGCCCGTGAGGCCGGCGATCGCCTTCAGCGCGTCGCGACGTGTGAGCCTGCCCTCTTGGTAGTCCTCGACCGCTTCCTCCACCAGATAGCGTTGCAGCTCATTCACGGTCCGATTCTCCTCCAGGCCCCAATCCGACGAGGCTTTCATATTAGAATACCGGCGCGCTTCCCGCACACTCCCGTCGAAGAAAAATATCGCACTTGAATAATCGATGCGCCGTGCAGGCCCTCGGCGGGCTCTTCGCACTTTGCGCCGCCCTCTCGGTCTCGCCGGCGGCGGCGACCAGCGATTTCCTCGCCGACATCGTCGGCAACGGCAGCGCGGGAATCGGCGCCGCACTGCGCTTGGAACAATCCCTCTATCGCGGCGAGGGTATGCGCCTCGATCTGCTCCCTGTGTATCTGTACGAAGGCGATTACGTCTATCTGCACGCTTACCGGGCCGGGCTCAAGTTCGCTTTCGATCGCGACAAACGCGTGGACCTGTTCCTGTCGTATCGCCTCGAGGGCTATCCCGTCGAAGATGTCCCTTCTAGTCTCGCCGGGATGGCCAGGCGGACCCCCGAGACCGACGCCGGGGTGAGTTATGAGCAGCGTTTCGCCTGGGGCAAGCTGTTCGGCGAATACCTCCACGACAGCTCCGGCGACTCATCCGGAAGCGAGCTTCGGCTCGGCGCCAGCACCGAGCGGCGCAGAGGTCGCGTGACCTTGATGCCGTATTTCATGCTCGCCGCACGCGATGCAAAGCTCAACAACCACTACTACGGCGTGCTGCCTTCCGAGTCGGCCTCCGATCGACCCGCCTACGAACCCGGCGGCGGCGTCAACGCGACCTTGGGCCTGAACGCGCGCTACGACCTCACCAACCACTGGCATTTCCTCGCCGGCATTTCAGCCACGCGCTGGGCAAACGGCGTGCGCCACAGCCCGATCGTGGAGGATCGGCTGCAGCTCTCAGGATACAGCGGGTTTGCCTACGAATTCGACCAGCACCCGCCGAAACCCGGCTGGGACCCCCTCCCGCTGATCTTCAAAGTGTTCCACGGCGCCTCGAGCGACTGCAATCTCATGAGGATCATGGTGTCCACCTGCACCTCCACTCACACGAGCGATCAGACCAGCGTCGACTCGATCGAGATCGGCCGCCCGTTCAGCGAGGAGCCCCACGGCTGGCCCGTCAGCATCGTCGGGGTTGTCGGCCTCCTGCGCCACGACGAGGCCGGGCTCCAGCCGGATTTCTGGCAGCTCAATGTTTATCTGAAGGCGTATTACTGGGGATTCCCCTGGAGCGAGCGGGTACGCACGCGAATCGGCTTCGGTGCCGGCCTCTCCTACGCCCAATCCGTGCCCTACTCCGAAGCGGTCGACCAGCAGCGGAGCGGCAGCAACGGCACGAAGCTGATCCAGTATCTCGATCCGACCATCGACGTCAGCGTGGGAGACATTTTCGGTTGGAAAGAGCACCGCGATACCTACCTCGGCCTCGGGGTCAGCCATCGCTCGGGAGTCTTCAAGGCGATCCAGCTCTACGACAACGTCTACGGCGGGTCAAACTACGTCTATACCTACGTCGAATGGAGGATGTAGCTCAGCCAGCGGGCCTACCTTCCGTTCAGGCGGCCGGCGCGCTCAGGCGCGCGCGATCGTGCGGCCGCGTCAGGTTGAGGTCGGGGACCTTGGGAATGATGCGGTTGGGATTGACGCGGTCGATGCTGTAGTAGCCGGTGACGATGTGGTCGAGCTTGACAGTTTCGGCGACGCCCGGGACTTGATACAGATCCAGCAGGTAGCCGTGCAGATTGTCGTAACTCGCGATCGACCGCCAGGTGCACTTGAATAGATGGTGATACACAGCGTCGAAGCGCACCAGGGTTACAAATAAGCGCCAGTCGACCTCGGTGATCGTGTTGCCGACGAGGTAGCGCCGGTCCGCGAGGCGCTGATCGAGCGTGTCGAGGCCGGCAAACACCTTCTCCACCGCGTCGTCGTAGGCTTCCTGACTCTTTGCGAAGCCGGTCCGGTATACGCCGTTGTTGATGTGCGTATAGACGAACTCGTTGATGAGGTCGATCTCGCCGCGCAGCGGCGCCGGGTAGTAATCGCCCGGCCTCGCGCCCACGCCGTCGAAGGCGCTATTGAGCATGCGGATGATCTCGGCGGACTCGTTGTTGACGATGGTTTTCGTCCTCTTGTCCCACAGAGTCGGCACGGTGCAGGTACCCGTGTAGTCGGGCTTTGCCGCAGTGTAGGCCTCGTGCAACCAGGTGAAACCGTTCACCGCGTCCCTCGTCCCTCCGGGAAACGTATCGGCGAATCGCCACCCTTCGGCGCGGTCGTCGGGCACGGCCGAGGAAATAGAGACTATTTCCTCGAGACCTTTCAGCTTCCTGAAAATGAGCGTGCGATGCGCCCAGGGGCAGTTGTATGCAACGTAAAGGTGATAGCGCTCCGGTTCGGCCTTGAAGCCCGAGGAGCCGTTCGCGGTGACAAAATCGCGGAACTGGCTCTCGGGCCGAACGAAACGACCGGCGACGGAATCCGGACGCTGGTCGGTCCACTTTCCGCGGACCAGCATTCCCACGCTCACTCCGCCCGAAGGTCGGACCCGAGCTGCGCTCGCGCCCTTAGTCCGCTTTCGCTCCGGACGCCTTGACCGCGCTGGAGAAGCGCTCCGCGTCGGATTTGAGCAATGGCATCCACTCCTTGCCCGACAGGCCGACCGGATCGATGCCCAAGCTCTTCATTCGCATCGTCACGTCCGGCAGCTTCACCACCTCCGCCACATCGGCGCCGATCTTGGTCAGCACATCCTGCGGCGTTCCTTTGGGCGCGAACAGACCGAAGGTCGGAGCGAAATCGAAACCCGGAATGGTTTCGGCGATGGTCGGAACGTTCGGGGCGAGCTCCGAGCGTTTCAGCGAAGTATTGGCGACCAGCTTGATGCGACCGTCCTTTGCGTGCGCGGCAACCGTCGGGTAACCCGAAAGGATCATGGGCACCTGGCCGGCGAGCAACGCCGGGACGCTCTGGCCGGTCCCTTTGTAGGGCACATGAACCATTTTCAGACCGAGGGAGAGATTCAGAAATTCCATGCCCAGATGGTGGATGCTGCCTATGCCGGAAGAGCCGTAGGAAAGCTGCCCCGGCTTGGACTTCGCGAGCGCAATCAGCTCCTGAAAGGAGCTGACCCCCGCCGATGGATGCACCGCAAGAAACAACGGCGCGCGAGCGGTAAGCGATGCGGGCACAAGATCGTCCGCCGAGTAAGGCAGCTTGGAATACAGGAAGGGATTGATCGCCGTGGTCGAGTTGTCCGTCATCAGCAGCGTGTACCCGTCCGGGGTCGACTTCGCCACGAGATCGGCGCCGAGAATGCCGTTGGCGCCGGCCCGGTTTTCCACGACGACCTGCTGGCCCCAGCGTTCGTTCAACTTCAGGCCGATCAACCGGCCGATCGTGTCGGGCAGCCCCCCAGGGGAGTAACCGACGATGAACTTCACGGATTTTTCCGGAAAGCTCTTCGTCCCTTGAGCGAGCGCAGGCTGCGCCACGGCGAGCGCCACAAGCGGTATCAATCGGATCAGACTGGAAAGCATGGAGCGCCTCCTGCGGGAAAAGTTGAATTCTACCTTCATGCGATGTCGCAGGGTGGTCGCCGCCCGCGCTAATACAGGTATACGGCACCGGCCTGAGAGGCCAGCTCATTCGGCGTGCTGCCGATGCCTTTGGTGCTGCTGTCTTCGCCGATCGCCCCGACTGCAAGAGTGTTGCCGTCTCCGCTCAGTCCTACCGAGATGCCGAAATTGTCCCCGGTCCCGCTGTTCGAGGCCTTCACGTAGGCCTGCGGCGACCAGGCGCCGGCCCTTCGAGTAAAGACGTACACCGCGCCGGCGTCGGCGGCAAGATCGTTCGGCAGGCTGCCGACGCCGGCGGTACTGCTGTCCTCGAAGGGCGCCCCGACCGCGAGCGTGTTGCCGTCGCCCGAGAGGGCGACCGAGATGCCGAACTGGTCGCCGGTCCCAGTGTTCGAGGCCTTCACGTAGGCCTGCTGCGACCAGTTGCCGGCGCTGCGGGTGAAGACGTATACCGCGCCGGCGAAGAAGACCAGCCTGTTCGGCGTACTGCCGACCCCGGCGCCGGCTTCGCCAATTGCCCCGACCGCAAGCGTGTTGCCGTCGCCGTTCAGCGCGACCGAGAAGCCGAACTGGTCGCTGGCCCCGCTGTTCGAGGTCTTCACATAGGCCTGTTGCGACCAGCCGCCCGCACCGCGAGCGAAGACGTATACCGCGCCGGCGTCGGTGGCCAACTCATTTGGCGTGCTGCCGATGCCGATACTGCTGCTGTCTTCATTGATCGCGCCGACCGCGAGCGTGTTGCCGTCGCCGGAGAGGGCAACCGAGAAGCCGAAGAGGTCACCGGCCCCGGCGTTCGAGGCCTTGACGTAGGCCTCTTGCGACCAAGTACCGGCGCTACGGGCAAAGACGTATGCCGCGCCGGAAAAGAAGGCCGACTTGTTCTGCGTGCTGCCGATGGCCGTGCTGCCGCCTGCTTCGCCGTACGCCCCGACCGCAAGCGTGTCGCCGTCACCGCTCAAGGCGACCGAGGTGCCGAACCGGTTCCCCGCCCTTGTGTTTGAGGACTTCACGTAGGCCTGCTGCTTCCAGTTGCCGGCGCTGCGGGTAAAGACGTATACCGCTCCGGCGTTAGGGGCAGATTTGTTCGGCTTGCTGCCAACGCCGATGCTGCCGCTGTCTTCGCCGTTCGCTCCGACCGCGAGCGTGTTGCCGTCACCGCTTAATGCCACCGAAATGCCGAACGCGTCACCGGCCCTGGTGTTCGAGGCCTTCACATAGGCCTGCTGCAGCCAGGTACCGGCGCTGCGGGTAAAAACATACACTGCGCCCGCGTCGGTCGCCCACCATCTTCTCGGTTTGCTGCCGATCCCTGTCGTACAGCTGTCTTCGCCATTCGCCCCGACCGCGAGCGTGTTGCCGTCGGTGCTCAGGGCGACCGCGATGCCGAAGGAGTCACCCGCCGCTGTGTTTGAGGCCTTCACATAGCCGATCGCCTGCGTGAGGTGGGTCCCGAGAATCTGAGGAGCGGAGGCGGTGCAGCCGGCGCTGTTGCACGCCTCGACCACGTAGCCTGCGTTCAGGCGCCCATGCACCGGGATTCTGTGGTTGTAGCCTAGGGTGGTGAGGTCGGCCCCGACCTGCGTATAGCCCGAGACGCCATCGGGATTCTCGAAAAGCCGATAGAAGTCGGCGCCGCTGACCGCGGGCCAGCTGAGTCGCAGATCCTTCACACCGAAGCCGAGGCCCAGGGTCGGGGCGGCGGGCGGCGAGGCGCAAGCGATCGTGACGTTCGTGACATTGGCGCTCGCGATGCTGCCGCTGGCATTGGCGACCGCGCAACGCTGGCCAGACGGCGGGGTGAGTACCGTGACGCTGTAAGTCCCGCCACTGACAATGGCGGAGGAGAAGGAAAAGGCGCCATCAATCGAGACAGCGAGACTGTTGCCACCGTTGTTCTGCAAGACGAGCCCGCCGCGGGCAAGGCCGGAGACCGTGCCGCCGATGGTGTAGCTCGGGGTCTCCTGGACTGCCTGGGCGCCCACGACTGCCGGAGCGCCCACGATTGGCGGAGCGCCCGCGACTGCCGGAGCGCCCGCGACTGCCGGAGCGCCCGCGACTGCCGGAGCGCCCGCGACTGCCGGGGCGCGTTTGACCGTAGGGGTAGCCTTGACCGCTGGGGCGGCCTTGACCGCCGGGGCGACCTTGACCGCTGGAGCACTCTTACTTGCCGGGGCGCTACCGTCCCCGCATGACCTAACCAGCAGCGCCAGCACGAATGCGCAGGAAACGGAAATCCCTGCGACGGCTACGGCCTTTGCACGCACGATCCTCCCCGAAAACCGGGATTGTACCGTGCCGCCTAATTCCCCTCGGCGGTCTTGGGTGCGGCCTCCGGGTTCCACTGCCCCCTGCGCATGCGGGTGATCTTGACCGTCCGGAACAGGCCGACTTTTCGAAACGGCTCCTCGGCCGAAAACTTCTCGGCCGCCTCGCGGCTCGGCACGTTGATGATGAACACGCTGCCGGTGCGGGTGGTACCGTCCTCGGCGAGCGTCCCGCCGGAGAGAACAACGATGCTCTTGTGGTGCTCCAGATAGGCGAGATGCGTTTCGCGCGTCGCGGCGCGGATGGCCTGCCCGTCGGGCCGGTCTTCGTTGTACATGATGTAGAGCATGAGTTCCCTTTTGGCGAATTCAAACCATTTTCTCGGGACGCACCCAGGCGTCGAACTGAGCGGCATCGACGTAGCCGAGCGCGAGCGCGGCTTCCTTCAGGGTGGTACCTTCAGCGTGCGCTTTCTTGGCGATCTGCGCCGCCTTGTCGTAGCCGATGTGCGGGTTGAGGGCGGTCACGAGCATGAGCGAATCGTGCAGCAGCTCGGCGATGCGCTCGCGCCGCGGCTCGATGCCCGCAGCGCAATGCTCGCGGAAGCTCTCGGCGCCGTCGGCGAGCAGCCGCACGCTCTGCAGGAAGTTGTGGATGATGAGTGGCTTGAAGACGTTGAGCTCGAAATTTCCAGAGGCGCCGCCGATGTTCACGGCGACGTCGTTGCCCAGCACCTGGGCGCAGAACATGGTCATCGCCTCGGACTGCGTCGGGTTGACCTTGCCAGGCATGATCGAGCTGCCCGGCTCGTTCTCCGGGATCGAGATCTCGCCGATGCCGCAACGCGGGCCGCTCGCGAGCCAGCGGACATCGTTGGCGATCTTGGTGAGCGAGGCGGCGAGCGTTTTGAGCGCGCCGTGCGCGTGCACCAAACCATCGTTCGCGGCGAGCGCTTCGAATTTGTTGCGCGCGGTAACGAACGGCAGCCTGGTCATCTTGGCCAGCTCCTTGGCCACGCGCGCGCCGAATTCCGGATGAGCGTTGAGACCTGTTCCCACCGCAGTGCCGCCGAGCGCAAGCTCGCACAGATGCGTCAGCGATGCCTGCACGTGCGCGATTCCGTGGTCGAGCTGCGATACCCAGCCGGAGATTTCCTGCCCCAGCGTAAGGGGCGTCGCGTCCTGCAAATGGGTGCGGCCGATCTTGACGACGTCCTTGAAGGCTTCGGACTTTGCCGCCAGCGTGTCGCGCAGGCGCCTGAGGGCAGGCACGAGGCGGTCGTGCAGCGCCTGGACCGCGGCGACGTTCATCGCGGTGGGAAAAACGTCGTTCGAGGACTGCCCGCGGTTGACCTCGTCGTTGGGATGCACGCGGCGCTTCTCGCCGCGCTCCCCGCCGAGAAGCTCGCTCGCGCGGTTGGCGAGCACCTCGTTCATGTTCATGTTGGTCTGGGTGCCCGAGCCGGTCTGCCACACGACCAGGGGAAATTCCCCGTCGTGCTTCCCGGCTAGCACTTCGTCCGCGGCCGCAACGATCGCATTCGCCTTGTCCGCGGGCAGCGCCTGAAGCTCCGAGTTCACCAGCGCGCAGGCGCGCTTGACCTGCGCCAGCGCCCGGATCAGCTCGAGCGGCATGCGCTCGGCGGAAATCCGGAAGTTCTCCAGCGAGCGCTGCGTCTGCGCGCCCCAAAGCCGGTCGGCGGGAACGCGGATTTCGCCGAAGGTGTCGCGCTCGATGCGGTGCTCGGCCATGGTCGGCTCCGGAGGATTCGTCTCGCATAATATACGCAGATTGGCTCGCCCATGCCCAGAGGCTAGAATCCGGTCTCGATGGCGTAAGCAAAGGTCCTCCATGAAAATCGACATCTTCAACCACGTCATGCCGATGCGTTATCTCGAGATGCTCAAAACGCATTCGAAGGACCCGGGCATCGTCAAGCGGATGAGCAACCTGCGCATGCTCTGGGATATCGAGGCTCGGGTGAAGATGCTCGACGAGAAATTCCCCGACGTGCGGCAGGTGCTGACCCTCGCGCTGCCTTCGCCGGAGCTGCTCGGCGGACCGGAGCTTTCGCCCGAGCTTGCGCGCATCGCCAACGACGGCATGGCCGAGATGACGGCGAAGTGGCCGAAGCAGTTCCCGGCGTTCGTCGCGTCGCTGCCGATGAACAACGTCCCGGCGGCGCTCGAGGAGATGGACCGCGCGATCGGCAAGCTCGAAGCGCGCGGCGTTCAGATCTGCACCAGCGTCAACGGCCGGCCCCTCGACGAGCCCGAATACTTTCCGGTCTTCGAGCGGGTCACGAACAAGCACGACCTCCCGATCTGGATGCATCCGGCGCGTCCGGGCACACGCGCCGACTACGTGAATGAGCAAAAGTCGAAGTACGAAATCTGGCAGGTGCTCGGCTGGCCCTTCGAGACGAGCGTCGCCATGGCGCGCATGGTGTTCTCCGGGTTCTTCGACAAGCTCCCCGAGATGCGCATCATCACCCACCACTGCGGCGGCATGATTCCCTACTTTGCGGGCCGCGCCGAGACGCTCTGGGCGCAACTCGGCAGCCGCTCGGCGGACGAGAATTACGAAGAAGTGCTCAAGCGCATGTCGAAGAAGCCGCTCGAGTATTTCCGCATGTTCTACGG
>Ga0105252_10000378_pt1 | contig 32448 bp, 38 predicted proteins | sample EasRivMeERMZT100_FD_89675 | JGI IMG/M metagenome (GOLD analysis project Ga0105252, IMG submission 89675) | Soil microbial communities from meander-bound floodplain in the East River, Colorado, USA - East River MetaG ERMZT100 | ecosystem: Environmental > Terrestrial > Soil > Floodplain | place... | reverse complement strand
CATTGCGTGAACGCTCCTCGGTCAACAAATCCCACACCGTACCTTTTGTTGTCGGTGTGTTGCGTACGATGTAGCACAGGTGTTCGACATGTTCCCGCTTTGGCAACAGCTGTAATGCCCAACGTAGCCAATCGTAGTTGTCGCAATTGGTAATTACATCGGTGAAGTTCGTGTACTGCTTTGCGTATTCGATTGCAGGGTTGCAAGCGTTGTGTTTTTGTAGGTTGGTAATGTGGTTCACGCCTGTATTCTTCGTGAAGCCTTCGGGGATTTCGTATTCTGTCATGGTCTTTCTCCTTTGAATGAATTAGTGAGTTAGTCCGGCATTGGGAATCGAACCCAACCATCACGATACAAAGCTCATTGTATCATGTGTTCCACATATACCGGAACCTGTTTAATCAGGTATTTCGAGAGTGTCCATCAGTTCTTTGCGAACGATCTTAGCTGCAGCTTCAAGATTGCAGATATCGGTAACGTCTTCATCGTTATCAGCAAGTGTAACTTTTGAAATCGAAACAACGATTTCACCGATTACCCTGAAATGATGTATTCCGTTAACAACATTGTGGTCACCTTCACTATCCCAACTCCATGAAGCTTCATACTCATAGCTAATGCGTAGAGCTTCTTTGTAGTCGAGAAAATCTTCACCGTTGAATGATCCACCGTGACTCATATCAGTTCACCTCTTTGTTAATCTCCTCAATGGAGATATGCTCAGGCATATCGATCAGTCCCGGACGAAAGATCTCATTGAGTTCTTCTTGCAGTGTCTTTGTCTCGTGGAACTTCTCTTGTGCCTCAACGAATGCTTTGAGTACTTGAATATGCCAAGGTGGTAGAAGCGTTACGTGAACACCTTGGTCCCACTTGAACGAATGACCGAGATACTTGCGTATTACTTCTACGGTCATGTCAATAAGCATTGGTATTGAATGCATTGCACCTTCTTCGTCATTAGCTTCAACGAGTACATGCATGTGATCACTACCAACGTAGAACGCATGCAACGTAACAGCATGTGGTCTTATAGAGCTAGTGATAATATCCAGTAGTTCCTGTGCTGCTTGTTGTGGTAATTGAACGAGTACTGGTTGTTCATTCTCGGTAATAGCCATTACGTGGATACCGAGTGTTTGAGCGTTGGGCATGAATACCTCAGAAGACGATGTCGTTGATTTTGTGCCCCGAGTTATTCCCGGTGGCATATTTACTGAAAAGGATCATGAATTCAATACCGTGTCTACGGGCGAATTCCATCATGTTGCGTTCATGTTCAAACAGCCGTTGAAACAGAGTAGGGTTATCAAGTACGTAAATGCTCCACAGGTGATGTTTCAGCATGGACTCATACTCGAATATGGTTAGGTCTTTAGAAAGCTCGTCACGACCATCCTCCGGCTCACCTTCTTCTTGCCATCTGAGCATATCATGGAGATCTTCTATTTCTTGAGCATGCACAGCCTCAAGAGCCTCGAGTTGTCGTTTACTGTGACTCATTGTTGTTCTCCTGGTAAATAAAACACTGTACCCTGAAAGCTTGTGATTCTGGTGAACCAGCACAAGGCTTACATCAGGGTACAGGTGCGGGGGATTAGTAGTTAGCGAATGTCTGCCACAGAGAGCGGACATTACGTGGGTCGATGTGGAGTTGGTCATATTCCATGACACAACCATTGCCTTCGTCGAATTCGACCATGGTTGTTCCTCCACCTTTGCAATAGTCCTTCCACTCCTCAAGATTCAGGAATTGGGCTATTGAGAAGTTCATCTTAGCTGTCAGATGCGCCATGCGTTCATTCAACGCATTAACAAAGTCTGTGTAGCTATTACCTGTACCTACTGAATAGAGGACATTGGTAAAACTCATAAGACTTGCTTGTTTTGGACCACAGCAAACAGTTTGATTAAGTGGATGCCAACCTGTAGACTGCCAGACGAGCGATTCGTAGATGTGCTTGTTCTTCTTCACCGGCAAATCACCATAAAAGGGTAACAGTCGTTCATACGAATGATGATTGATAGCCCACTGAGGCGAATCGACTGAAGCGATAACCGTATGCAGTATAATACCTGCATAGCGTACTTCGTGGTAATCCGGTAAGCGTCCGATAAGAGTCAACGGATCTATCCGATGAATCCTTGTTTCGTTAGATGTCATGATAAAACCCCTGCGATTGTGTGATTGAATCGTGTAGACTATGCCGATTGTGGGGCTATAGTCGCTCAGGGTAATGTGGAAAGACCTAAGGCATAGTTAGGTATGCCTATATGTATTTAGAGGGCTTATATGCGATTTATGTTCAGAACAGGGTTTGTAGGTGATGATCCAGCCGTATGTTCTAGGATTACCACAATACATTGTATAGCTATAAGAGATAAAAAACCTACCTGTCGATTAGACAGGTAGGAATTAAGACTACACAAGACTCTCTACCGGTTGCTCACTGGCAACTGCTGAGAACTTGACATACTCAGGGATAGCAACACCTTTGGAGATAGCTGCTGTACGAGCAACGTACTCGTTAGGGATGAACGACAATCTGAATCCAAGTGGATTACGAACGATTGGTAAACCATTGCCATCTGTAGTGTTCTCTACAGCGTTCTCGGTACGACTGATGTTCAGTCTGTGTGTACCATTCCATTGAATAACAAACTTCTGACCAAACACATTAGGGTCTTGGAAGTCTCCCTTTTGGAAGATTACCTGAGCGTTGGTCACTTCACCTGTCGTCTGGTCAACAACGTCGTACTTCTTGTACTCGGCTATCAACGATTGACAGAATGTAGCAATATCCACATCGTTAACGGCTTGACCGCTAACAGTGTAGATCTGCTTATGTCCCAATGACTCAAGCACTAAACCAACGTTCTCCAATGGCATACCACCATCGAGACATTTCTGCTCTGTCAGGCGATTGCGAACGTTCGTTGACGTTGCAAACTGACTGACATAGAACAATACATTGATTACCGATGCAATGAACGGATTCATCGAACCAATGCGTAACAACGTAGCTGATAAGCTACGGTCTTCGAACATGAGTTTATTTCTCATGACTAACTCCTAGTATGATTATGTGAACTAAGGGCTGTATTGCCCTATATACCTGTTTGGTACAAAGTATTGTGGTAATACCTATGCTATGGCTAAGGGTATATGTGTGTCCTCCTCCTCCTAAGGTAAGCTAATGGGTTGGTGTATGCCAATGGTATGTGTGTGGAATAGGTAAGGATAAGGCTATGACATATCAATACGTTAGGTCATATCGTTAACGTAGTATCATAGCAATGGTTACCTATGACTATATATATAAAGTAAGGTACAGGGACTACCACTATAGGGGGGACCGTTATAGTATTGGTAAATATATAACGTGGGGATACCTTACATAAAAACTAGCCCATATTTCTACATTGACTGGATAATCGATCTCGTAAAAATTTTCCAAAAAAAATTAGGAATACAGCCATAGTATATTATATTAAAGAATAAGAGTATATATATAATACAGTTATATATCTTCTCTTTCTTCTCTTCTCTTATTCTTCTTCTTATTCTTCTCTTCTACTATTTACCTATTCTTCTCTTCTTCTTTCTATACAGAGTATTGTGGTAATTACTATCTATGTATACTCTCTACGTATACTCTCTACATATTCTTTCTTCTCTTTCTTCTACACATATACAAGTATTATTCTTATTAATTATATTATATATAAGTGGGTTACAGAAAAAAATCCCGATCAGTTCAGTATGTCCTTATTCCCAAACAGCAGGAGAGGACACCAAAAGAACTAACCGGGACTGTTCACACAACCTGAGAGTTAATCAGGTTGACATTTACAAAGTATATTTTCTTTTACGGGCTTGAATTCGTCTGTAGTGCCTCCACATTGGGTAGGCTATGTAAAGGGTGGCTAAGTACGTTCCAAGAGCACCAGCGCCAAAGTAGACGGCAAAATCAACCATCCTAGCCTCCCATGAGAACATAAGATTCCATTGCCTCTCCATAAACTTGATGTTCCTGAGATGCATTCTTTCCGTATTCATAGTAGAATCTGTCGAGTTGCATCGGATACAGGTGAGCATCGAACGTATCCTTACTTACGGTTAAGACTTCCGGTGGTAGATTCTCAAGTAAGTGGTTATAGATCGGAGCGTATTGAATGTTCATCACTCGTTTCCATGCATCTGTATCTAGCTCCTTCAATGTGAAATCCCAGTGATAGGGTTTATTTCCACCACACAGAGCCATGATAGAACCACGAGGGATACCACATACGGCCATTTGGTGAAATAACTGGAATTTCCAGTGCTCAGGACATCCTTGCTTCAATGTCGTATTCTGAGACTCGGCAGTAGTCTTGATTTCAAGAATATGCCATAATCCGAACTTGTCTCTCCACAGGTAGTCAGGACTACAAGATGCTCCTTCAAAGTCTGTGTTGTAGAACAGGTATCGAGGTTTACCCAGAGCGGTGATCTCCACTCCTTCCATCTCCATGTGTCTCGGGAAGTGTACCTCAGCAATAGCAGGCTCGTGTAAATGTCCCCAGTACGCTGACCGTGCCATAGGTTCAGAGACAGGAGCCTTAATGCCGGTTAACTTCTCAGCAATGATCTCGCTGACTGTTTTACGTGCTTTGCCGGCATAACTGGGATTCAATGCTGCTATAACTACTCCGTCACTGGATCCAATTGAACTTCGACGTGCCATCTCCCACTCAGGGGTATCATGGACTATCGGCAGTAGGTGTATCATTGCTTTCCTTTACTTCGTTAGTTAGGACTAATTCTACGTCCTTTGTGGCTGCTAGTTTTTCGTATTCTTCGTTTAACTCTATTAGTTGCTTGTTTCTACTACCGTTCTCAGGGCCGGTATCAGCTACAAATGATATTTCCGCAAGTTTTTCAGCATGACGCAAAGCATGCCTTTGGGTCGTATACAGGTATCCGTGTTGACACCGTGCTCCTAAGCAGTAATTGATTCCTTCACGACCGGCGCGGGCTTCCTCGAGGAACATCAACCTCAGACTCTCCGATGATGCTTGCGTAGACTGTTCAATATCTTCCAAGCAGACGATGATCCACTTACCACTTGGAGCATAGGCAACGAGCCAGTTGTAACGTTTCAGGTCGTGTTCACTAAATGGAGTGAATATCATTGTTCTCCTTTTGTTTACGTATGAGCCACCGCGTAACAGCATTACGCAGTAGCATTCGGTTCAAACAAAACTTCTCGGTACCATCCGACAACAAGAGAGCGAATCCATCTTGATGTCTGCGGAAGGTACCGAGCTCGGTTTTGTCGTGGATCGTTATGATTAACCCTGACTCCCACAGTACGTTGAAGCCGGGGATTATGTCTTTAGTCCTGTTTCGCTTCGGAAACTTCATCCGGGTACTTCTTCTTAAGTATGGCCAAAATGTTTTGGAATCCGGTCAAACTTACTCCAGTGCGCTGTGTACCCTTCTTTGCTAACATCTCATCGAGTGTTCCACGTGAAACATCTTTGGCGTAGATCGCATCGATTTCAGCGACAATGCTAGCTTTTAGTGATTTCTCCTCAGACGTCTCTTCTGGTCGTGTAGCCTTGTTACCATCGTCGTCAGCTTCTGCCAACATACCGAGCATGGAACCAATGGCATAACGCCTCAGGTATGTCACGGCAGAGCCCCAAGCCTGAGGGTCCATCTTTGCCAGTGGCATCGATGCAATAGCTGCAAAGCGATTCCCTTCTTCATCCATGATAACTGTTTGCAGTCTCAGGATACCCGGATGAAAACTTTCAATTGGTACAGCGAAGATTACTAGGCCCTCGCGTTTCAAGTCTTCTTCAATTTGCTCCATCAAAGAATTCAGATCGATGTACTTCGAACCAAAGAATGGATTTGTAGCCTTCTTTTTCAGAACGTCCATACCGGATATCAACCGATACAACTTTGGTATCATGTCATTGTCCATGATGATCGACGTGGCATTCGGTATTGTTTGTATCTCCAGAGGTATCGGATTCTTAGGTTCCTTCGCTTCCCCGTCTTGCTTAGCCATGATTACTCCTTTTGTGTACAAAGTGATGTGGTAAGACCGATCTATTCGTCCATATCTGCAAACGATGGTATTGTCGGTAGCTTCCGAGAGACAACCCGTGCAATGTTGCCGACAAATCCTACTCGACAGCTCTCTATAGGTCCGTTTCTGTTCTTCTCAACCATGATATCCAATTGCCCCATGCACGAGGTACCGTCTTCCCATGTCTTGAGCTTGTAGTACTCAGGGCGGTATGGCATGAGTACTATATCGGCCTCTTGCTCTATCGATCCCGAGTCTCGCATGTCCGACATCTGAGGACGCTTGTGTCCTCCTTCACCGGCACGTCCTTCTACTCCACGAGAGAGCTGCGACAGAGCTACGATAGACACATTGAATTCCTTTGCCATACGCTTTAATGACTCTACGATAGCCCCTACTTCTCTCTCTCGACTGAAAGCACCTTTGGCGATAATCTTACCGATGTGATCAATGACTATCGTTCTGGTGCTGTGCTGTGCTACGATCTGCTGTATCCGTCCACGAAGAGCATTTAGGCTGTAGTATCCATAGTCATCGATGTGCATGTGCTTCTGTAGTAGCCTCAACCGCGCTTGACGGAGTTCCTCTTGCTCGAGCATGGTAAACGGTTGCTGATCCTTACGCCGTTTGAATCTCAGGAGATTGATTTTCGTCTCCTGTGACAACATCCTATGCCATATCTGATGTTTACCCATATCCATCGAGAAGAACATCACAGGATTCTCATTAGCCATCTCTAATATCATAGACACTACCAATGCAGTCTTACCCATTCCCGGACGACCACCCACAATCACCAACTCTTCACGAGCCAGTCCTGCTATAATGTCGTCGAGTTCAGGTAGTGTCGTCGAGATCGTTGAGTCAGGAGTATCTTCGAATAGTTTGTCGACTACTTCCAGTGATGCTTCTTGCTGAGACTGCATCAAGGTTCCGCTATTCGAAGTGATGATACTGTGCAGTTTCTCCTGCATACCCTCTACGTGCTCCTCAAACGCATCAGGAGCGTCTTTTAGAGAGCGTAGCGTATGTTCCAGTAGTCGCACTGTAGCACGTCTCTTAGCCAATGCCTTGAGATGTAGAGCATATTGAGAGAACAACGAAGGAGAAACAGCAGCAGCAGCGTGTTCTGTAAGAGACGCAAGCGTCCATCCGGGTACGTTGTCTCGTTGACACCTATTCCATACTGTGATAGAGTCTGTTTTCAGCCCTTCTTCACACAGGGAAAGAATCACTTGCCACAGATGTACGTACCGAGCTTCAAAGAAATCTTCAACATCGAGTATCATCGGATTCACATCACGATGATTGTGGGCGTACATCGCCAGCCCAACGACTAAAGACTCCGTTACCGGATCACTCAGCTGTTGCATCTTGCTTTACCTTTTTAGAAACGATGAGTTTGTCAGGGTGTCGTTGAAGGATCCAATCAGATCCATCTTCTATGAACTTTCGTACTGGTAATATCCAAGGGTGGTTGTCGTTGTCCTTCCACACGAATATTGCTACAGATGGATACGTTGTACGTGTCTCACCTGTAAAGTGCGAACGATTAAAACTTCTGTACTCTTCGTCTATTACTCTCCTGCTCGGCAGTTTATTAGTCTTGGTTTGAATGAAAATGACAGAGTTAAGAGCTACAAGTCTGTTTTCTTCTAACTGCTTTAGAATCTCTTGTTTTACTTCGGGATGATTACGTGCTACTGCAACGTGGTCAAACAATCCAAAGATGTCTACACTCTTAGCCTTGTGCCCCATACGTGGTTTTGTGTACACAGTGTAACCGTGCTGTTCTAACCATTGATGTGTCTTCTTCTCATTCCGACCACCCTTAGCCACAGCACCAACACCACGCCTTTTCAGTGGTTTCTCAAGTGGCTCCTCAGGCTCTATCAAGAAGGGCAAGCCTCCGGGGTGCGTCGGTATCGTTGGTCCAGAGGACTTTTTCTTTTTCGAGGTCATAGCAGTAGATGAGCGTGGCATGTTTCTCCCGTAGTTGGTACTTCATTTGTTTCTTTGCTTCCTCGATACTCTCACATAAAAGCACCTGTTTCGGATGCAAGGCATTCGATACGACAGCGTACCGATCACTCGCACCCGAAACTTCGGCGACCTTGAAAATCTTCTGAGCTTTCTTTCGAAAGTTCATTAGTTGTTGAAGAATGTTGTCGAAACAGCTTTCTGCAGTTGCTTCGAAAGTGCTAACGGAATCTGGTAGTGGTCGTAGTACGTAGCCATTTCGGTAGCAGACATAAACACATTGAAACTTGAGTCTCCGTAAACAGGAACATCTCTCTTAACGATCTGCCGAAACTTCTCAATGTGTGATTCAACGCCATACTCCAAGAGTGGTTTGCGTACTTCCAAGAAATCTTCTGTAGCATTACGAGCCAGAAGCCAGTCACGGTCGAGGTTCTTGGAAACTATGTCAATAGCTGTCTGACGGATCTCGGAACCTTTCAGAAGTGCAGCTATCACTTCATTTTCAAGGTCTTTGCCGGATGTGTGTTTCAGCGATACATCGCGTTCATTGGTCTTGCGATAACCATAATTGAAGTAGTTACCGCAGTAGATCGCTGTAAATCCGGCTCCGAGCTTCAAAGCACCGGACTTATCATACGAATTCGAGATTTGTATGGTGAAGTACACACCTTGCGAGTCTTTCGTTGGGATGTTGAACGATGGTACTGTCTCGACGATACCCCACTCTGTAGACCACCGTGTAGGATGTACTCGTTTTAAGAGTCGCAAAGGGTTCTCGGATTGCTGTGTGCCTTCGATCAGTTTCATGATAGCGTCATCGATGTACTGATCTTGAACAGCTTTGTATTGCTTGCTGGCAATAGTAATCAGTTCTTCTGTATCGGAAGAAACAATCGCTTGATAGTCAGCCGTAATCGTTCCTTGTTTCACGACATGATCGGCTCCGTTCTCACCGAGGATGAGGATTTTCCGAGACTGCACTGAGTACAGCGGCTCGACGGTTTGCTCCTTAAAGAGATTCTTGGGACGTGGCAGTGCCGGTGCTTCGTCCAAGGTTGCGAGTAGGCTCATAGATACCTTTCGATGAACAGGTAGGTGTGGGTGAAGATGTCCTGCAAGGCAGGGTTTTGTACATGTAGAGTGCTATCGTAATCGATGTGTGGACGCATACGGCCATTAACGTCGATGCTCCATACAACTTCACAGGCGTTGTCGTCGAGTACGTCGATCTTGAGAAGCTTCAACGATAGAAGAATTAAAGCATGGTACATGTCGACAGAGTTCACGTATGGAACTCTTGTCTGTACGTAGCTAACGAGCTGAGCCAGGTAGAGGTTGTCTTGATAATTAAACTTTAGACCGGGTACATCGGCATCTTTCAAGAGGTACGTCAGGTACTGATCTAGCTGCGGTTTCATTCTTGTGTCGTGCAAGATTAACCTCCTCGACTGTAATTCATGGCACGGAATATTAGGTGTACGTAACTCTTAGCACGAAGCTCCTCGTTGATGCGCTTCATACCTAATTCTTTACACCATTGGTTAACTACATCTCTGACAACAGCTTTGTGTTTCATGATGTGCCACAACCAGCTAATCATATCTGGTGTAGCGTAGATATTGCGTTCGTAGTCCTCAAGTGAGAGCGAGGGAGACTTTGGATACTGCTTCATGTGTTGAGTCTTGTAAAACTCAAGTTCCATCATCTCGCTTATTGGTGGGTCAGCATATTCCGGGAATTCGTTCTGTGCTTCTTCTGGTCTTTCTATTACCTCTGTATCAACGAATTCAATTGTTACGCCATGCGATGCCGGCAATTCAATTAGTTGCCCTGTCGCAGAGCGTATCCTTATCTTTAACATCACATACCTCCCGGGAATGAAATGGAAATTCCTCAATCCGTTAAGGAATTAAATACATGGTTTCGAGCTATGACATCAGCTCGGAATGGCAATACAAGCGATCCTACAAGTGCCTCAGAACCGTCGTCTCCATACAGACGCATGAAGGAGGATCAGGAATTCTTCTACGGGGATGTAGACCACACGGGATCACAGCTGGATAAGGTGCAATTAGCCTTTATTGACGACAAATACAAAATCCCAATATCCACAAAGATCAACTACGCTATCGTAGAACAGCAAGTGGCCATGCTCACAGGCAGTAAACCCTATCCACGACTGATAGGTACGAGTGAGTCTACCCGTGACTTCTCCATGATGTACGAAGAATTGTTCAATGCCTTTTGGTACGAAAATCAGATGAACGACAAGGTTCGTGCTGTTACGACAGAAGCATATGGTAGTGGCTTGGGATGGCTCCACATCAGAGTAGACAACTTCTATTCCGAGTCGACCTTCAATGTTATCTCCGAGCAAGTCCCCTGGCAAGATGTCTACGTCGATCCCACAGCTGTCAAGCGTGATTGCTCGGACATGGAAGTAGCATGTATCGCTCGGCCTATGCTTAAGTCCAAGGCTGAGAAATACTACGATATCAAGATTACCAATACTGATCAGGACATGCTGCAGAATTGGGCTGGACTGGTTACCGAATCTCCGGTGATAGACCAGACCAACTACTTCATGGCTACCGATGGTGACTCTGGCGGTAAAGATGATAAGTGGAAGACTGTGTGGATCAGAGAATTCTACCGCAAGGAGATTACGACTGTATACCTCGGTCCTGAGGGTGAAGTCGGAACGAAGAAACCTACGCCTACACAAGTACCCAACGCCGACAAAGGTGAACTGGGTATGCAGATTGAAGCTATGCGTCTGGAAGGACAAGGCATTGTGGAAAGACTAGGAGCAGCATCAGGAGCCGCTTCTGCAATCGAGGAGAACATAGACCAGCCTCAAGACCCAATGGCAGCTCTGGGAGCAAAAGCACAGGCAGAAGAAGGCTTCGATGAACTTCGCGGACAAGCAGAACAACTTGGTATGCAGCTCAAGCAGGCAGAACTCCAGTACGCACAGATGCCGGATTTCTTGGATGCATTCGAACTCGAGACCCTAAGCGGTGAGATGGTGACGGTTCTTAGCATCAGCAAGACACGTCAGAAAAGAGTACGTAGGTATTTGCTCATAGGTAACCGTCTTATTGAAACAGACATCGTGCCATGCGAGGAGATACCTCTGATACCGTTTACGGGCAACTTCTTCAATAGCTTCAACCGTTGTTTCTCGATCACCCACTACATCAAAGACATCGTAAAAGCGATGAACAAAGTGTGGTCGCTGATCCTTTACATTGTCTCCATCGAGGCAGCACCAAAAGTTCTCTATGCCGATGGTAGTCTCGTTGATGCTGACAAGGTAGAATCCAAGTGGTCGATGCCCGGAGCGTGGATAGCGTATTTGCCTAATCCGAACCTGCAGAACGGTGGTAAGCCTGAGGTAATTCAGAACCAAGCACTCTCACCGGCATTGCAGTCTTTACTTGACATGCTGGTACGCTTAGCCGAGTACATCACGGGTATCGGACCGATGGTGCAAGGACAGAACACGTCTCCTATGCCTGACAGTTTTGGTGGCATCCAGTCAATGCAGACATTCGGTACACAGAGAGTAAAGCTCTACGCCCGTGACATGGAGCAGTCAATGGAGCGTTTCGCTTATGTTGTCGTATCGTACTTACAGGCGCATGCACCAAAAGACAAAGTCCTCAAGTACTTCGATGAGAACGGTGACAAGAAAGAGCTTGAGTTGTTTGCCGGTGGTGAGGACATGAAGTTCAAGGTACGTGTGAACATGACTTCGAACTTGCCTACAGCTCGTGCTATGGCATCACAAATTCTTGCCATTGTCTCAGGGCAGACCAAGAACGAAGCTGTGGCTGACTTGCTTACAAAGGCTATGCTCAGGTATTCGGATATACCGGAGGCAGATAAGATCGCAGCTGACATCGACACTGTGAAGATGCTTGAGTCGCAATCACAGCAATTACAGCAAGAAGTCGACGACCTTGGCAAACAGGTAGCGCAAATGCAACAACAAGCCTTCCAAGCAGAACTTGAGACAACGAAGCTCAAGGCTACGATGGAAGTAGAACATGCCAAGGACTTGAAGATTCAAGCTATCGAGATGGCCGATGACAAACGTGAGCTTGAGTATCACGGTGGCAACGTCGGTAAAGATGCATCGTCAATCACCGTAGACAATCTTACATAAGGAGAATCATGCCAGAGCCAACAGAAGAGAGGATGTACGTTGAGTCTAATCCTTGGAATCAATCGATTGCCGAGGCCATTCTAGAGCAAACAGGAGGAGAGCATGTCGAGGAGACTACCAATCAAGAACCGCAAACATCTGGTGCGTCTGAGACACAACCAGCAGAGACAGAAAACGGAGTGGTGGACGGGGATTTCGTCATGCCTGAGTGGCTTTCCGAAGAGTATCGTCCAACCAAAACTGATAATGACACCGACGATGTTGCACCTTATAAACGAGCATACGAAAAACTCGTGGGTAGCATTCAATCCCCCGAATTCTTGGATGCCCTTACACAAGCGTATACTAAAGAGCTTTCTCAAACTGATCAGGAAATAGCCGCTGACCGTGAACGGTTCTTAGCGATGCGGAATAATCCTAAAGAGTTTGTCCGTATTCATATGCCGGAAGTAGCAGCAGAGCTTGGCATCCAGCTTCGCACGACAGATGAAATGAACGAAGTTGTTCAAGCGAAAATGTCAGAAGAGTTCGGTGAGAATTGGTCGGATATGTTTGATCCTACAGAGCAATTCAAACTTGGCTCTACGTCCTACAACATTGTTCAGAAGCACCAGCAACTCATACAACAAGTACAAGCAGACCAAGCACAGGCACAAGCCAAATACGACCAAGAAATTAAACGCATTCAGACTCTCAAAGATGATCCAAATGCGAAGCCTCAGACATCGAACTTGACACAACAAGAACTAGACAGTATCATTGAAGAAGAGTACAAACCGTTCGAGCAGGCAGGAATCAACAAAGAAGAGTATCAGAAATTCGTTGCTGATCTGCCGACAAAAAACATTGGACTCTATGAAATGTACTTGGCGGTGAACATTGAAAAAGTACGACAAGAGGCTCTCGAGCAAGGACGAGTAGAAGGACGCAAGGGCGTTGTCGGTGACCTTAAGAAAGCTGGACGAGTAAAAGACGAAGTGATCCAGAAGTCTAAGGAAGAACAGAAAGCCGCTCCCACAAGTAGTTTCAAAGACGAGTACTATCGAAATCAAAACGGTTTTCCTAAGTGGTAAGAACGACATAAGAGGAACTTAAATGGCACTAGTACCGCAGCATCAAGAAGAAGGGTCAACCTGGCCTGGTTTAGCCACCAGTACCACGATCCCTGAGCGATTGAAGCAGTACGACAACTCGACGCAGCTCTCCTTCGTCACAAGAGGCGCAACACGCTTCATGTGGATGATCAGCTCGCGTTTCCCCGGTAAGCGCATGGTAGGAAGCCGTGAGCACCGCGTAGTGGAGATCGCAGAACACGAACGTCTGGTGCCGGTAACGGTGTCTTCGGTCGTCGGTAACAACCACACGACATTCGGTGTTCCGAATTCGTATGCAGCGTATTTCCAGCCCAATGACATTTTCTTCGTCAGGGACCTGTATGTAGCGATTGACTTGGTCAACCTCTACTTGGGTCAGGTGACAGGTGCTAACGCACTGCCAGCGAGTCCGGGTCCATACCCACGATTGGATCCATCGGCAGGCTTCCAAACAACTGCTGTAAACTACAGCCAGACGTTTGGCCAAGCCCCGGGTAATCCTAACCGTTGGTATACAGATCACGAGCAAATGCTTATCCTCTCGGTAGGATTAGCAGACTCGGCTTCGGTAGGTAATACCACGATCACTGTACAGCGTACAGCACGTGGTCCTCATAGCCGTGACTTCGGCGGCGGACAAATCCCACAGGGCATCATCAACACGGGTGTAGCTGCTAATGGCGATCAGGGCGCAATCACGTCGGGTATGTTCATCTTCCAAGGTATGCCAGTGTGGACAGAAGGTTCTGGTCCAGCTACGGGATACCACAAGACAGCGGAAGTGGACAACAACTTCACACAGGAATTCAAGTACGCTCTGGACTTCACTAAGGAGTCTTCGATTGAGCGTTCATGGTTGAACAAGCAGCAACCGGAGATCTCGAAGATGCTCCTGACGCTGCAGAAGTCGATCCACATGGAGCGCACGTTCCTGTTCTCACAGAAGAACAAGACCAAGGACTCCTCAGGTCGTGTACGTTACATGATGGGTGGTGCTTGGGAGTCGGTGCCTAAGGATTCCGACCATATCATCAAGTATCCTGCCGGGTCGATCTCATATGCCAATACCCTCGATCTGGGTACACAAATCTTCTCTCTCGGTGGATCAGAGACCCGACACCTGTTCTGCGGTATCGGTGTTCACAATGCCTTCAAGAAGCACTTCTACGCATCGGGCTTCATGCGCTATGACGAAAAGGCTTCCCGTGACTTCGACATTCCGGTAGACGTTCTGGAGATGTCCGGTGGTCAGGTTTACATCCATCCATCCTGGTCGTTTACCGAGACAGGTCACGACATGCACGGTATGCTGGTAGATATGTCGAAGCCTACGTTCTTGCCTGTTACGCATGAAGGTTGGGACATGCAGGTTTACAAGCACGACGGCTTGAATGGTCAAATGACCGAGAAGGAAGAGTGGATCGGCATCAAGGGTCTTGAGCGTCGCTACACTGATTATCTCCAAATTGTCGACTTCTCCTAAGGAACAACAACAATGAAGTACATTTTAGCATTGCTCAGTGTTCTCGTACTCACCGTAGGGCTTCAAGCTCAAGGGGTGGTACGCAATCGTGTAGGAGTCGGCGGGTCCAATGACTTCTACGTTCGGGAGTTGTTTAACCAGAATTGGGTTACGACAACAGCGAACGATTCGGTAACGATCACCAAGGGTCCATTTGCTTTGTATGGATCGAAGTATGCAGCGACAAGCGATACGATCCATGTTGTTGCTTGGGCTTTTGAGAACAACACCGGTGACACTATCGTTGCTTACATCAGTGGCTCGTGTACGTCCCAGAATGGATATGCCTACAATACAGCAGCAACTCCACTTGGGCCATATGCGACGACAGACAGCTTGGTAGTTTTGCCGGGGAAATCATTGGCACGATACTGGAATTTCCAGACGTTTACGCAGTATGCGAAGGTGACCATCAAGGTCAAGACGCAAGCTAGTAACGTAGCTGTCAATGGTCGGTGGCGTTTTTACTTCATAGGATTCTAAGGAGCATTTCACAATGGCATGGACACAGATCTATCGTCTTCCGAATAACACGACATGGCACGGTGAGTCTCCTAATGACCAGCTTGCCGTTCTTGCGGAAGCGACCCTTGCAAGCGGTGATGCAACCGTTGATGTTCCGTTTAAGCCGGGAACGACTGTCTACTACCTTCTTTTGAAGAAGACGACGGTAACGGCTGACTCGGATGTTGACGTTGCCAACGATGCAATTGGAGACACAGCAACCGTAGGTGTGTTGATCATCTCTTCGGCAACGAGCTTGCAGGGTTCGGATATCTACAGCTAAACAGTAAAGGCAACCAGTGACCGCTGCAGAAGCGCACGTAGCACTCGCACAAGCGTTGGGGGACCCGATAGACATATCAGGTTCCCCTTCTACTATCAGCGACGGTGTACGCTACTCTAAGGCCCTCAGAGACAACTATCTGTATCGGGCTATGACATGGTTTGTCTCGAGTGTACTGCAGCAAGTGGTGGCTCTACCACCTAGTAAGCAATCAGAGATCATACAAAAGATGTTTCCTACGTGGTCTCGTTCCGCATCCGCTACAATGCCTGCAGCGACCTGGGGGACAGTTGCTGTCGGCGAAGTAGTGGCTCATATCTACGCTGTACGCATCTGGGAGGCTGCATCACCTACACGTAGGCCGTATCTGTGTACACCGAGATCGTGGCATGAGATCATAGGAGAGATTTCACAGAAGCACATTCTGAATCCTGATCCGGCATATGCCATGCGTCTTGACTCTACGAGGACAGATACGGAGGTTACTGTCGTATGGTCACCACCGGAGCAGAATCAGTTGAACGTCACGGGTGACTATCCAGAAGTGCTCGTAGACTATCTACCGATGCCTGTGAGCCCTTCTACGTATGCTGATGGGGACGTGGTAATGGACTTCGAACCGAGTCTCATGGACAAGGTTATTTCGCGTTCGGTTCTGTATGGTCGCATTGACTCTCAGGACTTAGTCGACATCAACCAGCTTGCTCAAGCTCTTACCAGTTAATGCCAATCATCCAACCACCAGCAGCACTTGTACCTCTATCTTCAGGATGGACGCACGCTCGTATCGTTACGTATGTGCGAATGCTGAGTAAGAACCTTGATTCAAAGGTTGTTAACAACGAATTGTTAAGGTACTTTCTCAATGCAGCTATTACCCAGGTAGCTGACATGATGAGACTTACCAACAGAGATCCCTATGGTATTCTTTGGGAAGCAACAAAAGAGTCAGCGAAGGTAGCACAGCTTAACTGGATCGATCTCTCAACGGTGGTAGCTCAGACAGGTGCAGCAGCGAACAGTGGTCAGCGGACGTTTGCCTCTCCCGATGGAGTAACAGCCGGCAGCTTCGTACCGATGAACATTATCGATAGTGTTGAACGTGTTACAGCTATCAAGTCAACGGCGCAAAGTGGCATTACAACAGTATGGACAGGACCATGCACACGTAAGACGGTACAGGAGCTTTCGGGTATCGCTACAGAGCTGAACGATCAGTATCGGCAATCGATTCTCTGGGCGCATCACGGACATCGTATTCTTCTGTACTTGGGTTCTGTCTTAGACACCGACTTCTTAAATCCTCCTGGTACGGGATTCGACTACAACCAACCTGAGCGTTTTGCTATTTGGGGACGGCGTGTACCGATGCTCGACAACCTGCAAGCAGAAGATGCAGTGGGATCGTCGTGGTTAAAACTCGTTGACATTCCCGATGCACACATCAGACTTCTTGTGTTGTTGATGCAGAAGCAAATTGCAGAAGCAACCAATCAGCAAATGGAGCAAGCAAGCGTTCAAGAGCTTATGGCTTTAGTATCTTCGATAGGTCAAACCACCTTAACGCAGGAGCAAAGAAATGAGTCTCGAGGAAGTACAGCAAAGAATAGTTGAGCTGGCAAAGAGCTACGTTGGTATTAAAGAGGTAGGCAAGAACGCAGGCTTTAGCAGTGAAGACTTTGAAGCCAGGATGCGTAAGCTCGGGTGGATACCCGGACAAGCGTGGTGTGCGTACTTCGCAAAGCTTCTGTGGTTAGAGGCATATCAAGGTTCAGAGATACACAGTACGTTAAAAAATGTCCTCTCCGGTGGTGTGATACAGACGTTTCGAAATGCTAAGGGTTCTCCACTTCTAAAAGTAGCTGATATGCCCGTTGTTGGTGGTCTTGTATTGTTCGAAGTAGGTGCCGGCAAAGGACACGAAGGAGTATGCATTACTGTTCGAGACGAGTTTCGCATTGGTACTGTAGAGGGGAACACAAATGCTGTCGGTTCTCGTGATGGCGACGGCGTTCTGGAACGTCAGCGATCACTAGATGTGAATACCAAAAAGTGGCGGTATCTTGGTTGTATTCATCCACCGGAATTTATACCGGTATTGTAGTATGAATACAGGAGTTCTACGCCAATGGCAACAACGCTTCTCAAGCTGTTTTCACAAGTGCAGTCAGATATTGGTGACGAAGCATTCGAACGTGTGCAGCGTGGCGAATATCTCGACTTCGCTCGTGACATTGCCGACTCGATAGGTTCTGTCTGTCGTATCTGGACGAACAGCATTGAGGTTACCCCTATTCCTCAGATTGACTATACGTATGCTCTTGATACTGATCGCACTTCTGCTTCGGGTTTTGTTGTCGGGGACATTGGCAAAATCGCTTATGTCACGGAAACGGCGAAATACTGGACCCTGACCGTAGACTCACCGCCAGCGTGGGTAGAGCTGAATCCCTATGTCGCTATCATCCCCGCCAGTGAACGAGTGCAGTCTTTGTTGCTCGTTCGTCGTGAGAGCATAGAAGCACAGGAGTATTCGTTTCAAGCTGTCTCTACGTGGCCGGCATCGGGATATGCATTTCCCCTAAACAGCACAGGCTTCGACTCCCGAGAGTTCAACGCTATACGCCAAGACGACGAATCGATACATCTGTGGTTCTCGGAGATCTTCACAGTAGGAGAGTCGATTACAGCTATCGTGCTGACACAATCTTCATGGGCATTTCAGAAGTGGACCGAGGCGACGTCGATACCAGACTTTGTTATGCCGACAATGGCAACAGGTGTTCTCTCTCGAGTGACACGTAGGATGTTTATGCGTGGTGATGAGAAGGCTGAGAAGAAGATGGCTTTTGCTACAGCTGAGTACGACAAAGAATTAAGGGCTCTAAGGGTCCTGACGCGGACTTTCGTCGATGAGAGGTCTGTAGTAGTGGCTCAGCCTTTACGATGGCTTGGTGAGGGTACAGGGGGCTTTAATGGATAAGAAGAGCTTTGTTGTAGCATCATTTCAAGGAGGCATGTTTGAGACGGTCAAACAAGACATGCCCAATGAGATGCAGCAAGGTGTTACCCAATCGGTAGCATGGCTCGAGAACTATAACCACACCGTACTGCAAGGTGGTCTCGTCAAGCGTGAAGGCTGGCGTTTTGTCCTCGAGTACGATCCGGCGTATGGTAGTGAGTTTATAGACCGACCACACCCACCGGGTATCAAAGCTAACGTCAACTACGATCCTGTAGATACAGGACAGTTATCTTTTGAGACAGGAACGTTTGTACCGTATTGGGATACCTACGATGCAACCAACGAACAGAATCAAGTTCTTGGCTTGGACTTTACCAAATCCAGCAGGACTCTTTATTCTGAGACGGTGCCTTTGGTGTATCTGAGGTATTACAGTGAGATAGTAGAAGACTGGATGGAAGCATATCAGAATGCTACAATGATCGTTGCATGTCTGGCCGAAACAGGGGCAGGACAACCAGCATGGAGAAATCCATTCATCAATGGTTATGGTGGTACAATACATCCATATCCGGGGTGGATGCCTCGAGGACTATTGACCGATTACACGCACTACGGTGGTACAGTTATACTTACAACGGCATTAAACTCAGAAGACGTTGTTCCCTATGATGCCGAGGTATACAGAACGACAGAAGATATACCGACGACCAGCCCAACGGTATCGATCAACATGTACCCGTGTTACGTCTGGGGGTGGTGGGGTATAGAGTCGAAGCGTGACAAGGGATATCGTGACTATTGGAACATCATCGAGCTGGCTAATCATGGCGGTGCTATTCCTCTTGAAGACTTAACGCCGATCTACAACACAAACAATCTCTACGGTACTCACAAGGTGCGATATCCGAGTACGTGGATGCTCCGCAACGAGGTCATTCGAATTGTAGAAGTAGATACTCCAAGTCAAATACTTTACGGTGCTATGACACACGATATAGAAGTGTGTATTGGAGAGATGCAACCACGTCCCGTAGATACCAATTTTGCTTCGTGGTATACGGCTAACAATGCCGACAAAGACCCCGTCAGCAATCCATTGGATTATCCATATATCGACACGCTATTCGATAACTACTTCAATCGTGACCTTGCGTTTACTGAGTCACTGGAAGTCTTGAATGGTATTTCGTACAACAAAAACAACAACCAATGGGCATATGTAGAGGTAGCCGAGCCAGGTACAAAGTCAGCACGTTCTTTCGAGGAGCGCACACTATCAGCTACATATGCGAATAAAGAATGGTTCTTGCAGGCAATTGGTTCTCCAATGTCTGTGATCTGGTACGAGTGGGGTGGTGAGCGATTCTCACACATCATGTTTGCACCCAATGAAGACCGACATCCAAATTGGAACCATCGTGGGTACATGATACTTGGTACCAGGCTTCCGAACTATCTCGAGAACGGTACTCCTCGTCCTTGGATGGAAGGCGAGAAAATACCTCTGGTGGTTACGGCTGTTGTTAATGGCACAGAAATAAAACTTCTGGACTATGTCTATGAAGTCAGGACTGAGCATTTTGATCCTAATCCGAACTTGTTCAACGTAGCAGCAAATCACACTTTACGCTGGTACATGCTCAATGGTAATTTTCAAACGCAGTTGGGATTTCCAACAGGCTCAGCGTTGTGGTACTACGAAGCGCATAACGACTTCTTAGAGTCTGATGCGTGGAGACCTTCGAGTCTCAGCAGGATGTTTTACGGTTGCTATGATGCGGGTATACTTATTGACGGCAAGCAAGCATTTTGTCTGCCGGTAATAGCAGCTCCTGTTAAGCGTGACGTTGCCGTTGCAGCAAACGAACTCTACGACAAGGGGCTACCGGACTACGTAGGTTATTGTTGGGAGCCCTTCAATCCCTCACAGCAACCACCCTACACACAAGATTTGACCATTCCTCTCTATGATGAAACCTACTACATCAACCATGCTAACACCAACAATGGCATTGGCTATAGACCAAAGCTCACACAAGCCAATTACCTTTACATCAACATTAGAATCAAAAATGATTCTGTAGACAAATTGGTGGCGTGGGGCGTAGAGCGCATCAACGTTTACATTGCTAAGGCATCAGAGACAAAGTCACGGTTCAAGAGCATAGGCTTGTTCTCGATCTCGAAGAACGTACCGGCAACGTACTACGGACTTCCTGAGAAAGAATATTGGGACGACAACCCACAGAACTATGGGCTCTTAAGATCGTTTGTTTTCGATGGTCGTACCGATGGTTTTGCTGACGTAGAGAACTTCGATGAATGGAGAACATTTTATCGTGGTGACCCTGTAGACATCAACTCGTGGGGATCGTTGCCGGATAGGGTTATCTCATGGCCGATGAATGCTGATGGCGATCCGTACAACAGTAGTGTCTTCCCGTTCTTCGGCAACTTCCCAATGACACCGGACTACTTCATCTGGGATTACGCTACGGGTGCTCCAACGCTTAGTCTTAACTCAGATGGTACCTATTGGCATGGACGCTCAGCACGATGTGTAGAGCAGATCAAAGGCAGGGTGTTTTTAGGTGGCACCATTGATGAGCAAGGCGAGGAAGAAGAAGGTACTGTCAGGTACTCAGCGGTACAGGGTGCTAACATTTCCTTGGATGTCTTCAACAAGGCTGACTGGCTCAAGTTTGGGGCACTGCCGATTACTGCCTTGAAAGAGTACCGTGAACAGCTCTGGGTATTCAACAGACACGAAGTATATCGTCTGCAGATGCCTTCGGTAACACAACCTGAGTCATGGGAGCTTCTTGAGAAGACATCCGGCCAAGGATCGTATAATCCCAAGACGGTCGTTTCTACACCATATGGAGTTGTCTGGTGCAACGATAACGGTGTGTGGATCTCTGATGGTCGCATTCCTGAGAACATTGCCCAGGCTATCGTACCATCGTATCAGTGGCTGGCAATCATGCGTCCACATCCACTGATGAGGATTAACAAGATCAAGCCGGTACCGATTGAAGACGGGTATAACAGATACCTGACACTCTCCTATGACCCCGTAAAGGACTCTCTAATCATCACCACACCGTTTTTGGACTTGGTAGAGGGTGAAGATGCCCCTACAACTACACCAGACTCTGACGTGTTCTCACAGGACCATGAATTCAAAGGTGAGCTGTCGTTGATCTTTGACTTTGCATCGAAGACATGGAGAGCTGAGAGTATCGAGTTTCCTGAATTTGGCGATGCTATTTCTCGTGAAAATGCTCTCTGGGAGGTATAATGCCAATACTCAAAACAGAACGTCAGAGAACGTGGTCCAAGTTCCATCGTATGACATCATGCATGCCATCGATGATCAAAGCTGTCGTATCCGAGGTCAATGGCGCCGGGTACAACGGTGCGAAGGTGTTGTTCTGGAAACGGGATCAAGAATTCCTCTACGACGAATACTACCAGAGTTTTTACGATTGCGATGTAAATGGTAAGATCGTAGCCCTCAGAGAGATACCGGCTCGCATCGTCACACATGAAGCTGGTGATGGCATCAACGATATGCTTCTGGAACGTGCTACACTCGAAGCACAGGAGCCGGAACTGATAGGAAGCATTAACTCTCCGTACTACCCTGAGGATTATTACACCTATGATGTTGCGACGTTGAATGAGCCTGTGTTCGAAATCTTCTTCCGCAATGCAGCATATGTCAATGCCGTAGACCAAGGAGTATCCGTAGACCTGATCAAAGCAAATATGTCAGCCAGATATGCCATTAACATCTATGGTTCTATTCGAGAGACACCTACAGGTATAAACATCCTGAATCCTCCAAGCGATCCGGGTGTCTATCGTGAATCGGTAGCACTGGTAGCTCCAATGAAGAAGTTCCGACGCTCTCGCATTGTCTTCTCTACATTGGGATACACGGTTATTGTGAGGTCGTTGAGTATTGAATACACAGCTATGCGTCGAAGGACTGCTTCCTAATGCAAACAGGTTGGAAACATGACGACCATCAGACACGGCGAGAGTTTGAACGGCTTCGGAAAGAAGGTGCTCAAGCTCAAGGTATTGTTGTCCCTGATGCTGATGTTGTTGTGCGTGGTGGTTTTCCTTCTGTTTCAGACGACCAGAATCCTTCTATTGTCGTTCTACGTTCGCCGTATGAAACGATAGACATACAGAAGCTTGGGCAGACATTTGATCTCGATAGGTTTTTAACTGTACGCTTAGATGATGTTGACGTAGCTGTACGTGATAGTGGCGTAGCCAAGACTGTTAAGTACCTCAACTTCCGCAGTGGTGGCAACATCACTTTTGCTATTACCAAGGGTGAAGACGACGAAGCAATCATAGAAGCTGTAGCTATAGGTGCAGGATTCTATACGTTTGATGTGTCGGACTCGGACGAAACGACGACAATTGGTGCTGGTGAGAACATACGTTTTGTAGGCATCAACAGTGTTGTCATAGAGCTTACTCCGGGTACTCCGAACATCTTCGAGATCGATAGACCACTACAGATTTATGAAGATGGTGTTGCCGTAGGCGATGAGTCTACCTCTGAAATAGACTTCGACAGCAACGGACAGACATCGACAGACGTAGCGATCAATTTTGAAGTAGACGTTATTAGTCCTACGCGCTTACGTGTACGTGGTTTTGTACCAGCAGTATCTGGAGCTATGACATCGTGGACGCTTTCTGATGGCACGAACGATGCATTGGTTGAAGATGGCGATACAGTCACAGGGACAGGACTCAATGGTGTAGTCTTTGTTGTCACAGGTCCCGATACATTCGAGATTGATAGGCCGCTTACGATTAGAGATGAAAACGTAGCCGTAGGTGGTGCAAATACTACAGACATCAACTTCGATAGTAATGGTCAGACTTCTACAGCCGTAGCTGTACGTTTTGATGTTACGGATGATACAGGCGGTCAGAGAAGCATACGAGGATTCATACCGAACTTTCTTACGTCGTGGTCTTTCGATGTCTTAGACAGCAACGAGTCTGCAACAATCGACAGTGGTGATGGTGTTCGCTTTGTAGGGTTGAACGGTGTTGTCGTAGAGCTTACACCCGGGAGTCCAAATCTCTTTGAGATCGATAGACCGTTCTCGGTGTATCAAACACATGATGATGATGTAAATGATTTTACTTCTGATGATGAAACAATTGGAATCACATTTGAAAATGAGACCAGTGCTCTGCCTGTTACCTATACCAAGAGAGGATACTTTGTTGTTACTCAAACGAGTACGGGTCAGGTAAAAGTTGAGTCGTGGTATGAAGACGATGCCAGTGGTGCCTATACTTGGGACTTAGAAGACTCCGACGAAGCAACAACGATCACCAATGGTCAGAGAGTCAAGTTTACAGGCAGCAAGAGAGTCGTTGTAGAGCTTACACCAGGAACACCAAACATCATAGACATTTCGCGTCCTTTGCAGATGTACGTTGACGGTGGCGTTGTCGGTGACGATACGACCTATGAAATCGATTTTGATTCGAATGGACAGACAAGTACTGACACCTCTGTCAATTTTGTAGCTGTAGACATTGGTGGTGGTCGTATTCAGTACAGGGCATATGTACCTGCAGGATCGTACTCGTGGACAGCAAAGGCTCCTATCGGTGATTCTGGGTTAGCCATCGGTAGTGGTGATGATGTGACGTGGCATGGCGTAGGTGATATACAGACAAGCCGTATTGCTGATATTATCTACATCGAGCGTGATCCTGAGCCTACAGGTGGACGGCAACCGAAGCGTATTCTCATGGGATTCCTTGAATGGGACAATACAGGAGTAGAGCCAACAGGTGATTACGGCTTTGATGTATCGGCAGACATCGAGCACAATTGGGGCTTGATAAACATGCATCATTGGGAGATCCATTACGAGATTGTCAACTTTGACCCTGATGAAGAAGAGGATACATTGGCGTACTATCGTAGTGGTGTGACGACAGATGCCGGTGAAACAGAAGACGAATATGCATTCAGCTTCAAGCCGCACTTCTTAGCGCATGATGGCAATACGGTTCGAGGATGGGTAACACAATCGCAGGGGTTTCCTACGGTGATGAAAATCTGGTATGTATTGAGGGAGGCGTAAGGTGGCTCTACCTACCGGCTTAATCCCGTATATGAACGAAGAAGGTCCGAGTGCATCTCCTACCATCTTCGATGATACCACACGACCACAGTATGCTATTGGTACACCGGTACGGTTTAAGTGGCTGGTTCCTACAGGGGCAGGAACGAGTACGTTTAATCTCTTTATGCACGGTGTGTCGGCAAACAACAGCGGTGTTGACCACCAGCTTATCGTTGTTGTTGATTCCAGTGATTGGGTAGCAGATGGTTCAGTTGTACTCATTGGTGGTACATGGGACATCTATTACTTCGACTATACAATTACAAGTGGTATTCCGGGACTCTATTCGATATGTCTGAATCAGAATGGTCGGCACTATAAAGAAGCGAATGGTACTTCTACTCAGCTACTCGAAGCCGATGGTGTTGTTTATCAGCATGACGGTGGCTTCATCCTCAATCCTACAGCACGAACGTTCTACAATGCCAAGCCAAAGAGACATGAGCTACATGCACGTATAGCCGGCCGTAAAGGCGTTTACAAGGACGAAGCAGTAGTACGTGGGCAAATAGAAGCAGGACTCGGCATAGCAATCAAGAAACGTCTGTTAGATGGTACCGGCGTTGGATACGATGACGTACTTGCCAATCAGAGCAACCTTGTATGGGAGTGTGCTCTTGAATTTGGTACAGATCGAGTCACGGCTCTAGACTTGGATAATGGCGATGCCGGTGATTGGGATAGTGAAGACTACGCCGTACTGCAAAGAATTCTCTTTTCAGATGAATTCGATTGGGTTTACGACAACGCCAATACGAGAGTTGCGCCTGCCCCGGCTGTTACATGGGCTCAGGAATCGATACCTGTTCATTTCCAATGGTACTTGGACGGTGATGGTGTGGCTCATTTTTCAGCTCGAGCAGCACACACAGGATTGTTTGCTGCGCACGATGATGGTGCCGTTCGAACGATCATGACACCAGGCACGAATGCTCCATTTTCTATTGGACACTTGGAGTTCGTCGATACAGCTGACCTTGCATGGACGCTTACCGAAGGTGAGTGGCAGGGTCCTCTTGGATGGCGTAGAGGTATTAAGATTGAAGCCAACGTCAACGTTCCTGCTTTCAGCTATTCGTGGTACGCTGCAGCTCAAACAGGAACGCCAATCGAAGTTGTAGATACGGAAACAGTCACTCTTTTGGGTATCAACGGGGTAACGACCGAAGTAGCTCCCGACGGTGCTGGTGGTGTCTATTGGACGATAGACAGACCGTTGCAAATACAGAACGAAGGACTTGATGTTGACGGTGAAGACACAACGCTTATTGATTTTCCGAGTAATGGAGATGATGGTACCGATTTCAGCGATGAATTAAGAGTCGTTGTTACCTCAACGGGAGATCAAGATCGGGAAGTACGAGTGTACGGCCGTCTGCCATCGGAGGCAGACACAGCACCGTTGTTTTTGTCTACGTGGTGGTACGAGCTTTACAACGGGAATAATTATGCTCCTCATGCTATGCTTGATTACAACATGGAGGACTCGTTGGCTCTCGGTGGGCATAGAACGATACTTCTTAGCCCGTATGGACCTTATGACGCCGGATTCGCACTTATCGACAATTGGGAACTGACACATGAACAGAATCCTAAGTGGACAGAAGATGTACTTTGGATTGACATTGCTGAGGATCCCTTGGGATTCAATAAGGCAAAGATCAAACCGATGCGAATTGAAGAAACAGGTGTCTATGACCTGAATTTTGTGACACAGGGAATAAAGTCGTTGCAGACTGATTGTGCTCAGTTTATGGCTCCTTATAAGCTGATAATGATCTATTGCTTACGTGTTAAGCGAGGAGGAGCTACATATACCTTTCGTTGTAATGACAATTTCGTTGTACTACAACCAAATTATGCGGGTGCAGACAGTCCTCAGTATCTGATTTACGACTCACTTCCTTGGTCTCTGCAAGGAACACTCAGAACGTACCTCGAAGAAGGTGACTTGATATGGAATGTTATTCATTGCCATGTCGTAGGTGTGTTGGCAAAACAATTGATTCGACCTGCGTACCATTTCTTTGAGATCAAACAAGTTCAAAACACTGCGCCTACAACAAACGAGAATCCTTCTGATGTCGTAGTTTTCCCACCTCATAACTGGCAACACTTCCAGTTCTAGGATTTGATCATGGCTACAAAACGACCACAACAACTAAAGCTTACTACAACCGGAATCTCCACGTTCATTACAGGTGGCACTGCAGGAAGTAATCTCTACTGGCCGATGATATTCAAGGCTGTAGGAGCTACTGCCGTAGACGGAGTATTGAAGATTTACATCAACAATGGTTCGACGAGAACGCTGATCAAAGAACTCTACATTCCGATCATTCCTGCTACTACTACAGTTCCGGCATGGGAAGCTGTCTTTTGTGAGCCAACGCTGTTTCTTACGAGTAACACCTGGTTGATCGAAGTGGAGATGAGTGTTGACGTTGGTGCCATTGATTGCACCACAGTGGTAGAGGACTTGTAATGACCGCCGAAGAAGCCATTGCAGCATTTGGAGGTTCTTCTGAACGAAAACCAATAGAGCCAACCCGTTTTAATGACGGTGATTTCGTAGCGTGGTCTGAGCGTTACAGAAGGTTAGAGCCGTATACATTACAACGATTTACTCCTATTCCAAAGCTATTAAATGAGGTTCGCAGTGCATCGACGACGTTGCTCAATGACGGAGAGCTGGTTTTCGTTGTACCATCAACGGGAAAGTACATCATTAGGCTTGTTGCGTTCATCAATACCGCTAATGCTGCGATGGACTATAAGTATGCAACTAACTTTACAGGAACGGCTACCTCGGTAACATCTTTTCGCAGGCACGTAGAAGCCGGACTGAGTGCAGCACCGGGAACGGAAAATGTACTTGCTGGTACAGCTCAGATATCGTCAACAGCCGTTACGCACTCGACAGCTTTTGGTGTTGGCAGGGTAGAAATAGAGATCGTTATGGATGTTACCGTAGTTGGTACGTGGTCGTTTCAGTGGGCGCAGAACACTTCTGACCTTGGATCGATTACGTGCTTGGCTGGTTCTCTACTGGAGTGGATGAAGCTTTCCTAATGTTGCCTTGACCACAGTGCAAATGTACTTTTGTCGCTATGGCTCTCAGAACCGAGTTTGGAATCGTTGATACTGCCAACCCGAACAAGGATGGCACAGGCGCAGTCACGACTATCATTACAGCCGGTGCTGTAGCCTCGGTTGTCAGCGTCGCTATTCTGACCCTTGTAACGACAACAGCGGGTATGGTGCGGATCTTCGTCGATGGCAACATTGCTCTGGAGATACCCGTACCAGCTAATACTGTCTCAGGATCAGAACAAGGCTATGCTACAGCTATCCGCAACCCTCCTTTCTCAGTACCCAATGGTGGCGTTATTACCGCTTCTACTGAGGAGAGTGAGGATATTCAAGTATTTGTCACTTTGGACGAGTAACTATCATGGCAGGAATCAATACCAAACCGCATTACGGCATTTCTCCTGTTTGTCTTACCCCTGACAACTACGTCGATGGTGGGGTTAAGAAGGTGGATATGGATTGGTATGACACTACCCTTGATGATAATCCTATTGATCGTCAGGAGCAGACGTTTCCTATTCGCGTTCCTGTCCAAAGACCTCTGGCTCAATGGTACGATGCTACGATTGACATGACCGTAGGAGTACCCGGAGTTAGCCCCTTAGCGATCTCTCACGCCGTTCAGATCACGGTATGTGACAATGACGACGATGTAACGGTTACGATCAAGCAGACGCTGAATGGACTGGACTTTGTTGATATGCCTACGGCATTGACACATACGTTTTCGGCTGGTGAACGTGCTTCCCACATATTTAATCTTGCTGGTTTCTCGGCAAGCATGTACCAAATCGTTTATCAGCGTCTCTCCAATGGTGCTGGTAAAGTAGCTTTCTGGGTGATGTAATGTCTTCTTCCCTAGCATCTGCATTTGGTGATGGTACCGGAGCAACACTTCCGATTGATATTGCGGATGTTACTGGTCTGCAAGCAGAACTTGACGACAAAGCAGAAGCTCCTATAGCCTTTGCTGATTTGGCTACGCTAACAGCTAGTCGTGTCGCAGGAACAAATGGTAGTGGGGTCATTGAGGCTACGTCTATTGTTGTCGCTGATCTGAGTACGTTGTTTACAACGGTATCTGGACATACGACAACGCTGTCAGGTATTGCTACATGGCAGGGGACGACGACACAAGCAGAGATCGGGTATGTATCGGGTGTTACGTTAGCGATACAAACGCAATTCAACGCCCTGAACAAGCTCACAACAAACGGCGATACGCTGTACTACAATTCAGGGTATCAACGTTTAGCAAAGGGTACGGACGGACAAGTGCTTACCCTTGCATCGGGCATTCCGAGTTGGGCTGCGCCTGCGGGTGGTGGGCTGACGGTGGGGACTACTGCGATTGCATCGGGAACGGTAGGCAGGATATTGTTCGAAGGCACGGGCAATGTTTTACAGGAAAACCCAAACATAACGTGGGACACAACGAACTCTGGGTTGTCATTAATTGGCGGCAGTAACACCACGCATAGAATTTCAGTAGGTACGTCAAGTATCGCGGTGATGGCTGGGTTGACCAGCTCTACAAATCAATCTGCGGTCAAGATGACGCAATCAGGAGCTTTGGCAAGCGCTACGGTAGCTGGTTACTACGTAGATCAGTCTAGCACGAGCAATAGCGGCGCGGGCGTGTATGCGCTTAACCGCTCTAATTCGGCTGGATTAAATGCGTACTTCCAACGCCTAAGCAATCAAACAACAACGCCGCCAAACTCTATCCGTATGGATTCCCAGAGTACAGGCACGCCAGCAGCAGGATTCGGCATTGCCGTATATACGACGCTGCACAGTTCAACGACTGTATCTCAAGACGCCGCCAAAATCATTGTCGCTTGGCGCGTTGCTACACACGCATCACGAAGCGCGGATATTCTGTTTCACTTGGTAGAAAACGCGGGGGCAATTGGGCTAACGCATACGTTCTCTAGTGGCGTTGTTGACATCAACAATTCGGGCGGTACGTACAAGGTGAACGGTTCAACGGTAGTAGGCGCAAGAAAAACAGGATGGGGGTTGCCAACGGCAACACTTGCACGTGCGACGTTTGATGACACGGCAGATATCACAGTTATCCGCCAAACACTTGCGGCACTCATCAACGATTTGCATTCAGGCGGTGGTGGAAATCACGCACTTCTAACAACATAAGGCTAACATGTCTAGAGAAATGATTGATCCAACTATTTTTGAAAAGAAAGCAACGGTATCCAAGATTGGTACTGTAACTACTGACCCTGACGATGCAGACGTTGTACTCGTACCGTTTTTCCATTACGACAACGAGAAAGACGATGGTACGATGAAGGAAGAAGTACAGCGCATGTCGCTTACGGAGTTTCAACGTACATTCAGTAAGACTCTTACGAATGCACAGCAGATGCGGAACATGGCTTCAGCTTTGAGTATTACCCTCGAGGAACTTACCTTTGAGGAACTTGAAGCATCAAAGGAGTAACACTACATGGCTGAATTAAAAAAGAAGACAACAACAGCACTCAAGAGCTTGACCATAACAAAAGGTGAAGCTCTTGATTTGTATGCAGCCTTCGGTTCGTTCGATGGCAGAGAAGTGAAAAACGGTGATGGTACTATCGTAGAACCGTTTGTACTTGGTGATGGTTGTCGCTGGAACATTGCCCTTAACAGGGTAACGCTAAAGCCTATTGCCGAGGCTGTAACAGAAGCTCGGAATCAGGTGTTGAAGCAGATCATTCCAAAGGGTGAAACGGCTCTACCGAACTTCATCAAGGATAAAGACGGTAACAAGATTCAGAATCCCAAGGCTGTAGAGTTCGAAGAGCGGTACAAAAAACTTCTCGACGAGAAGGTAACCGTGAAGCTCTATTTCTTCAAGAGAGATTCCTGGAACGCAGACAAGAACAAGTTCGGTCCTAACTTTTTGACAACACTCATGCTGGTAACAGAAAAGGAGAAGGAAGATGAAGTCGTTGATCAGGATACAGACAAGCAAGGGTAAAGACGGTAAGTGGTACTGGCATGCACGAGCGATCAATGGCAAGATCGTTGCTGATGGAGCCGAAGGTTATGCAACCAGAGTAGGAGCAAGAAAAGGGTGCAGACGGTTCTTGGACCACATTGTACGAGGCGACTACAATTTTGAGTCCGTTGACTAACAGCGGGGTCTTCATGGAACTCAAACATCATGCAAGCATGCAGGAAAACATCCAACTCGACACACTTGGGCTGACATCTACCTTGGGAGCTGTCGCTGGTGCTGCGGTGACACAGGTACAGGCTGTACCCGACCCTATCCATTTCTGGATACAGATCGGAACTATCTTTTCAATTGCTTTGGCTATCGTCTCTTGGTCGGTACGCATATACAAGGATTGGAGAGAGATCAGAAATGCCAAACCCTAATGAACCCTTCATAACGAGGGTTCCTGTACGTCCTGTAACGATTGAAAGACCGAAGGCACCCCTAACTATGCCTGAGCTTCAAAAGATGCTCCCTGAGGCTCCTATCGTGTTAAGTATATTTGAGGAGATCCAACTTTCAATAACAGAAAAGATTTCGTTGTTTAAAGCACTGGCTAAGGCTACGCCAACAGTTCTTAAACTAACGTACTGGATTCTCACAATGGATTTCACTGCAATAGCTCGAATGCTGGCTACGATTGTTGTAGGTTGGCTCTCAACAAAGACAGGAATACTGCCTGATGCGGATATCGCCGGTTATCCTTTGACCGAGTGGATATTCTGGATTCTACTCGTAGTAGCCGGTATCTTCCTTCCTCAAGCTAAGCACATGCTTCCAGAGTGGCTACGCAAACTCCTTAAGTGGGACAAGCCAGAAGAAGCTCCTAAATAGATCCCGTTCTCCTTTCGGGTACTTTGGTTGGTAGGTGCGGTGTTGCAATAACAGTTGTGGCACCGTATTTTTTTATGGAAACTTTACTACCATTTAAGGAGAAACGAGAATGATTGACGGAAACTTACCAACGACACCCGAGGAAATCGAGGAAGCAATCGGCCTTCTGCCAACGACAGAGGAAGAGTATATGCAGATGATGGCAGAGCAAGCATTGAAGGATCAGGAGAACTTGAAGAAGAATCCTACCGAACCAATGGTAACAGTAGAGGAGAAGCCCAAAGACCGTATGGGTGGTATAGTCCCGGCTGAGCCTGAGGTCGATCCATGCCTGCAAGAGTTTGCTCAGATGGTCGGTTACCTCGAGAGTAAGTATGGACGCAAGATGAGGATGAACGTAGAGATCGTGTTTGCCTCTCCACGTCCGCCACAACCAGTCGAAAAAACTAAGGAATAGTCATGTCCCCCCTTGATCTGTTAAACGTTGCTGGCGGTCTTGTAGGCGGTATTTCCGGTGCTCTCGGTGGAGGCACTGATCTTCGACGTATCGAAGAGGAATACAATCGTCGTGCCTATGGTGGTTTGATGAACCAGCAGGACAAGAACAATGCTCGTAATCCTGAGGCTACACGTAGGGCTGCACTTCTGCAACTGAGCCGTAGCCGTACAGCAGCGGCACAACAGGCAGCATCGGCAGCAGCAGGACAAGCAGCAACAGGTGGTG
>Ga0105252_10000373_pt1 | contig 32741 bp, 32 predicted proteins | sample EasRivMeERMZT100_FD_89675 | JGI IMG/M metagenome (GOLD analysis project Ga0105252, IMG submission 89675) | Soil microbial communities from meander-bound floodplain in the East River, Colorado, USA - East River MetaG ERMZT100 | ecosystem: Environmental > Terrestrial > Soil > Floodplain | place... | reverse complement strand
GGCCCAATGCTTCGCACAGATACTTCATGTACCGTTGGTAATCGGCCAGCTTTGCCATGGTCGTTCTCCCCCCATAAACTACCATAACAAAAAATCATTTTATTTATAACACAGTAATACTAGCGGACTACCGATATTGGGATCCACTTCACTCAGCACGGTGGGGTGTAAATTATGATGGTCAAAGGCAAGCTGATTCGGTTGGAGCTTGATCCCTGCGAACGTAAGCAGTGCAAGCCGATGCTTATTTCGGTCGCACCTATGGTCAGGATATGTCGTCGGTGTAAAAATTCGTTATCGAAAAAAGTAACGGTCGCGGGACTCAGGCCAATCTGGTTTTGTAAAACGCTCGGGTGTCCGAAGGGCACGGCAGTATTTTCCAATAAATCTCCATGATCGTAAAGTTGAGTCGACCGATTAACAATCCATAAAAAGTTTTGCCGAACTGCGTTGCACCCGTGGAAGGTTAACGACCGATGATGCAGCAACGCAACGGCTTCAGTGCTTTCGAGCCGTCGGAATGGCGGACCGCAGGCGGGTGCGAGTCTCACGCATGCCGATCGACGACGATACCCTCAAGCAGCTACTACGCATCGACGATGAATTGATGCAGCTCTGCAAGTGGCTGAACGAAAAACGCGACACCGAGGTTTCGTCTCGCTTGATACCGCTGGTGGACGACCTCACCCACATCCTGCTAGAAGCGGGCAAGAACAAATTGCATTAGACATCGGCACAAGCGATGGAGAACTACAGGGGATATTTCATCGACGGCAAAGCGCTGCTGGTCCATCCGTTCAGCCTGGACTGGTGCGTTGGTGGCTCGGTGCTGCGATCCGGATGCCTCGGCTCGATTGTCGAGGTCTCGCGCTTTCAACTTCCTTCGTTTACTGTGAGCATGAAGAAGCTGGCGGAATGGTTCGGGCTGGAGCTTGCGCGGATCGTGGCAGAGTGCGTATCGCCTCGGTGAGATGGAGTCGATGGAGAATACAGCTCAAATACAGCCGCAACGCTGCCCATGAGCGACGTGGCCACCGCGGCTGCCGATACGAGAAGGAAATCTCTGCGGTCGAGTATGGTGTGCCTCCTATGCGGTCTAAAGACAAAGCTAAGGGGGGCGGCGGCTTTCTGCCGCGCCCCCCCTTGAGTGAGATGTTAGATTGCCTTCTTCCTTTGGAGTAAATCTCTATTTCGCCCGTTCCCAAGTTTCAATTGACCGCCCCATGGCGCTTTTACTGGCTACCGTCGCTGGCATCCAGCCTCCTATGAGTTGAAGTCGGTCGCCCTCGAACCTGAAAGAATATACCGATTCGGCGCCGACCCGCGCCGGGTGCCAGGCAACATCGATCTTGGTGATAAACTTGTCTCCTTCGAGACGATAAATGCCGGTGGCAGCGGTCATGGAATCCAAAAGTGCAGCGCGCTCCTTCTCGGTGTTCGGTGCCTTCCTCCCTTCTGCCGTAATGATCACCATCATTCGCCCCTCAGGGGTGAAGATGCGGTAGCCCGTCGGATTCTTTCCAAAGATGGATAGTCGCGCGCCCGTTGCTTGGACTTCCCGCTCCCAGGAAACTAGTTTCCAATCACCAACAAGCTGCGCGCGGTCACCAGCGTAACTAGGTTGCACTGCAATGAGAAACAACCCCAAAACAACTAACCACTTGGATTTAATCATGGTGCCCTCCTTTCTCTTTTGTTTTCAGGCAATCTAACTATGATTGAGCCGCTTAAGGCGCACTAGCTGCTCGCGGCCAATCCCGGACGTCCCTCCTTGACGCTGCGGAACATACGTTTCATAAAAGCCTGCGCCACCGCGTGTTATTTAGCGCACCGTCTGCCCTCTTCGGTAAATCTTTGACTCGCTGCTTTAAAGTAAATCAGAGAGCAACAATCGTGCCCGGCAACGCTCTTGAACGACCCAGACGTGCGCCTCTTCGGATGTCAATAGAGTATCTGCGTGACCCGATCTCGTCGACCTTGTGAAGAATTGGAAAAACGCTTTTCGACTCAGTAAGTTGATCAAGGAAGTATCCAAAAAATACTTATTTCATTTCCGAGGGACAGAATCTTGTGTATTCCGTGGTGTCGTTCAGGCCTCGTTGCACAATTGCAAAAAAGGCAGCTCAAATCTTGTGAAGCTGCGAAACTTTTTATGAAAACTCTGCATTCAATCATTCTCATGGCCATTTTTACTGTCGCCCTGGTTGCGCCGCCGGTGGCTGCGCAAGTGGGCGTTACATGGGACAAGAAATTTAGCGGTGGTAACCGATTTAGTGTGCTGGGCGCGTTTGGTAACGCGGCTGTCTTGGACAAGGAGACCGGGCTTGTTTGGGAGCAATCGCCGAGCACGACGCGAACAAGCCAGTGGGACGCTCAGGCTATTTGCAACACTCAGAATGTGGGTGGTCGTTTCGGGTGGCGACTCCCCACGATCCAGGAATTGGCGAGCCTGGTGGACCCGACGCAGTCCAGTCCGGCTCTTACTAGCGGCCATCCCTTTAGCAATGTGCAAGTGGACGCCTGCTACGTCTCGGCTACTTTTGCTGATCCCTTTTGGAGCGTGTTTTTTTCCGGTAATGGCGGCGTGTTCCAAGGCGCTTGCAGTGGCGGTTCAGGCGCCTACCACTGGTGTGTGCGCGGTGGACAAGGTGTGATGTTCAAAATCAACCTTGATCTGGCAAGTCCTGGGTGGGGGAGAAGCTATGCGGAGGTTAGTAGGTATCGAATCTCCGTGTAGCAACTCCCCGATGCCCCACGTCACCGCGCTTCATGGAATCGTGACCAAGTTGCCGCGCATCAAGCGCACTCAATCGGTAAATCTGTCTCTGACTGCAAAGCACAAGTTGCGGCGCCGGTGGTCGCTGCGATTTACCGCCCGGCATTGGCCGGTACAGTGCCTCAAAATGTCCCAAGCGCCGCGACTATTTCGGCGTCGCCATAAGCCACCCTTTTACCGTAAAGCAGAGAATTACCCATCACGACCTTTTGCGCCGTGTGCGGATACGAACTGAGGGGTTGGCGTTCTTGGAGATACTGGAGTCGATCCATTTCTGCGCATCGGCTCATGCGGCAAACTCTCGTCTCTCTCTGGAATCAATCTGCCTTCGGTAGCTTGCTGATGATTCCAAAGCGCCGATAAATCCACCTCCGAAAATGTCCTCATTAATTGTATTTGGTTTCCCCCTAACATCACATTGAAATCGAAAAGTCTTTTCAGTTGAGTTTTAGGTATTGTAGTAAAGCCTGCAGAATTGTCTTTAAGTTGTGCAATCTTAAAACCTCCCCGAAAAGCGGTGACCGTTAGCCAAATGTCATCCGAAGTTGGGCAGCGTTGCATGAACGCGTTTCCATGCTGTCTCAGATATTTGAGGTAGTCAGGAGGGTAGATCACGCCAGACACGCCAGTGATAAAATTCAGGTGACTGGGGTGCTTATTTGCGCAAGGAGTCCAACTGCCGTATGGCAAGAGTCGTGTGTTAGTGATACGCATTCGATGCGCACGAAAGCAATGGATTGCGGAAGGATTACCTTCATACCCAGCGATTAGTTCTTGGAGCCATTCGCGAGGATATATTACGTCATCGTCTGCGGTAACGAGCGGCAAATCAAGCTTTTTCTCGCGATTAACGTATGGGTAATACTTGGTGTGTGGACCGAGATCTTCCGTAAGATGAATTTCCAACCCTCGCAATTTGAGCCGCTGGAGGGTAGCAGGAGGGTGTAAATAAGATTCCTCATCTGTAATCCATAGGTTGATCTGGCTCGGCTTTCTTCTGCCATGAGCTATGGACTCGACGGCGTAGAAGACCCGTTCAAGTCTATAAGGGTGAGTTGTTAGTGAAAGCACAGGTCCAGACGGATCGAGTATGGATTCTCTTGACCACCTGTTTCTTAGATAAAGAGGACAGAGTTGCAATCGAGTTCGTGCAGCACGTTTATAATCTCGCCACTTGTCCTGCAGCCTGACTAATCCATCCCTAACACGTGCCCTCAAGGTCCACCGTGGGTTTGGCGTCTCATTAGTTTTGTGGTTTAGCGACCAATCTCTTTCATGGCATAATTCAGCCATCTCTTTGACATTGACATTGCTGTCGCTGGATAATAATTTTGTGAGATCATGGAAACCGAGAACATCAAGACAATGTGTAGTTATTAGGACACGATTTGAGTTATCTATATCAATGCCTTTTACACCACCTTCTCTAGAATCGTACCTTCCGGAATAGAAAGTTTCGTCATCTAGAAGCCGAATCGATCTGGCTGGTTCCTGAACTCCATTCCAATTTCCATCTTTACTCTCATAGACGCGCAAGTATTGACTGGCCGCGTCCGCGACTAAAACTTTTCCATCCGAAGTGAACCGCACCCCGTGAGGACAAACAATGCCACGCAGAATCGCCGCGGGAGCTGTCTTCTTATTGAGATCCAGTGTGTGTCTGTAAATTTGAATCTCTCCATCGACAGGATTGCTTATTGCAATCCAAGCTTTGTCGCCGCTAAGACCGACTCCGTCAGGAGTCTTGAGTCGGTTTTCTATGAGAATTCCCTCGTTTCTTATTTTGGTATTATTTCCAAGCCAGATAATATGTGACGTGACAAAGTTTAAGTGGTTATTGCAAATGAAAAAACGGTAGCAGTTTTCCGCGATTTCATAGCAAACGACCGACCCTGGAGTTTTAACTTTTGCCCGCAACACCCCTCTCCCATTAATGCTCGCAATAGGTTCGAGATTTCGTTCACGGGGGAGTTCTCCGGGCATGGAAATCTTGAAAACGCAAACATCGCCAGCCCGGTTACACACAATGATATGGTCGTTACCGAGGAACGCTACGCCGTGTGGCGCACACAAACTCGCAGATGATATTATTGAGTAATCTAATATGGTGACCTTTGGTGAAGTGGCGCTGTTTTCAATTCGTATTGAGAACAAAAAAACTTTGTTGTTAAAATAATCAACGATGGCCAAACGACGATTGTCCGGGGATAGTTTGACGTCCTCGGTTCGACCAATTCTGGCAATGACATCACGCACCTCGGAAGAGGCGTCATAGGCAAGTCGAGCGTCCCTCACTTTTGTATTCCACCACCATATTTTCTGAATCACGGAACCTCCGAACAAGTCCTCGCCGCGAACGCGGGGTTCTGTAACGCGCTGATATAGGAACGACTGGATGATTCGCTACGCTCACCCTCCTGGCCGGTGTCCCGCTTTCGCGGGAATCACGGATTTAATCAGAGCTTCCGTAATACTATGCGCAGCGTGGGAGCAATATCGCTTTTGCGCTAGTCGTGTCAAGCAAAGCAAGAACCGAGCTTGCTAAGTTGCCGCCCCGGTGGTCGCTGCGATATATCGTCCGGCATGGCCCGCTACATTGTCCCAAGTGTCGCGATTACTTCTGTGTCGCAGTAAGCCACCCGTCACCGCAAAGCGGAGAGCTTCCCGTAACGGCCTATTGTCCCGTGTGCGATTATTAGCTCAAAGACTGGCTCTTGAACTTGGGGGAAAACAAGCGCCGGAAAAGCTTATCGCCAGGATGCGCAAGGTGTTCAACTGATGTAGTTGCCGGCTGGCATGGATTGTGAATCGGCGTAGACGGACTTTGAGGAGCCGACGATTACGATGATTCCACCGGTAAGGCTTATCGAACGCGATTCTCCTGTTCCTGGCATATTCAGAATGCCGAGTGGCGCATCGAACGGGTAGGACCGCCAAGCGATGTGTGGGGTACACATAGAAGTGGCACCAACAGAAAGACCGTTTGTCTCAGTGAGCTCATCGACCGGTAATTAGGTATCAAGTAGCGCATAATTGCTCTGAGCACTCGTCGAACGAAAAGAGCACATTTTGGACGAAAAGAGCCCTCGCGTGCCTGCGCGTCAAATTTTCGCTTACCTCCTAGTGCGGCCACACTTCCATCAACAGCATGGCTTCACCCGTCCACCCCGCTCCATCGAAATCGCATGCCAGAGATTCGGCTATTCAAAGTGTCCATCATGTGTCCAATCTGATTCAATTTGAGCTGTTTTCATAAAACCTTCACAATCCCTTTCCACTGATTTTTCAGTATGGTAAGAGTTCATATCGTTTAGCAAAATGCCCCCGTCGGATTCCTAATCCTGAGGCCGTGCGTTCGAATCGCGCCGGGGCAGTTTTGATTGTGGCGGAATTCAAAGGGCGAGAGGAGAATCCTCACGTGGCGATTTCGAGCAGCGAGTTTGTTAAAGAGATCCAGCAGATAGTGCGGGCCAAGCATTCTAAAAATCATCCGATCATCGGCATGATCGAAGAGGGTAAGTTGGACCGTGACCAGCTCAAAGGATTTATCGGCCAATTCTATTTATTTTTTCCCAAGCCATTTCCCAAACCGATCGCAGCGATGCTGGCGCGCTGCCCGGATGACCCGGAACTGGAAAAGATGTGGATCGAAAACGTTGTCGAAGAGGGGACAGGGGAGATCACCGGCACCGACAGCCACAAGGGACTTTTCATCCGCTTCGCTCAAGGCTGCGGCTATCGCAAAGAAGAACTGGATCGGGTCGAGCCGACGCCCGAAACCCAAGCGTTTCTCGACTGGCGCGAGCTGTTGATGTACCAACGAAGCTGGTTGGAACTATACGCCTGCCAGGGCTTCTGCCTCGAAGGCACGGCCAATGAACGCATGACGCGCATCGTCAATGGCTTGACTCAACACTACGGCTTTAGCCGCGAATCCGAAGATATTCGCTACTGGACCTTGCACATGAGTGTGGACGAAGAGCATATGAAGGTCGGTCCGCTCGCGGTTGAGCGTTACGCCGTCAGCGAACCGCAACAGGTGGCGGTGCGCGCGTCGGTGCAAAAGACTTTGGATCAATTCTGGCTCGCCTTCGACGGCATCAAACGAGCATTTGTCGACAAAGATCCGCTCTACGCGCGCTGGCGGAGCGGAAAATAATGGCGCTTCCGGGTTTCCTGTGAAGGAGTATTCACCACAGAGGCACAGAGTTCGCAGAGTTCGGAGTAATTTTTAATCAAAAACTCTTTACTCCGCGCCCTCAGCGTCTCCGCGGTGAAATCTCCGAGTCGTTGCACTGAAATAGCGTTGGCAAGGTTAGCCACACAAAAGGCTGAAGAACCGAAAATAAGAAGGAGAGACGGCGATGGAGATGATCGATCTGTCCAGAGTCATTTATGACGGTATGCCGAAGATTCCGATTTTGCCGGACGTTCACGTGAAAAAATTCCTAAGTTTAGAAAAAGGCCATCCGCTGAACGTGACCGAATTATCGCTGCCCTGTCACGCCGGCACTCATGTCGACGCGCCGATTCATATCGTTGCCAACGGCAAATCGATCGACGAATTGCCGGTCGACGCATTTGTCGGCACCGGCGCCGTCGTCAGCGTCCACAAGAAGGGCGGCGAAGAGGTAACCGCGAAAGACTTCGAAGCGTCCGGAGTGCAAGTCAATCGCGGCGACATTCTCATGCTCCACACGGGCTGGGATGAGAAGTTCGAGAGTCCCGATTACAATTTACATCCCTACCTATCCGTCGATGCGGCTGAGTGGATGGTTAAAAAGGGCATCAAGATGTTCGGCATCGATTGCATCACAGTCGACCTGCCGACCCCGCTGCGACCTAAGGGGTTTGATTTTCCGGTGCATCGCACACTTCTCGGCAACAATGTTTTGATCGCCGAGAACGTGACCAACATCGGCAGCATAATCGGCAAGCGCACGCGCATCATGGCGTTGCCCCTGCGCATCAAAGGCAGCGACGCGGGCCACGCGCGCATCGTCGCCGAAGTTTTGAATTAGTTTTTTTCGGACTCGGTTTATTTAACCGCAAAGGGCGCAAAGGACGCAAAAGCATCCGGATTTGTGGGGCCGGGTTTGAAACCCGCCCTTGCCTTAACCCTTTCGTGCCTTCGTGGTGAACAAGGAATCGGAACGACCTATATACAATCCACACATTTGCCTGAAGAGGCTCAGTTAAATTATGGCGACCACGAAACGAATCAGCGGAATCATCGGTGCTTGTCTTACCCCGTTCGGCGCGGACGACAGGGTCGACTATAAGGCACTCGAAAAGGAAATCGAATTTCTCGTGCCCGACTGCGACGCCATCACGGTGGCCGCGGTCGAGGCGGCGGAATACACCATGCTCTCGCGCGAGGAGCGCAAAGAAGTGCTTAAAGTCGCTACCGAGATGATCGCCAAGCGGGTGCCGGTGATCCTCGGTTGTTCGAGCGCGGCGCCGCGCGAGGTTCTCGATCTAGCGGAGTACGCGGCGAAAGTGGGCGGAGATTTTATTCAGGTATTGATGCCGCTCAGACCCTGGGGTGGGCAGCCGACGATCGCCGAGTTGATGGAATTTTACACTCAAGTGGCATCGGCAAGCCCGCTGCCGGTGACCTGCTATCACAACCCCGGTCCGGGCGCTGATCCACCGCAGGACGCTTTCGTCAAGATCAGTGAGATCGACAATATTCGCTATTTCAAGGAAAGCTCGCGCGACATTACCAAGATTTCGCGCTTGATCGAACAGATCGAGCTGGCTGGGCGCGGCCATTATTTCACGACCATGCAACCGTTGCTGGTGACGCTCATGCTGGGTGGCTCCGGCGCGACTATGCCGCCGCCGGGAACGCGCATCGGCGCCCAGATCGTCAAAGCGTTCCGCGCCGGCGATCTTGAGACGGCGCGGTTTTGGGCGCGCTGCTACGCGTTGTTCCCGGGCAAATGGGGCGCCTATGGTTTGCCGCCGGTGATGAAGTCGGCGATGAAACATTTCGGCGTCGATATCGGCAACCCTTGTAGACCCTATGCACCCGTGAGTCCGCGCGACCATGAGCAGATCGGCCAGTTTCTTCGTCAAGTCGGCTTGATCGGCGAAGCGGGCCCAACCCCGCAAGCCTTGCTCGATGCGAGTGAGAAACTCCGGCAGGAAGATACTTTTCTCAGATAATTTAACAAAGGGTGACGGCGCTCGGTGTAAGCGGCAACAGCGGAGCGCTGCTCGGATTAATTTATGGAATGGCTTAAGGAACTTTCTGACAAGCTAATAATTTGGCTTTTGCACTCGACTTCCGGTTTTGGCAAGGAGCTGACGGCGGACGGTAGAAGAGAGCAGGCACTCTGGCGCGAGCAGCGCTTGAGAAACCTGGAAGGGTTGGCTCAACGGTCAAAGCAGCGCTTCGGCGACAAAGAAAAACCGGCGTAGTTATCACATGCAATTTACAACTCGGCGAAAAAAAATCCTGGTGCTAGGCGGTGGCTGCGGCGGCGTAGTGGCGGCGACCCAATTGGGGCGCAAGCTCGGCGCCGATCATGACGTGATCCTGGTCGACCGCCGGCCCGATCACATTTTCATGCCGGCGTTTCTCTTCATCATGCTCGGCGAACGGCAACCGCGCGACATTAGCCGGAACTTAAGGCTGCTCGAGAAACGTAACGTTAAGGTTATCCAATCGGAAATCCGCGGTATCGATCCGTCGCGCCAAGAGGTCACCCTCGACAAGGAAAAAATCACTTACGATTATTTGATCGTCTCATTGGGCTTGCAGACCCGCCCCGAACTGGTTCCGGGATTCACGGAATCTTCACAGCATCCATGGGAAATGGAGTCGGCGCTTCGCTTACGCGAAAGCCTGGTTAGTTTTCGCGGCGGCAGGGTAGTGGTGGGTGTGCCGCTTGGGCCCTATCGCTGTCCACCGGCTCCCTATGAAGCGCAATGGATGCTGGACGGCTACTTTCGCCAGAAGGGCATTCGCGAGCGCGTCCAGATTGAATACTTCACCCGTGAGGCTGAGCCCACCGGGGAAGCCCACGATCCGGTGGTCTGGATGGACGCCGAGAGCAAGCGGCGCGGCATCAAGCAGAATTATGAACTCATCGTTCGCTCGATCGATCCGGAGAAAAAAGTCGTTCAGGGTCTATACAACTATAAAATCCCCTACGACTTGCTCGTCATGGTGCCGCCGCATAGGCCGGCGCAGGTTCTGCTCGATAGCGGCCTGGCCGACACGGAGAATGGAATTAGAGTCGACTACGACACGCTACAAACCAAGTGGGACAACGTTTACGCCATTGGCGACTGTGCCGATATGCCGGCGTCCAAAGCCGGCGGCGTAGCACACCAAGAGGCCGATGTTCTGGCGCACAATTTAGCCGTCGAGCTCACCGGTAAAGGGCGCCCGGTCGATGTCTGGCTTCACACCATATGACTACTGGCCTGCGGCGCTGGACGCGCCGCGGCAAATCGCACGACATATCCTACCGGCTGGCCGCCCTTTGGCGTAACTGACCCAAGAACTCTCGGACCGTCGAAGTTAATTTACTGGGCGAAAATTGGCTTTGAGAAGTGGTGGCTCTGGCGCTACTTCTAACCCGGTGAATCGATCTCAATTAATTCGCTGTTGTTTGAAAGGGTGGAGCAACTGCCGGAGGATTGTGACAGGTGGAGCCGCAGGAAATGGTTCCACGAAAGTTAACATAATATTTCTTATCAGACGTTATTAATTTTGCCCAATATTACTTACCGGCTGGCGCATTCACATTGGCCGCTTCTAGCTCCGCAAGTTTGAGCGCGACCGATGAACCCGGATTGTCCTTCAAATACTCTTTATAGGTGGCGATCATCATCGCCTTATCACCAAGCTGCTCGGCGCAGCGCGCTTTGCCTAATAGAGCGCTGCTTTGCAACGCACCGGCAATCTTTTGCGCCTCGGTGAAATGTTCAATCGCAGCCTTGCACTGATTCTGGCGCTCTTCGGCCGATGCCAACGCCATCAAGGCTAGCTGCCGGTATAAGGTATTCGGCTTGGTCGCCGTCACCGCCCGTTGCGCCGAACTCAATGCCTTGTCGAGATCGCTTTTGGCGAGATAAATATTGGCCTGATATAGATGCGCCAAGCTAGCGTAGCGCGACCAACGGTAGGTTTGCACCTTCTCAAAGGAGCTGAGCGCTTCGGCATACTTAGTACCCTGATAGAGTTCCACGGCTTTAATAAACTCCTGCGCCGCCGCGACGTTTTGCCTTTCTTTAAACGATTGCCAACTCCAAACTCCCAGCACGACCAGAATCGCCGCTCCGATGGCGCCAAAGACGATGGCTTTATGGTTTTCAAAATACTCCAACGCCTTTTCGGAAGTTACGTGGAACCAATCGGGTTGGCGCAGATCTTTTCTAGTGATTCTTTTGCTTGCGGTTGCCATACTTTAGTGAGCGACGTGGATTTTTGAACGGTGTGGTGGGCCAACTTCTAACTACTTACTGTTTATATTTAAAATCGCTGGGCCCCATTTTTTCGAGGATCTCGGCCCATTTCTCTTGGGATACGTTTGAGACGTTCTCCAAGGGCGGTTCCTTACCTTCATCGCTTTGTTGCAGAACGCTGGAAGCTTCCAGGACCGCTTTGGCGACGTAAATCGGGCTCTTTGTCCGCAGCGCCAGCGCGATGGCATCGCTCGGCCGCGAATCGATCATCACTTGGCGCCCAGCCAAACTGATATTGACCGCGGCGTAATAAGTGTTTTCTTTAAGTTCGGTGATTTCCACCGAGTCCACCGAACCGCCAACTTCACCCAGGATCGTTTTCAAAAGGTCATGGGTCATCGGCCGCGCCATTTTTATACCCTCGATCTCGGTGGCCATCGCGGTAGCTTCCAGGAGGCCGATCCAGATCGGCAGATTGAGCTTGTTCTCGGTGTCTTTCAGGATGACTATGGGGGTCTTGGTGACCGGGTCCAGCGTCAACCCGCCTACCGACATCTGTATCGTGTCTTCCTTTTTGCTCATGACCTATTTCCTTCTAATTGGGAATCGAACCAGCCTCAACCGATACTATCTCACCTAATAAAGAGTTAGCGGTGGCGCTGGCAATTCTTACCGTAACCGTCTGCCCGACGAGACTCTCCGGCGCCGCGAGATTGACGATGCGATTATTCCGTGTCCGGCCCATCACTTGACCGTTTTTCAATTTGGACGGACCGTCGACCAAAATTTTATCCGTGTCGCCGATACGTTGGCGATTTTTTGCCAGCGATATTCCTTGCTGCAGCGCTTGCACTCGTTGGAGACGCGCTCTTTTGACGCCGTCGTCGACATCGTCCTCATAAAGTTTCGCCGAAACTGTTTGTGGCCGTGGTGAATACATGAACGAGAAGATCTCATCATATTCCACCAGCTGAAGTAATTCCAGTGTTTGATCGAATTCCTCTTCGGTTTCGCCGGAAAATCCAACGATGATATCCGTGCTCAAGGCGACCTGAGGGCAGCGCTCGCGCAAGCGCTCGATGCGCGTCAGATATTCCTCGCGGGTGTAGCCGCGGCGCATGCGCGCGAGCACGCTATCGGAACCCGACTGCACCGGCAAATGGAGATGTTCGCAAAGATGTTTGCAGCTCGCGAAGGCTTCGATCAACTCAGGCGACAAATCTTGCGGATGGGACGTGGTAAAGCGAATGCGCTCCAAACCGTCAATCGCGTCGACGCGGCACAAAAGCTCGGCGAAGCTCAATTCCCCTGGGGTAAGCTTGCCGTAGGAGTTGACGTTCTGGCCCAAGAGCATCACTTCTTTGACGCCTTGAGCGACTAACGCTTCGATCTCAGCAATAATCTTAACGCTCGGCCGGCTTACTTCGCGGCCTCGCACATGGGGCACGATGCAAAAGCTACAGACTTTGTTGCAGCCCTGCATGATGGTTACGAAAGCTTTCGAACCGTGCACTTGCGTCCTGCCGTCAACGTCTTCCATGTAGGCCGGGTCGCGGTAAAAGGTTACCTCCACCGGGCGGGCGCGGGCCGCTTCCACCAGCTCGACCAGATCGGGCAGCTTATGGATGTTGTGTGTGCCAAAAACCAGATCGAGATGGGGTACTCGCTTGAGCAGGTTCTCCCCTTCCTGCTGCGCCACGCAGCCGCCGACGCCGATAATCACGCCGTCACGGTAGTCTTTAAATTCTTTCCAGCTACCGAGCGCGCTGTAAACTTTTTGCTCGGCTTTGTCGCGCACACTGCAAGTATTGAGCAGGATCAAATCGGCGGCATCGATGCGCTCGGTCTGCACGTAGTCACGCCGGCCCATGACCTGAGCGATGCGCTCGGAATCATACTGATTCATCTGGCAGCCGTAGGTCTGGATGTAGAGTTTTTTCGACATATTTACTGTCGAGCACGCTGCCCGCAGCGTGGAACCTTAAAACGGCGTTGCCAAAGGGGGTGAGCATCCCATTTGCGGTATTTCAATAGCGTCGGGGTTAAATCCCCGCCCGCGAACTGGCTTCGTTTAATTGTCACGGCGCGATCAGATCGACGATCTTGTACAGTTGGTTGATGCTACGGCATTCCTCGGCGACGTTGCAATGCGGCGCATAGCGCGGCATCTCGCTGTCGCCGATGCCCCAGGTCATGCGGCTCTCCGGATTGAGCCAAATCAACTGTTTGGCCTTTCGCTTGATCTCGCGCAGCACCCAGTCGCTGGGCCGATTATAGTTGTTTCGGCCATCGCCGATGATCAGCACCGTGGTCTTGGGGGTAATGGCCGGAAAAAAGTTTCGATGAAATTGTTCGAAGGCGCGGCCGAAGTTGGAATGGGAAAAGACATCGATCACATCGCCTTTAAGCGCGGTTTCCACCGCAGTGGAAATGTCATGTTCCTCGAACAGCTTCGTCACCTCGCCGATCTCGGCGACGAAGACGAAACTGCGGACTTTGGAATATAGATCCTGCACCGAATAGACAAACTGCAACATGAAGCGCGAAGCGTTTAAAACCGAGTCCGAAATGTCGCACAGCACCATGACCTGCGGCTTGGTTTTCTTGCGCCGGTCAAGCTGAATTTGAAACGGCACGCCGCCGTACTGCAAATTCTTGCGCAGGGTCTCCTTGACGTTGAAGCGGCCGCGCGCGGCTTTTTTGCGCCGCACCGATAGGCGATTTTTCAGCCGTTGCGCCAAGCGCGCCACGGCGTCATTCATGCGCCGAATGTCGTCTTCGGTGTAAAACGAAAAACTCTTGTCAGCCAAAGCGCTGCGCTGGCTGTAATCGCGCGGCTCGGCGCCCTGCTTGCGTTGCTCTTGCTGGATGATTTCGCGCAGCAGCCGGTTCAAGTCGCGCATTCGCTCGTCTAGATAGCGCATGACGTTTTGCAAGTCTTCGCCGCTCTCACCGAGCATCTGCAGCATACCTTTGAAGCGCTCGATCTCACTTTGCACGCGGTCGAGCTGGAGCCGCATCATCATGCGCGTGTAGGGCGTATGGCGCATGCTGTCCGGCGTGCCGTTTTGCATCTCCTGCTCCATCGCCTGGCGCAGCAACCGTTCGAGCTCGCCGCGATTGTTTTGCAATAGCGCTTTGGTAAGCTCGGCAAGATCCCCTTCCATTGCTTTGAGCAATTTTTGGATCTGTTCGAGCATCTCCTGGAACTGTTCGGGCGAGAGGCCGAGATCCTCCATGATCTTGCGGTCGAGAGCGTCGAGCGCTTGGCCGATGCCGAAAAAAAAGTAATCGAAAAGCTCGTCAAAAGGTTTCGCATCGCCAGCACGCTTGACCAGCGTCGCCCGCAAAGCGTTGCGAAACAACAGGGGGTCGGCGATGCCAATCAGATCAAGGGCGCGGAAGGCGTCCATGTTCTCCGACAGCGACACACGGATGCCGTTACGGCGGAGCACGTTGGCGAATTCGATCACGCGGGCTTGCATGGCTAACGACCGTTGGCAGGTTGCTGAAAAACCCGCTCGGACGCCTTCGACAGGCTCAGAGCCTGTCCTGCGCTTGGCGAAGAAACCAACGGAGGGGGCCTGTTATTGAGATAATTCCGCTCATGCTGATCCCTCGACAAGCTCGGGACTAACGGCTGTCGAGCGGGCCTGTCGTGAGCGAATTCGAACGATCGAAGCATGTTCCACACGATTTAGCAGCCTCTTAGTGCAGGTGGTCTTTCTCACTGCCGGGGGCTACCGGCCGCTGCGCTTGTTTCTCGGTGAGAAAAGCCTTGAGCTCTTGATGAGCTTTACGAATGTCGGCTTCGTATTTCATCAATGTCGACATGGTCTGCTCGACCAATTCATTATCCAGCTCTTTGATATTGAGCAGAGTCAGGGCCCGCACCCAATCCAGGGTCTCGCTGATGCTCGGGGTCTTTTTGAGGTCTAGCTTGCGCAGCCGGTGCAGCAAGCGAACCACTTCATCGGCCAATTTGTCGCCAACGTTGGGCACTTTGAGCGTGATTATTTCCTTTTCCCGTTCAGGATCGGGAAAATCCAAGTAGAGATGGAGGCAGCGGCGTTTTAGCGCGTCGGACATTTCCCGGCTGTTATTACTGGTGAGCACCACCAACGGAATATGCTTCGCCTTGAGGGTCCCGATCTCCGGCACGGTGATTTGAAAATCGCTCAAGACTTCGAGCAAGAACGCTTCGAATTCGGCGTCCGACTTGTCGATTTCGTCGATCAGCAACACAACGCGCTTCTCCGACAGCAGCGCGCGCAGCAAGGGCCGCGGCAGAAGAAAGCGGTCCGAGAAAAACACGCCGTCCTGATTGGCAACATGGTCGACCGCTTCTTGCAGGGTCTTAGCACCCTCGAGAATTTCGCCGATCTTGTCCTTGAGTATCTGCGTGTAGAGCAGCTGTTTGGCGTATTCCCATTCGTATAAGGCCTTGGCCTCGTCGAGTCCTTCGTAACATTGCAGGCGAATCAGCTCCAGGCCTAGCGAATCCGCGAGAACTTTTCCCAACTCGGTCTTCCCCACCCCCGCCGGTCCTTCGACCAAAAGCGGTTTTTCCAACGACGTGCCTAGATAAACCACCGTAGCGACGTTCTTATTGCACAAATACTTTTGGGCGCCCAAGCCCGCGATCACTTCGTCGACTGACTGAAACATAGTTGTCCTTTCCGATTCCAGCGAGGCTAACATAATCATTTCTGAACAACAAATAAGCTAAGGCCGGATTGATTGCACAAGCGTTAAGCTTTCTGTAAGCAAGAGGCTGTGTGCACCTTGGCGTTATACTTTCAAAGCTTCAAAGACTATCCACTGTTGGTCGCCGCCAACCGTGACGAACATTTCGATCGGCCGTCAGCCGCGCCCGCGCTGCTCGATGGCCTGCCACGGATTGTCGCCGGCAGAGATCTGCGTGCCGGCGGTACTTGGCTGGGCGTCAATGAGCATGGCTCATTGGTTGGAATTCTCAACCGTCGCATTAACGGCGACGCCCTGCCACCAACGGTGGCGCGTTCACGCGGCGCGCTATGCATGGAGTTGCTGCAATTGAACTCTGCGCAAGCGGCACGCCAGCGTATCGATGCGGACCGATATCGCTACAATCCGTTTACCATTCTGTTTGCTGATAAGCAGAACGCTTACGTCGCCTACAACGACGACGAAAAAATAATCGCTCAGGAGTTACAGCCCGGCTTGCATGTCTTCAGCAGCGCGGCGGAGTTTGATCTCAATTCGGCCAAAGCCGAACGCGCCCACGCGCGCTTCGCCAGCTCGCTGACACCGCTGAGCGAGAATTGCAGAGAGCCGCAGGAATGGCTGCCTGGGTTGCAAAACATTCTCAGCGATCATTCGCTTGGCGACGGCTCGGATAATCCCGGCGACGCCATCTGCGTGCATCGCGAAGCTTCCGGGACGGTTTCTTCGAGCGTCATATTTCTCGTGCAAGCGCGATCGCGATTTGATACTTTTTTCTGTCCCGGCCCGCCATGTCAAGAGAGTTTCACCGGCCCGCTCGGTTTGACTATCCGATGACCGAGTCGCGAAAACCGAAACAAGCCGCCACGGTAATCCTGCTGCGTAGAGCCGAGGCCAAGGGCTTCGAAGTGTTCCTGACACGCCGGCCCGATGATATGCCGTTTCTCGGTGGCATGTACTGCTATCCCGGCGGCACGGTGACTAAAAGTGACTTCACCCCGCGTATGATCGAACGTTCTACGGGTCTGACGCCGAAGCAGGCGCGGAAAATTCTCGGTGCGCATTACAGTCCGAGCGAAGCGACGGGTCTTTGGATCGCCGGGGTCAGAGAGGTTTTCGAAGAAGTCGGCGTGCTGCTGGCCGCCGAACAATCCGGCGCACCGTTGATAATAGACGGCAGTCGCGCCGCGCGCTTGGCGCAGAAACACGCGGCGTTAATGGCTAAGTCGATGAGCTTTCTCGAACTGCTGGAAAGCGAGAGTCTGGTCTGCAATCTCGCCGCCGTGGGCCATTTTTCCTACTGGCAAACCCCGTCGCAGGTTGGACTGCGCTTCGCCACGCGCTTTTTTATCGCCGCGCTTCCCGAAGGACAGACTCCGCTAGCGACCTCGTACGAAGTCACCCATAGCCTCTGGCTCGCGCCCGACCGTGCGATGCATTTGTTTAGCCGTGGCGAGCTGCCGATGATTTTTCCAACCTTCGCGGCGCTCAGAACGCTGGCCGACTTTGAAACGCTGGAAAGCGTCCTGCGCGAATTCGGCGTGGGGAGATAATCGGAGAAGAGGACTCACCACGAAGGGCACAGAGACCACGGAGAAAAAACTATTCTTAAAATCTCTGTGAACTCTGTGTGCTCTGTGGTGCAAAAATCTTACCTCTTAAAGCCGCCACAGCTCCCGATAGCGCACCGCCACGACATCTTCGTAGGCCACTGGTCCCGAAAGCTGGCCGACGGTTTGGGCGAAGCGATTCATCTTCAGAACCATCTCTTCGGTGATGACCGGATCGTAGAACTCTACGTCACGGGCGACGACGTTGGCGATTAGTTCAGCCGCATCCTTGGGGAATTTGCGTCGGCCGACTTCGCGGGCCACAGACGGATCGCTGCGCAATGTCTTTTGCGCTTTGACAATCGCGCGGACTGCCGCGGCCATCGCTTCCGGTTCACGGGTGATGAATGCGTCGGTCGTCGCCATGCCGGCGAAGGTGCAGAAACGAATCTCCGCCGGATCGTCGCCGCGGCGCACGTCGATAAGAATTTTTCCCGCGCCGCTGCTCGTTGCCGTCTCGCCACCCATGGCATTGGCCCAAAAGCCGTCGATTTGTCCAGCTTGCAACGCCCGCGCGGCGAACACGCCAAATGACACATCACGCGATTTCGCGCCCGGCAGTTCGACGATTTCTATATCGCAGCCGACTTCGAGGCCGGCGCTTTTCAATAGCTGCTTCAGCGCCAGATCGGGACCTTCGGCGGCGGTGATGCGCAGACCTCTTAGCGCTTTCAAATCACCGCGTTTGGCTTCGAGATTCGCGCTCACTACCAGCAGCCACGGCGTGCCCTGCGACAACGCGACGGTGACTTTTGCTCCCTGCCAATTGGGATACTCGGTGAGGAGGTCGAAGACCGAACCGGCGATCATCGCGTCGGCGCTGCCTTGGCGCAGTGCCTTGGTCGCGCCGAGCATGGCGACCAGCTCGATGCGAGCATCCAATCCTTCGCCTTTGAAAAACCCCAACTCATCCGCCGCCAACGCTGGGAAACAAGTGTTGCTGACCAAATCGACCGCCGCGATGCGAAACTGCACGGGAACCTCCGGGAGCACGGATTGTGAAATTCGACTATGCGAGATTGATTTCTTCGGGTCAATCGGTAATTGGGTGAAGAGTGAGTAGTTAGGAGTGAGTAGTCAGGAGATTCGGCTTCCGGGGCCTCATTCCCCAACTCCTCACTCCTGACTACTTACTCCTCACTGTAATTTTATGTTATAGCCGAACTAATAAACGGGTCATTTCGCGTACGGGGTTAATACCCCGTACGCGACCAAAGGGGATGCTCGCCCCCTTTGGATTCCCCATTTGATGGTGCCCGCAGCGAGCTGTGGGGAATTATTAGATTTAAAGCGTGAGGACCTATATGGCAACAACTCAAATGATCCGTCTCGGCCTACTCTCCCCGGCGACGCCAAATCGGCCGCATTTCAAACATGTCGACGCGCTGCTGCCAGCGGGCGTTTCGCTAATCCATGAAGGGCTGGGCTTATTGGGCGAAGCGTACTTAGATTTGGCTGGTAAATCCGACCAGGTGATCGCCAAGGCCACCGACTTCGTCAGGCGAAATAAAGTCGAAGGGTTGATCCTCACCGGCGGTTTCATCGGACTGTTCAACCCGGGCATCGACGCGAAAGTTAGCGAGGCAATTCGGCTTCCAGTCGTCACGGCAGTCTCGTCCGCCGTCGCCGCGCTTAAAGTATTCTCGGCTAAATCCGTGCTGCTCATGACGCCGTTCGACGCCAAATCGGACACTGTGATCAAAGATCATCTCAACGGTCTCGGCTTCACGGTCTATCTCGGCCCGGCCTTCGAAGGACGCAAAGCCGGCTCCGGCGTTGATTTGAGTGCGGATCAACTTTACGAACTGGTCGTCAAGACCTATCAAAGTCATCCGCCGGCTGCCGCGATTTACTTTCAAGGCGCGACCATGGACCCGCTGCCGATCATTCAAAGATTGGAAGATTCCTTGAACGTCCCAGTTATCGCCAGCAATCCGGCGATGATCTGGAACATGCTGTCGAGGCTCGGCGTGAAGGGGTCGGTCAAGAACTACGGCCGGCTGCTATCGACCTGGCCGGCGCAAGAGTAACAATGTCGTGGTTGATGGGAGAGTTCGAAAATTCCCGCGTGCGCGGAAATGACGGAATAAGACGGAGAGCCTGGAAATGCGTTCCATTAGCCGCTCGTGATAATCACGCCGCACTCCTCGCAGCGGTACCGCACGACGTTGCTGGCGCTAGTCGATACAGATTCGAAGTCGTAATGCTTTGCGCCGGTGCTGTCGAAACATTCGGGACAGTAGCCATCGCCCAATTCGTCAGCGGACATGGTGAGATGACAGCGCGTACAGCGCACCGTGCTCCTGCGTTCTGGGATTAGTTCGAGTGTGGAATGTTTGCACGCGGACATTGGCCTGTCGTGGTTAATGAATCGTACTTGAAGCTAACGACTCCAGCGACTGCCAGCGCGCGTAGCAGGTTTCAAGTTCGCCCTTCACGGCTTCGATCCGCTCCATCAATGCGGTAATTTTACCGCTGCCCTGACGATAAAAATCTGCTTCGCCCATGCGCGCGTGCAGTTCGGTCTGCTCCATTTCTAGAGCTTCGATCTTGCCGGGCAAGGCTTCCAGCTCACGCTGCTCTTTGTAGGTGAGCTTGCGTGGTTTGTCTGTGCGCTTGGCTTCCACGGGACCGGTTACGGCTGGCGCAGTTACAGGTTTCTTGGTCTCCTTGGGAGCGTCGGGGATTTGCCGTTGATATCGCTCCCAATCGTCGTAGCCGCCGGCGTATTCGTTAAACGTCCCGTCGCCTTCGAAGACCAGCGTGCTGGTGACGACGTTGTCGAGAAAGGTTCGGTCGTGGCTGACCAACAGCAAGGTTCCTTCATATTCGGACAAGAGTTCTTCCAGCAGCTCTAAGGTGTCGACGTCCAAGTCATTGGTCGGTTCGTCGAGCACCATCATATTGGCCGACTGGGTGAATATTTTCGCCAGCAAGAGCCGATTGCGCTCGCCGCCTGAGAGCGCGCTAACCGGCGAATCGATACGCTCGGGCGGAAAGAGAAAATCTTTCAAGTAGCCGATCACGTGGCGCGAACGGCCGCGCACAGTGACGTAGTCGGAGTCGCTCAGGTTTTCGCGTACGGACTTTTCGCTATCAAGCATGCGTCGGTGTTGATCGAAGTACGCCAGTTGCAGCCGGGTGCCAAGAACGACTTCGCCGCTGGTTGGCTCAAGGTCGCCGAGGATTAGTTTCAGCAAGGTACTTTTGCCGGAACCGTTGGGACCGATGATGCCAACGCGGTCACCGCGCAGAATGCGTGTCGAGAGATCGCGAATGATCGTGTTCTCGCCGTAACGGAAGCTTACGCGGCGCACGTCGACGACAAGCTTACCGGACATCCCACCGGCATCGATGCTGAAACGCGCTTTGCTCTGGGCGTCGAGCCGTTTGGCTTTTTCTTCGCGCAGCGCTTGCAGCACCCGTACACGGCCCTCGTTGCGCGTGCGGCGCGCTTTGACACCCCGGCGAATCCAAGCTTCCTCCTCGGCGAGCTTCTTGTCGAACTTGGCGCTGGCGCGCTCTTCGATTTCCAAAAGCTCGTCTTTCTTGTGCAGGTACCAATCGAAATCTCCAGGAAATGAGGTCAACTTGCCGCGGTCCAATTCGACGATTCGCGTCGCCAGCCGACGCACGAAAGTTCGGTCATGGGTGATGAACATGACCGCGCCGTTGTAATTGACCAAGTATTTCTCCAACCAAGTGATGGCGTTGATATCGAGATGGTTGGTCGGCTCGTCGAGCAACAACAAATCCGGCTCGCTAACCAGCGCGCGCGCGAGCATGACTTGGCGCCGCGTGCCGCCGGAACAATCCGCGAGCTGCTTGTCTTCGGGCAAATTCAATCGCGTGAGCACGGTTTCGACCTTCTGATTGATGTTCCAGCCGTCGAGCGTTTCGATGCGATTCTGCAAGCGCGCCAATTCGTGTAACGAGTCACGATTGGCCAGTTCGGGATGATGCGTCAGGTTGTGATACTGCGCGAGTAGCGTGCCCAATTCGCCGATGCCGCCGGCGACGACCTCGAAGATCGTCTGCTCAGTATCCGGCGGCACTTCCTGTTCGAGATGGGCGATCCGCAGGGCTTCGGTATGCCAAATATCGCCTTCATCCGGAACCAGGCTCCCGGAAATCACGCGGAATAATGTCGTCTTGCCGGTGCCGTTGCGGCCGATCAAGCAAACCCGCTCGCCGGCGTCGACTTGAAAGTCGACCTGGGTGAGCAACGGCACATGGCCATAGGCATGCGAAATATGATCGAGACGAAGCAGCGGCATGGAATTTCGTTGGTGTAGAACTCGGCGATCTTTCAAATCGTCATGCCCGCGGAAGCGGGCATCCAGTGTGGTGTTGGGTGGTGTTACACTAAACCTGGATTCCCGCGTTCGCGGGAATGACGGAGCAGCCCTATGTGCTGGCTACTGCGATGTCTTCCCCCACAATTTGGTGAAAAAGCCTTCGTCGACGAGTTCCTGAACCAAGCTGTTGTCGAAGAACTGCTGCGGCTTGGCCAGCTTCGCCTTGGGATTGGTGCGGGCGATTTCATTCAGCGTCACTTGAAAACCGGCAGCTTTGACAAGCGGCACCTTGTCCATGAACTCATAGCCGTACTTGATGCTGCCGTCGAGGATTTTCTGATCATTAATCTTGGTATATTTCGCGAAGATGGCTCTGGTCTCGGCCGGGCGGTTGAAGAAAAACTGTACCGCCTTGCCATAAGCCCGCAAGAAAGCTTTGGCCTGCGGCCGCTTGTCTTTGAGGAAACGCTTGGTGGTTGTCAGGGTCAAATGGACGAACGGAATTTCCTCCTTGGCAAGATTGGCCAGCACCTTTGCTCCTCCCTGTTCGGCGACGTAGACCATCGGATAAGACATCGGCGCGGCGGCGATAATCTTCTTGGAGAGCGCCGCGGCGATCTCCGGCATGCCGCCTATTTGGATAAAGGCCACGTCCTTGTGGGCTTCGAGTCCGTGCTTGCCAAGAAACATGCGCAAACCAAAATCCGTAGCCGCGCCAAAACGGGAGACGCCGACGGTTTTTCCCTTGAGGTCATTAACGGTTTTTATCTCCGGCGCGGCCATTACGTAAAAGGGAACGATGTTCACCGTCGCGCCGATGGCGAGCAAATCTGCGCCCTGGAGACCGGAGTCGGCGATCACTTGGCTATTCTGCGCGCTGATAACGATTTCGCCCGCCAGCGTCGCCTTGGCGGCGATCGGTGAACTGGCAATATAGATCGTATCGACGTCCAACCCTTCTTCTTTGTAGAAGCCAGCGTCGTTCATGATCCAGAACGGTGCGTTGAAAGCACTCACCGCGGTCCAAGCGATGACCAGCTTTTGCGCCTGCGCTGTCCCGACGAAAAGCGTCAGTGCGAGGGCGACCAGTCCAATCAAGTGTGTATAAGTCATATAGCTCCTATAAGTCCTATTGTTCAGCACGGCTGTCAAGCCGCGCAAGATTTCCCTTGAAATGACGGGTCCCCTGTCCTATGGTCCGGCTGAAACGAACTGGATCGACTATGAGCATCACAAACAAAGCAGCAATCGTTGGCATTGGCGACACGCCGACGGATCGCTTGGGCTCGAAACCCGGCGAGCCGCGCAAATCGAGCGCCGAATATTTGGCCTGGGCCATGCGTCTCGCGTTGGAAGATGCCGGCTTGAGTCTCAAGGACTTTCAAGGCCAGGGGCTCGGCGTGACAATTCCAACCGCCTATCCGCAACCGTTCTGGCCGGAAGAAGTCTCTGAGATTCTCGGCATCACGCCCGGCTTCCTCCTCGGCGGCGCCACCGGCGGCGCCGGCGCGGTGTCGTTATTGGGCGGCATGTCCGCGGCGATCAACTCCGGTCTTATCGACCTTGCACTCGTCATCGGCGCGGCCGCGCCCTTCTCCGAACATTGGGGCGGCGGCATTCAGCCGGGCGACATGCGCGACTGGGAAATTCCCTACGGCACCATGGGGCCCAATAGCAAAATCGCCATGGTCATGCGCCGCCACATGCATCAATACGGCACTACCCTCGATCATCTCGGCAAGATCGCCGTGGCCGGCCGCTATCACGCGAGCTTGAATCCGCTCGGCTACTTGCGCAAACCGATCACCGTCGACGATTATAAAAATTCCCGGCTGGTCGCCGATCCGGTGCGCTTGCTCGATTGCGTCATGCCGGCCAACGGCGGCAAAGCTTACATCTTAGCCTCACCCGAACGAGCCAAGACGCTGCGCAAGAAGCCGATATATTTAAAAGGCTTCGGCGAACGCAGCAACCCGTCCTACGGTCCCCGCGCCGGTTCTGATGCGCTGATCATGGGTGTCAAAGATGCCGGCAAAGTCGCCATGGAAATGGCCGGTGTCAAACACAAAGACATCAATTTTCTTGAGCTCTACGACGATTACATCATCGTGGTTTATCTGCAGATCGAAGATCTCGGCTTTTGCGAGAAAGGCGATCTCAAATTTTTCGAGAACACCGATTTTACTTTTAAAGGCCAACTGCCGATTCAGACCGGCGGCGGCATTATTAATTGTGGCCAACCGTCGACCGCCGGCGGCGTGCATCATATTCTCGAAGGTGTGCGCCAACTGCGCGGCGAAGGCGGCGACCGTCAGGTGCCCAATGCCAAGATTGGCTTGATCTCCGGCTTGGGAGTGCTCCCCTACGGCAAAAACCTCGGCTGCTGCGCGGTGGCCATTTTAGGAAATGAAGTGTGACGATCATGGCAGAATTAGATGTGAGTAAACCCCTTCCCGCGATCACTACCGAAGCGAAACCATTCTGGGACGCCGCGGCGCAACAGAAATTGATCATTCAACGCTGCAAGGACTGCAACGCCTGGGTCTGGACGCCGCGCCCGTCATGCAACGAGTGCGGCAGCGAAAAAGTCGAGTGGACGCCGATGAGCGGCAAAGGCGAAGTCTATTCGTTCACGGTCATACGCCAAGTAGTCGGCCGCGCCGCCTCGAAAGCCTTCGAACCCGATATCCCCTACGTCATCGCTTGGGTCGATTTGGACGAAGGCCCACGCCTAATCACCAACATCATCGGCTGCCCGGTGGAAAACGTAAAATTAGGAATGAAAGTTTCCGTGCAGTTCGAGAAAGCCTCAGAGAAAGTCTGGCTGCCGAAGTTTAAGCCAGCATAGGCTCAAGATTTTACTCGCCGCGCCGCCAGCGGTTAAAATCGCGAGCACCGTGAAGAAAACCCAATACTGTCGCCCTTGTGTCACTCACTTCGTAAACCAACCGATATCGATGAACAAACAGCTCCCGTACGTCGGGATCGTTTAGTTCGGGGACAATCCGGACTCGTTCAGTTGGCTGATCAAGTGACTCCGCAGTACTCAACGCCCGCTCTAAAAAATCTAGGGCGCGCTGCGGAGAGTCCTCCGCGATATAGGCAACTGCCTTGTCTTACTCATCACGAGCCCGCCGCGACCAAATTACTTCTCGACGCTGTGTCGCCATTTATTGCGCAGCTCTGCCGCAACCTCAGCATGGGAAACGGTTCGGTCCGCATCCGCGTCGGCGCGCCCTTTTTCAATCTCGGTGAGTACGTAGAGGTGACAGAGAAGTTCGTCGAGCGTAGAGTCATCGGGCAAGCGATCCAAAAGTGCTCGAACGGTTTGTTTGGCTTCCATGCCTGTCTCCTCAGGAAATTCTACATGATCGTCCAACTCGTATCTAGCGTGATGGTCTCACTGCTTCACGTACCTATGCGTAAACCGGTCGCTCTCGCCGATCTCTTGGTACTTAGCGCGGTCCTTATCTCCCAGGCGATAGCTCGGCGGTAACGTCCACACGCCATCCGGATAGTCCTTCGTGTCCTTCGAATTGGCATTGACTTCAGATCTGGCCGCCAGCTTGAACCCAGCCTTTTCGATCAATTTGATCGCGACATCCTCGCGCACGTAGCCGAACTTCATTTGCGCTTCCTGCGACACGTCGGTGCGGCCGCGATGATCAACGACGCCGAGCACGCCGCCGGGCTTGAGCGCTTTGTGAAAGGCGCGCAAAGCGCCGTCGATTTCATGGCGTTCAATCCAGTTGTGCAGGTTACGAAACGTCAGGACGAAATCGGCGCTCGCTTGCGGCGCGACCTCATGGCGATCGGCATTGAATTTGGTGACCCGGACCTTGTCGAAAAGCGCTGCGTCTTCCTTGAGCCTCGCCAAAAACTTTTTATGGTCGGCAAGATACTGCGGCGCGGCCAGCTCGTCGCGGTTTGCGGCGATGTAAACGCCACGGGCTTTTAAATAGGGTGCGAGAATCTCCAGGTAATATCCTCTGCTGCCCGGCAGAATCTCGACCACCGTGCTGTTGTCCTTGACGCCAAAAAACGTCAGCGTCTCGACCGGATGGCGGTAGACATCCCGCACCACGTTGCCAGCTGTGCGGTGCGGAGCCGTAAGCCACTGCGCCAGGCCGCTCTGGTCGTTCGCCAGCGCAGCCGCCCATGGATAAATCATGCTTAATGCCAACGCCGCAATGATCAAAGGGATTGATTCGAATCTGACTCTGGATTTTTTGGTAACCGACTGCATGTAGTCCTCCGGTTCGTTACCGTTGATATATTCGCGATCTATCGTTTCGCCAATTCATCCAACATCGACAGATCGTAAGTCTGGTCCGGCCTCGGCAGCTCTTTCAAACCCATATCACGCTGGGACAGTTCAGCGTCAAGCTTCAGTGCGCCCGGCGTGGGTCTGCCGTCCAAAGCCCAACCGGGACGAATGGCGTCATAGACAAATCCAGCTTCGTCTTGATTTAGCGATAATTGCTTCATCAACACGGCCGTCGTCTTGTCTTTCTGATTCACAATCACGCGGATCGCATCGAGCACAGCCTGAACACCGGGCCGAAGAAATTCTCGCTTTGCCTGGATCGATCCGACGAACATGCCGAGTCCGCTCTGCGGCATTTCGAGATCGTCGGCCGCTCGCGCCAGCACATGAAAACCCTGCTTCACGAGTTTGACAGTCTCGACGCTATTGACTAACGCAACCGGCACGTTGCCGCTCATCAGCGCGGCGGCACGGGCAGTGCCAGAGTTAATGATTTTATACTCGTCCGCGCGCAAGCCCTTGCGCCGAAGCATTTCCGCCAGGATGACGTTCACGGTACCCTGCGGCGTATAGCCGCCGACGAGTTTGCCCTTGATCTGCTCGATGCTTTGAATTTCTTTGTTGGCGACGAGCATGAAATCAGATCGATTGAGCGCGACTAAGCCGACCCGCACTGGCACGCCGCGCAACGCCGCTCGCGCCGTTGAACCGATCGCCGTGTAGAAATCCAACTCGCCGGCGAGCAAGGCCGCTAGGCCGGCCCGCGGTTCGAGAACCAAAACCCGCGCATCATAACCATAATTCTCGAAAATCCCCAAGTGCTTCGCCACGTAGATGGCGGTCATGCTGACGGAGTGATTGGCTAAGGCGATGTGGAGAGGTCTGAGTTTGGGCCTTTGCTGCGCCAATGCCGGATTTACTTCAATCAGGAAGAACAGGCCGATGACCATTAGCTCGGGCTTAATCCGAAACATCTTTCCTCCTTCGCTATTGTTCCCTGGGTTGTCATAGCCGCCTCCAGTCGGAACTGTCAAGGAAAGAATCCCGTGCGGCTTGGCAGTTAACTTGTCTTGTTTACCCCATATGCGCTATGGCTCGAAAAGAACTAGAAACTGGAGGCCGAAATGGAAGAAGTTCGCATCGTCGACACCACTTTGCGCGACGGCAACACTAGCCTGTGGGCGCACAACATGACCACGGGTATGATGCATCCAGCGCTAAAGCAGATGGATGAAGCCGGTTTCGACGCCATGGAATTTTTCGTCGCCGGCCGTTTCAAAAAAGTCATTCGCGAACAACGTGATAACCCCTGGGACTGGGTGCGCTATGGCCAAAGAAAAATCAAAAACACCCAGCTTCGTTATCACGGTGGCCTGACGGGAGGATTTACTCTGAGCCCGCTGTGCATTCCCCGCCTACTACTCAAGCTGGTTATCGGCTACGGCATCAATATGACTCGGCTCTCAGATCCGTGGAACGATTACGAGGAATTGCAAAGCGAAGTCGACGAGCTTAAGGGTATGGGCATGCGCTCGGTGGTAAACGTCATCTTTTCGATCTCCCCACGCCATACCGACGAATACTATGTGCGCAAAGCGCGTCAAGCGGCGGCGATGAAACCTTATCGACTCTGTTTTAAGGACGTCGCCGGCATGCTCACGCCGGACCGGACATATACTTTGGCGAAGTCGATTATCGAGAATGCCGACGGGATACCCGTCGAGTTTCACGCCCACTGCAATAATGGACTTGCGCCCTTCAACCTGCTCGAAGCAGTGAAAGCCGGCATCCGCATCGTTCACACTTCGGTACCGCCGTTGGCCAACGGCTCGGCGCAGCCGTCGGTCTTCAATGTCGTCAACAATTTGCGCGCGCTCGGATATAAACCGTTGGTCAATGAAAAAGTATTGGTGCCGGTGGAAGAGCATTTTCGCCGTTGCGCCGAAGAGGAAGGCTTGCCCATCGGTGCCCCGCGTGAATATGACCAGGGCTGGTATCGTCATCAGGTGCCCGGCGGCATGATTTCCAACCTGCGCCATCAGCTCAAGATGCTCGGCAAAGAAGATAAGATGCCGGATGTGCTCGAAGAAATCGTCCAAGTGCGCGCGGAGCTCGGCTACCCGATCATGGTCACGCCCTTCGCGCAGTTCGTCGGCAGCCAGGCGGCAATCAACATCATAACCGGTGAGCGCTACAAAGAAGTCACCGATCAAGTGATCCAATACGCCTTGGGTCTGTGGGGGAAAGAAGGCGCCGAATACATGGACCCAGCAGTGAAAGCCAAGATTCTCGACCGCAAGCGCGCCCGCGAAATGGCAAGTTTTCAGATACCGAACACGCCACTGGAGGAAGTGCGCAAACAATACGGTGGCCCGAATCTGTCAGACGAAGAACTGATCATGCGCTACTATGCCGGCCCTGAGTTCGTCGACGCGTTGAAATTGGCGCCGCCCAGGAAAGAGTATTTGGATGCGCGCAAGCCGCTGGTGAAGTTGGTAGAGGAGTTAGGCAGCAAGAAAGATTTGGCGCAGGTTTACATCAAAAGAGGCGATGTCGCGATCTCCTTTCGACGAGGAACTGCGGCCGCGTCATAGTGGCTTACAGTCGAAAGAAAGGCGCGCTCATTTCTCATACAGCTTTTTAATAAACCCGCTCGCTTCGATCTCCCGGGCGATCTTGTAGGCGACGAACTGTTCGGGGTCGGCATGTTTTGCCGCCGGCGTCGTGCTGGTCAGCTCCGCAAGAATCGTTCGAATACCTTCCGGGGTTGGAATCGGCAACGGCAGATATTTGTTCAGGTTGTTGCTGTAGCTGTCTTCGAGAACTTCGCGGTCGTCGTTGCGGGTGTATTTTTTTAGCACCGCCAACGCCGCCTCTTTATTGCGCTTGTAGTCATGAATCGCTTCGATGTAGGCGAGCATGAACTCCTTTACGATCGATTCATTCTTCTGCAAGTAGGTTCTCGTCGTGCCGAGGGGGGCCATGGGATAGTGCAGTCCCAACTCTGCTAAATCTCCTAACTCGCGAAAGCCCGCCTTGCGCGCCACCAAAGATGCGGTTCCACTGAGCACGCCGGCATCGAGCATTTTGGTCTGCATGGCGCGGACCGTGTCCTGCGTGGTGCCAACTTGCAAGATGTTCACATCGCGCTCTGGATTGAGCCCCCATTTTCTTAACGCAAGCCTGATGGCGAAATCGGAAGTGGCGCCGTATCGGCTCACGCCGAGCTTTTTGCCTTTGAGCTGCGCTACGCTGGCGATCTCCGGCGCGGCGAAAACCTTGAATACAAATCCATTGATCGCAGCGGACAGAATGACTGTATCGGCGCCCTGCAACGCGGCTTGAACCAACCCGGATCCCGACAGCGATGCAATCTCCAAATCTTTTGCGATCAAAGCGCGCAGCGACACGGCACCTGTACCCATGCCGACCAGGAGCACATCCAAGCCGCGCTTCTCGAAGAGTTTCATTTCCTTGGCGAACCACAGCGGCGCGATGGCGCCGTCGGTCGAGCCGTAGCCGGCGACGATCTTAATCAGTGGCTTGCTCTGAGCGGCGTCGGTGAAACTTGGACAACCTATAGTTGAGAGAATGATGAGCGAGATTATTTTGATGATGTATGTGAATTTTGTTGTAACGCGCATACCGTGTCCCTAACCTGCCAGCGTTCTAAGCAACGCACCGAAGCCGTTGATGTTCGCCTTGATCCCAAGAGTCTTGAGCGGGTCCCAGATTTGTCCCAGCGAACTGCTCACCACCGGCTTGCCAAGGTCGTCCTCGAGCGCTTGGATGATGGTCAAGGTCGGCCATGCCGAGGATGTTATCAGCACTGCGTCGGCATTGGGATACTTGCGCCCCACATTTCTCACGTGGCGAAAAACTTGCGTCGGCGAGAGCATCGCTTTTTCGATAGACGTCATGCCGGTATCCAAACTCTCGATGCCCAAGACATCGAAACCTTCGGATAGCAAAAATGCTTTCACCAATTCGTTGTGCGCCGGGATAAACGAGGTTGCCACAGCGAGCTTCATCGCGCCCAAATGCTTCAATCCGTCGGCAAACGAGCGCGGGCTCGTGCTCACGGGCACGCCGGCATGTTCGCGTAGATATTTTAGCAGCTCGCGATGGCGCTCGACACCCTTTGCCAAGACCAGCGGCGCGCCGCTGAGAGTCAGATGATCGACGTGGGTCTGCTTAAGATCCTCGATAGCCGTGTCGAACCTGGCCCAGGATGCTTCAACCTCAGCCGATTCCCGCGCGTCGCGGATGACCAGATTCGCCATCACCACGGTTACGCCTTCCGGCGCCGCGCGATAAAACTCATAAGGAAATATTTCCGCGCACGCCGTCGGTGAAATGTTGCCGATCCTTCCTCGCCAACCGTACATAATCGCCTCCTCGATATTTCGCTTGTTTCACTATTACTGCGACAAACCACGCTTTCAATGCAAGTGGTTTTATGGTTTATAAGAATCCCTTGGCAAAACTTTGGACGAGTTACGGTCGATGACAGGATCTTTTATCTGGGCGAGAGCGGGCTTGGTATGCGTCGCATTGATTTCAGGTTTTTTAGACACCGCCCTCTGGGCTCAAGATAAGAAACTGATCATCGGCTACACCGCCCGCGATCTCAACAACTTTCCGCTGTTTGCCGCCCAAGCCAAAGGATTTTTCAAAGATGCCGGAAAAGAGGTCGAACTCGTGCAGATTCGCTCCAACATCGGCCTCTCGGGCTTACTCGGCGGTTCCGTCGACTACTACACGTCTTTTAGTAGTGCCGTAACTTTGGCGGCGCAACAAGGCTCGCCCATCGTTGGCATCTTCAGCATGATCGAGCGGCCGAGTTTGTATCTGGTGAGCCGGCCGGAGATTAGGACCGTTGCCGATCTCAGAGGCAAGACCATCGGTCTCGGCTCCATCGGCGGCATCACGGTGACGATCACGCGACGTATGCTCGCGCACTATGGCATCAATACCAATGAATTCACGATTGTCTCGTCCGGCGATCTGCCCGTGCGTTTAGCGGCGGTTCAAGCTGGGGCGATTCATGCGACTTTGGCGGGGCCGCCCGCGCCTACCCTGGCCAAGGAATTGGGCCTGAACGTTCTTGGCTCAGCGGCGGATGTCGTGGACTTTCCTCTCGCCGGGCTTTCGGCGGCGACCAGCAAGCTCAAATCGAATCGCACCGAAGTGGTCTCGGTGCTCACCGCCTTGCTGCGCGGCTTGCTATTCGTGCACAACCAACGCAGCGATGCTGTTAGTCTGGCACAAAAGCTTTTCAAGATGGATCGCGCATTGGCTGAAGCGAGTTACGATCAAACTTTGAAAGCCTATAGCAAGGACGGCACGGCGTCGGCCAAAGGCATCGAAAGCGTCCTCGAAGTCGCGCGCCTGCAAGGTGTACCGAAGCCGGTGACCGTCAACGATGTCGTGGACTTTGGTCCGCTGCGTGAAGCCCAGGCGACGCTCAAGCTGCGCTGACGTTTATTATAAGGACGACCGCCGGTCGCCCGACAGGCGAAATTCGCCGCAGCTACAGATACCGAGGATGGATAAGCTCCGCTCACTTCATGACGCCATTGCGGCCGACGTACAGGATTGCATGTCGATCGCCATGGGCTGCGGTTTGGAATCGCTGATCCCGTTCGCGGCAAGCCATGAGATTATTCGGCAAAAGAAAAACGACTTAACGCTCATCGGTCCGATCTCCGATATTCAGTTCGATCAGTTGATTGGCGCGGGTTGCGTCAGAAAAATCATCGCCTCGTGGGTCGGCAACGTCGCCGCGGGCTTGGGCCACAACTACCGACGCGCCGCCGAAGCTGGAATACCGAAGGCAATCGAGATTGAGGAGCATTCCAATTTTACCATCGGTCTCGCGCTGCAAGCGGCGGCGAGCGGCCTCCCCTACCTACCGACACGATCGATCAAGGGCAGCGATTTCGCCGCTGGGCGACAGTTCCAACCAGTCAGTTGCCCATTCACCGGCGAAAATCTGATCGCCGTTCGCGCGCTGCGACCCGATGTCACGATTCTCCACGTGCAGCGCGCCGATCGAGACGGCAACGCCCATGTGTGGGGCAACTTTGGGGTCATGCGCGAAGCCGCCTTCGCGGCGCGCGCGGTCATTCTCACCTGTGAAGAGATCGTCGACCACGAAGTGATCTTGAGTGACCCGAATCGCACCCTGATTCCTGGCTTCATCGTTTCCAGCGTGGTGCACCAGCCCTTAGGTTCACATCCCTCGCCAACACAAGGATTCCTACGGCGCGATGATGATTTTTATTTTGAATACCACAAAGCCTCGCGCACAAGAGAAAACTTCGCGCACTGGCTCGACCAGTGGGTGCTGAGCGTCCAAGATCATCGCGAGTTTCGGCAATTGCTGGGCGAAGAACGGCTCGACAAACTGCGGCCGCAAGGGAATCTATTTGCACCGGCGGTGAGCTTCAATTACTAATTGTCAAATCAATTGAATTCGCGAGCGAGGTTTGAACCCCGCTCGCGACCAACGGGGATGCTCGCCCCCTTTGGAAACCCCATTTATTGACACTCGCATAAGTAATGGATATATCGCCCACTAAGGCCACGGCAACTCCGAAGCGTGAATGCATGACCAAAGAAGCCGCTGAGAGTGGCGGACTCGATGGATAGTGCTACGGAGG
>Ga0105252_10000372_pt1 | contig 32794 bp, 23 predicted proteins | sample EasRivMeERMZT100_FD_89675 | JGI IMG/M metagenome (GOLD analysis project Ga0105252, IMG submission 89675) | Soil microbial communities from meander-bound floodplain in the East River, Colorado, USA - East River MetaG ERMZT100 | ecosystem: Environmental > Terrestrial > Soil > Floodplain | place... | reverse complement strand
CGTCGGCGGGTTGATGTTCCCGAATGAGGCAGGGGCGGTGTGGTCGATGAACTTCGAGGTATCCGGCAGATCGTAATAGAAGATCGTCCGTTTCCCGCTGCCCGTGTTCCAGGCGACCAGCGCCTGCGTGTACCAGCGGTTGTAGACCACCGGAACCGGTGAATCTCCGAGGACATCGAGCCCAAAGTCGGTCGATATTTCCCAATAGTGCGTGTTCCCGGTCGGCGGATTCTGCGGATAGGGATGGGCGCCGTAGTAGGTGTTCCCCTGCCCGCCGTTCCAAAAAAACTGCGTCTCGCTGGTCGCCCAGAAGAACGTTGTGTAGTAACCCGCCTGCTGCCTGGGGTAGACCCGCCAGATGTAGGTCGCCGGATAGATCGCGAGCGGATTCAGGAACTGGAAGCGCATCGTCGTCTGGACCGCGGCCGAGCCAGGAAAGTCCAACCCGAAGATCATACCCGCTGCAGTAACCGTTACCGTTGCGGATGCACTGGCCGTCCCACCCGGCCCGGTGCAGGCGAGAGTGAATGTGCTGGTAACTGTCAACGCACCGGTGGACTGGCCGGTGCTGTTGGAAAGCGCCTTGTTGCCAGACCATGCGCCGGAAGCAAGGCAAGAGGTGGCATTGGTTGACGACCAGGTGAGCGTGGAAGATCCGCCACTCGCGACCGACGTGGGGTTCGCCAAAAGCGACACCGTAGGTGCTGGGGGCGTCACCGTTACCGTCACGGATGCGCTGGCCGTTCCCCCCAGTCCGGTGCAGGCGAGAGTGAATGTGCTGGTAACTGTCAACGCACCGGTGGACTGGCCGGTGCTGTTGGAAAGCGCCTTGTTGCCAGACCACGCGCCGGAAGCAAGGCAAGAACCGGTGGCATTGGTTGACGACCAGGTGAGCATTGAAGATCCGCCGCTCGCGACCGATGTCGGGTTTGCCGCGAGCGACACCGTGGGAGCCGGGGGTGGCGGCGGCATGCCCGACACGGTGACTCCCGCCGAGGCGTTTGCAGTACCTCCGGGACCGGTGCAGGTAAGGGAGAAGGTGCTGCTCGCGTTGAGCGGGCCGGTGGACTGGTTGCCGGAAAGCATCGTGGCTCCCGACCACGCTCCCGAGGCGGTACAAGAGGTCGCGTCCGTCGAGGACCACGTGAGCATCGAAGGACTGCCGCTCGTGACAGACGCAGGGTTCGCCGTAAGCGACACGGTCGGCGCTGGTGGTGGAGGTGTGGTCCCTCCCGAGCCTGCCGACGTCACCGGTTCACTCGCGCCGCCGCAGGCGGCGATCGCCAGGGTGAGCACGGGAACGAGCAGCAATGTCCTCAGTCTCAACATGGCGGTTCCCACTCCTTGAACGGCACACCGGCTCTTCTCGACAGCCTCAATTCCGATTGCGCCAAGAGAGGTAACGATACGGCGCCGGGCGCATCGCTTCCCGGTAATAGTTCTCACCGGCAGAGATATTGCCCAAGAACGATCAAGCGCCAGCCGGGCTTGCCGATCTGAATCGCAGGAAATTCAATCCGCCCGTTGCCGGCGTCCTTTGACAATGCAACGCTGCTGCCGCACGTCGGGTTGCGCCGATCGCCACGTTGATCATTTGACGAAATACAGGTCGCTCTGACAATTCTCACCAATCTCGCCAGCGTGATAAGCGAGGTCACTCAGTCTCAAACCAGCACGCTGAAATACGTCCAGAAAATACTGCCTTTCATACCTGACAACGTGCAACGGTCCCTTGCATGCAAACGCCGTGTAATTCTCCGGGTTTATCGAGATTTCAGGAACGTTGTCTTCCACGTAGGCCGTCAGGAAAGCCTTGCCGCCATGGCGCAGCATGCGGCTGACTTCATTCGCATACACGGCGAGGTGATCGGGTTCCATATTCGTTACGACGCCCCAAATGTAAACAATGTCGGCTGCACCATCGGAGACCGGAAGGCGAAAATCACGGGTGAGCACGTTACCCGAGGGGTTGTAGCGCGCATTGACCACGTCGACATGTTGAAACTTGTATGAGGGATGCTGCCTCTCAATGTGCGTCTTGCACCACGTGATGCACTCTTCCGAAACATCGAGCCCAAGATACCGGACGCTATTGAGCTCGCGGACGAGCCCGATTGGAAGGCGGCCCTGCCCGCATCCGATGTCGACGAGGAAGTCTCGCTGCGCGCAGCCGAGTTTCGTGACGACCCTCGTGGCCTCCTTGATCGATGAAGCCAGGAAAAACTCGTTATCTTGTTGTTCTGCTCCATTCAAGCGCAGGTCGGGATGCGGCAGCACGCTGCCCCTGTAGACGACGTAGTCCCTGCTCGGCAGCAGCAAGCGCTTTCCCTTGGCGGCCATCCTCCACGCCAATGCTCCAGCTTTGCGAAATCCTGAAACTTGTTGCATTTCCCCTCCCAGGGATAGGCCATTCGACCCGCCCGTTGCCGACGCGAACCTTGCGGCGAGTGCCCGCGCACCCGGCTGTCTGTGTTCGAGCCGGGTTGCCGGCGCGCGTATCGCTCGGATCCGCGCGCGCCTCGGGCGCTTTGCAACAGGCGTACTGTCGAATGATGCCCTGCGCGCACGAGGCCAGTCAAGCGCCAGGGTGCTTGTCGCGCTCATCTGTGGTATCGCGCTGTTGCAACTGTTTTCTGCGGAAGGCGTGCCCCGGCCAGGACGACCGCGGCGCGTCCATCATGAAGCCGGAGCTGCCCGACACACCATCGCCGACGGAATGCTGTCGCCAGGGGTGCTGAAGAGCCTGCGCATCGCCTCTTGAATCCGGCTCAAGCCGGACTCGGCGAGCTGGAATCCCGCTTTGGCAAACCTCGTCGGTACGCTCAGCGCCGCGAGCGGGGCGATCGGGCACACGATGCCGCTTATTTCGGGGCGAGTCGTCGAGCACGGCGCGCTCGGCGCCCACGAGGGGTTGTAGACCTGGAAATTGTCGTTGGGGTTGCCGTTGTAGCTGTAGACGCGGACCTCATTCAATTTGCTCGGGCACTGGAAGGACACGTTTGCGACGTCACCGACCATGGCCACGCTCCTGAGAGGCCGCCCCGGCGGTGCTTGAAACACGGTGTTGTCGATCACGACCAGCTTATCGTCCATCCAGCAGCCGTTGACCGAGCCGACGATCGGGACACTGACGTTCTGCAGGTTGCGCAGGAACGAATTCTCTATCGTCAGATTGGGCTCCGGACCGAAGCCTGCTTCCGGGGCAATGATGCCCTCATCCATCCCCTGAATGTCGGAATTGCGGATGACGATGCCCTTCGCCATGTAGTCAGCGAAAAACACGCCGTCACCGCAGCAGCGGCTGACGCCCGGCACGTAATTACCGCGGATCTTCAGCCCGTCGAAGGTCACTTTCTGCCCCGGATAGATGTAGACGGCCTTGTTGTAGACGTGCCAGGCCTTGAAATCCTTGACCACGCTCTCCTGCGCGTTGGCAGCCGGTTGCGGATCCTGGGAGCTGATCCACCAGTAGGTCATGCCGCCTTGCATGGCCCCGTACGCCTCGTTGTTCTCGAACTGGAGCAGCGGCATGTTGTTGCCGTTCCTGGCCGTGAATTGGCCGGCCACGGTCGTATCGGCCCCCTTGAAGTTCGGCACCGCGATGCTGCCCAGGAACCGGAACTGAAAGACGAATCCATACGAGCCTTCGGTCTCGGGATTCTGAAAATTGGCCGCGACGTTGTTCGTCACGTAGTTGTTGGGGCCCCTGAACCAGAAGCCCACGCCCTCGGTGCCCAGCGCCATTCTCGCCTCGGACACGGAGTTGTTGGGCTCACCGATGCCGCGCAGCGCGAAGTTGCGGTCGAACACGTTGAAGCTCTCCGACCCGTCCTCGGTCGCAATCGACGCGCCGTTGTAGTTGTAGACGACGTTGTCCCGGATCAGTCCGTAGTGGCTGCCGTGGACCGTGATGCCCCATTTGAATTTCGTTTCGACCGAGCCGCCATCCACGGCATTGCCCACCAGCGTGAACTGGAAGCCGTTGGCGGGGGTAGCGCTGGGGGGCGGGCCGCTCAGGTGATGGATGTGGATCGGATAGCGGCCGATGTGGTTGCTGGCTGCGCCGCCTTCAGTGCTTAGCGGCTCGTAGGTCGTGCGCCCCATGTCCCTGAACAGGGCGTAGCGTATGTCGACGTCGGCCGTGTGGATGCCCAGCATGTGCCCGCGCGTGCCGGTGGCACTCTCCGACCGGACGACGACGTTCCTCGTCAGGTTGCCGACGTGCGGCAGGAAATCCAGCACACCGTTCAGATCACGGGCGCCCAGGTGGTCGTACTGCAAGGGGCTGTTGAGCGTGAGGGTCGTGCCCGAAATGGCCTGCACCGTCCGTTCTTCCCATTGGTTGATGGCGTTGCGCCAGCCGTTGGAGGGGGTGACTTCGCTTTCCTTGATGTGACGGGTGTCGGGCAGGACCAGCCGGTCGCCGATCGTCCATCCGGAGACCGGCGCCGACAGCGTCAAGGTCGTGTCGTTCGCATTCGGTTCGGTTGCGAGGCGCACGAACGTCGGCGTCTTCACGCTGCCGTGCATGGTGAGTTTCCCGAAGACGATGATCCCCGTTCCGAACTGATCCGGATCGGAAACCCCGTTACCGAATGGCGAATTGGCGATGACGATCTGGGCGGTCACGTTGGCGTCGATCGGAACTGCGGCGGTGCCCACTTCCAGCACCCCGGTGCTCATCACCTGGAGGTTGGTGACCTTCAGGCTGGTATCGACCCCGGTCGAGAACGCCAGCTTGCCGTTGACCGAGATCGTGTAGGCGATCGCGCTGGTGTCATCGATGGTGACGGTGTGCCCCTGGGCGATCTTCGCGACGTTGCTTGCGCCAGGAACGATGCCTCCGACCCAGGTCGCGCCGCTGAACCAACTCCCGCTTCCCGCGGATTGGATGGCCGGGTGCACGCTGTCTGACGAAAAATCCGGAATGTTCTCCGGGAGCACGACCGGTGGAGGGGGAACAGGAGGCGAGGAGCCGGACACCGTGACGGTCGTCGATGCGCTTGCACTGCCTCCCGACCCGGTACAGCTAAGAGAGTAGCTGCTGCTCGCGGTGAGCGAACCTGTTGACTGGCTACCGGAAGTCGCCTTGCTGCCGGACCATGCGCCGGAAGCGGTGCAGGAGGTGGCATTGGTCGACGACCACGTGAGAGTGGAAGATCCGCCGCTCGCGATCGATGTGGGGTTTGCGGCCAGCGATACCGCGGGAACCGGGGGCGGCGGCGGCATGCCCGACACCATCACGGTCGTCGAGGTGCTTGCACTGCCTCCCGACCCGGTACAGGTAAGAGAGTAGCTGCTGCTCGCGGTGAGCGCACCGGTGGATTGATTGCCGGAAATCGGCTTGCTGCCCGACCATGCGCCGGAAGCGGTGCAGGAGGTGGCATTGGTAGACGACCAGGTGAGAGTGGAGGATCCTCCGCTTGCGATTGACGCGGGGTTCGCTGTCAGCGACACCGTAGGAGCCGGGAGCACGGTCACTGTCACCGATGCGCTTGCGCCGCCCCCCGATCCGGTACAGGTAAGAGAGTAGCTCCTGCTCGCGGTGAGCGCGCCGGTTGACTGGCTACCGGAAATCGCCTTGTTGCCGGACCATGCGCCGGAAGCAACGCAGGAGGTGGCATTGGTCGACGACCAGCTGAGCGTGGAAGACCCGCCGCTCGCGACCGACGTGGGGTTCGCGGCCAGCGATACCGCGGGAACCGGGGGCGGCGGCGGCATGCCCGACACCATCACGGTCGTCGAGGTGCTTGCACTGCCTCCCGGGCCGGTACAGCTAAGAGAGTAGCTGCGGCTCGCGGTGAGCGCACCGGTAGATTGATTGCCGGAAGTCGCCTTGTTGCCGGACCATGCGCCGGAAGCTGCGCAGGAGGTGGCATTGGTCGACGACCAGCTGAGCGCGGAAGACCCGTTGCTTGTGACGGACGCAGGATTCGCCGTAAGCGACAAGGTCGGTATTGGTGGAGGTGTGGAACTCGCCCAACTGACGGGCGACGACCCCGACTGACTCCCGCAAGCGGCGATCGCCAGAGCGAGCAGAGGAACGAGCAGTGATGCACGCATTCGCAAGATTCCGCTGAACGAGGCAGCGAATGATGTACCTGGATGAGCAAACGACAAACGGCGGATGCATCGCTTCGCGGCAATAATTCGCACGCTCGCGAAAAATAATTTCCGCAAACGACAAATCTGAGAAGATTAGCGGTCGAGTGTCGGTGGTTGACGACACGTCGGCGATTGGCGACACTCGGAAAAATGCCGCAAGAAAGGATATCCCGCACCGACGCTCGAGATCTCTTTCCAACTTATATTAACGGCTGCCGCTCACTCCACACCGCCGCAACATCAACCATGCGCTCGATCATCTGTGGTGTCGCACTGCTGCAACTATTTTCCGCGGCGCTGCCAGCTGCCGAACCTCTGCCACAGGCATGGGACTACACCGCCGCGATGAAGAAGGTCGCGGCGGGATTCACCGGTAAGCAAGGCGTGGTGATTCATGTCGGCGATTCGATCACCTATGCCAATCCCTATGGCCAATGGGCCACCGCTGGCCAAGGAAAGAACGAGGACGACAGGGCCCTCCTCGCCTGGATGCACACAGGAAGCAATGACGACACTGACGGCTGGTACCTCGCCCGCTTCGACCATCCGGCCGGAGGCCGCAGCTATACCGCCGCGGGGGGAATTCGCCTTGATGAAATGCTGGCCGGCGGACGGGGCAGCATGCTCGCGCTAGCCGGGCTTGTCAGGACCTACCAGCCGCAAATGGTGGTGCTGATGCTCGGCAGCAACGACGCATCGCAAGGCCGCAAGGTCGAAGATTACCGCCGCGATGTGGAAACCGCGCTGAAGACGATCTTGGCCGCCCACACCATCCCGATCCTTTCGACGATCCCGCCGCACATCGACCAGCAGGAACTGGCCAAATCGTACAACGTCGCACTCCGAGAAATCGCCCGCCAACAAGAGCTTCCGCTGATCGACTACGAGCGGGAAATCCTGACCCGACGCCCGAACGACTGGAATGGCACCCTGCTGAACGAAAACGACCTGCATCCCACCGCCCAGACCGGTGGCGAGAACGGCGTGAAGGCCAGCTCCGCGCCGACCGAAGACAACCTCAGGCGCAGCGGCTATCTGCTCCGAGGCTGGCTATCGGTGAAAAAGATTGGCGAGGTCAAGCGCAGGGTGCTGGACTGATTGCGGGTTCCGCCTGCGTGCCGCAATGCGCGGCCAACGCCCACCCCAGGAAAGAAACGAGGCGAAGCAGAGAGCTTCGCCTCGTCCTGAGTCGCCGCTCGGTCGCGACTATTGAACCGTGCTCGTAGTGGTGACGGAGCTGGGGTTGGTTCCGGCGCCGAACGGCGAGCCGCTCACGGTGCCGAGCGCACCGGTGCCGGAGTTGACCGTGTAGGCCGAGACGTTGCCGGAACCGCTGTTCGCCACGTAGGCGAAGCCGCCCGAAGCGTCCACCGTGACCGAGACCGGAGTGGTCCCTGCCGTCACGGTGCCGTTGCTGGTCAGCTCCCCGGTCGTCGCGTTGATGGTGAAGCGCGACACGTTGCCGCCACCGCTGTTAGTCACGTAGAGGAACTTCCCGGAAGCGTCGACCGTAACGCCCGCTGGGCTGGTTCCCGCGGTGAAGGGCGAGTTTGGCACGGCGCTGAGCGCGCCGGTGCCCGGGTTGATTGCATAGCCAGAGACGTTGCCGCCTGCATTGGCGACATACACGAACCGGCCGGAGGGATCCATGCCGACCGATTGAGGGTTCGTACCCGCGGCAAACGGAGAGCCGGCCACGGCGGCGAGCGCACCCGTGGTCGCGTCGATCGTGTACGCCGAGACGTTGTTTGAACCGGCGTTTGCGACATAGACGAACCGCCCCGAAGGATCGAGCGCGACCGAGGCCGGATTGGTCCCTGCCACGAACGGGGAGCCGGTGACAGCCGCGAGCGCGCCGGCACCATCAATCGTGTAGGCCGAGACGTTGCCGCCACTGTTTGCGACATACGCGAAGCGCCCGGAGACATCCACGCTGACTGAGGTCGGATTCGTGCCTGCGGTGAACGGGGAGCCTGCCACCGCAGCGAGCGCGCCGGTGCCGGAGTCGATGGTGTAGGCGGAGACGCCGCCGCCGGAGTTCGCCACATAGGCGAAGCGCCCGAAGATGTCCACACTGACCGAGGCGGGATTGGTCCCCGCGGTGAACGGCGAGCCAACACTGGTCAGCGCGCCGCTGACCGAGCTGATCGTATAGGCCGACACGTTGTTGGAACCGTTGTTCGCAACGTAGGCGAACTTCGGCGTGTAGACGAGCGGCACGCCCTTGGTGATGGCCATCCCTTCGTTGGTCGTGCGGCCGATGAACTTGGAGGAGGCGGTCAAGGCACCCGTCGCGGCGTCGATAGTGTAGGCCGCGATGTTGCTGGTCGTGGCGTTCGACGCGTAGAGCAATTTGCCGGTGGGATCGACGGTGACGACAACGGGAGCGCTGCCTGCCCCCGAAGTCACGGTACCCACCAAGGTGAGTGCCCCGCTCGTAGCGTTGATGCTGAAGGCCGAGACGTCATCGGTGGATACATTCGCCGTATAAGCAAACCTGCCGGTCGGGTCGACGGCGACCGAGAGCGGCTGGCTCTGCGGGTCCGTCAGGGCAAGCGGCAAACCCACCGGGGTCAGCGCCCCGGTGCCTGAGTTGATGCTATAGGCCGAGACGCTGGCGGGGTTCCCGCCGTTCGCCACGTAGGCGAACCTGCCTGACGGGTCGATCGTGACGGAGCGGGGCGCAGGTCCCGTGGCAAACGGCGACCCAGCCGGGGCGAGCGCGCCGGTGGTGGAATTGATCGCATAGGCTATGACCGTATTGGAGAAGAGGTTTGCCACGTAGGCGAAGTTGCCGGACGGGTGGATGGTGATCGAGCGCGGATTGACCCCCGTGCTGAAATCCTTGCCATTGGGCCGGCACTCTGGCCCGGCGCCGCAGTTGATCTGAGTGAGTGCGCCGGTGCCGGAGTTGATGGTGTAGGCCGAGATGCTGGATTCCAAGTCATTCGTCACGTAGACGAACCTGCCGGAGGGATCGACAGTGATCGAGTAGGGCTCCGTCGACGCGGTAAACGGCGAGCCGGCGACTTCGGTGAGCGCGCCGGTGCTGGCATTGATCGCGTAGGCCGAGACATTGCCGGGAGCGTTGTTCTTATTATTGTTCGCCGCGTATGCGAACCTGCCCAACGGGTCGACCGCGACCGCGATGGGATTCGTCCCCGCCGCGACATAGCCCCTGAAGCGCAACTGGCCAGTTGTCCCGTTCGCCGCGTAGATGGAAACGCTGTTGTCGCCCAGATTCGCCACATAGGCGAAGCGCGCGACCGTGAGGCAGCTGACATTGACGTTGACGTCCGCCCCTCCCACGATGCCTGTCGGAGCACTGACCGTGCAGGTCTGGCTCGGAAGTGTCGGCTGCGTGAGGACAGTGACGTTGTAGGTCGCACCGCTCGCAATCTTCGTAGTGAAGTTGGACGAGCCGTTGGTCGTGACCGTCTTGTTGTCGGTGCCATTGTTCCGCAGCACCACGCCCGTGGTCGTGCCCGCGGTCGAGAGATCGCTGACCGTCACCCCGATGAAGTAGGTATTGGTCACACAGGAAACATTGACGTTGACGTCCGCCGCCCCGACGGTGCCCGTGGGAGCACTGACCGTGCAGGTCTGGCTGGGAAGTGTCGGCTGCGTGAGTACGGTGACATCGTATCCCGCACCGCTCGCGATCTTGGTGGTGAAGTTGGACGCGCCGTTCGTCGTGACCGTCTTGTTGTCGGTACCGTTGTTCTGCAGCACCACTCCCGTCGTCGTGCCCGCAGTCGACAGCCCGCTAACCGTGACCCCGATGAAGTAGGTGTTGGTCACGCAGGAAACATTGACGTTGACGTCCGCGCCTGCCACCGTGCCTGTCGGAGCACTGACCGTGCAGGTCTGGCTCGGAAGAGTCGGCTGCGTGAGAACCGTGACGTTGTATCCCGCGCCGCTCGCGATCTTCGTGGCGAAGTTGGACGAGCCGTTCGTCGTGACCGTCTTGTTGTCGGCGCCGTTGTTCTGCAGCACCACCCCCGTCGTCGTCCCCGCCGTCGAGAGCCCGCTGACCGTCACCCCGATGAAGTAGGTGTTGGTCACGCAGGAAACGTTGACGTTGACGTCCGCCGCTACCACGGTGCCTGTCGGAGCACTGACCGTGCAGGTCTGGCTCGGAAGTGTGGGCTCCGTGAGAACGGTCACGTTGTATCCCGCACCGCTCGCTATCTTCGTGATGAAGTTGGATGAGCCGTTCGTCGTGACCGTCTTGTTGTCGAGGCCATTGTTCTGCAGCACCACTCCCGTCGTCGTCCCCGCGGTCGAGAGCCCGCTGACCGTGACCCCGATGAAGTAGGTGTTGGTCACGCAGGAGATGCTGATGTTCGCGACAGGTCCTGTGATCGGCCCCGCGCCATTCGCCGTAACCGTGCAGGTCTGCGTGGGGTTGCTGGGCTGGGTGAGGACGGTGACGCTGTAGTCCGAGTTGTACGCAACCTGAGTGGCGAAGGTAAAGGTGGTGGCGCCGGCCGTTACCGTGAGATTCTCGGTGTTGATGCCGAGGTCATAGGCGTTCCGCAGCACCAGGCCCGTGCCCGTGAGCCCGGTAATCGTGCCCCCGACGCTGTAGGTGTTGGTCTGGCAACTAACCGCGATATTGGCCACGCTCCCTCCAGCGAGCGTGCCGCTGCCGTTGGTCACCGTGCAGTTCTGCTGAACCGGCGGGGTCTGCACTGTGACGGTGTAGGTCGAGCCGTCGGGGATGGCGGGGAACGTAAAGGGCCCATTCACGAGGCCGACCAGGTCGGTGGTCCCATTCAGTCTCAGAGTGAGGCCGGTGCCGTTGGACCCGCTTACCGTCCCCCCGACGGTGAAGTTGTTCGTCACGCAATTGACAGCCACGTTCGTGACCGGGGCGCCCCCCACCGTACCCGAGCCGTTAGCCGTGACCGTACAGGTCTGGCTGAGTGCTGTGGGCTGCGCTTGCACCGTCACCGCATAGGTCTGGCCACTCGCGATCGGCGTGCTGAACGTAAAGCCGAACGGGCCGGTCTTCGGGATCGTGATCTCGTCGGCCGGATTGTTGTTGTTCCGCAGCTTCAGCCCCGCACCCGCGAGCCCGGTGACCGTACCGCCGATCGTGTAGCTGTTGGTCGAGCAGGAGATGCCGACGTTAGTGATGTTCCCGCCGCCCACGGTGCCCGTGCCGTTGGCGATGACCGTACAGGTCTGGGTCGGCGTATTGGGCTGTGTCTGCACCGTCACCGCGTAGGTCGCGCCACTCAAGATCGACGTGCTGAAGGTGAAGGTGGTGGCGCCAGCCAAGACCGTGAGGTCGTTGCCGGTGTTGTTCTGCAGCACCAGGCCCGTGCCCGTGAGCCCGGTGATCGTGCCCCCGATCGTGTAGCTGTTGGTCGTGCAGGTGACGCTGACGCTGGTGACGTTCGCGCCCCCGACCGTGCCGGAGCCGCTGCCCACCGTGCAGGTCTGGCTGGGATTGGTCGGTTGCGTGCCGACGGTCACGCTGTAGGCCTGGCCGCTTGCAACCGGTGAGCTGAAGGTGAAGGGGCCGTTGCCGGCAATCGGCAGGTCGTTGGCGTTGTTATTGCGCAGCACCAGGCCGGTGCCGGTGAGCCCGCTGACGTTGCCTCCAATCGTGTAGGTGTTGGTGACGCAGGTGACCACAACGTTGGTGACGGGACTGGCCGGCGTCGTGCCCGAGCCGCCCGCGACCGTGCAGTTCTGGCTGGGATTGGTCGGCTGCGTGAGGACGCTGACGTTGTATTGATCGCCGATCTGAATAGGCGTGCCGAAGGTGAACGGGGTGGACGGGCCCGCGGACGTGACTGCGAGACTGTCGCCGCCCATGTTTTGCAGCACCAGCCCTGTTCCCGAGAGCCCGAAGACGGTGCCCCCGATCGTGGAGCTGTTGGTCACGCAGGTGATCGCGACGTTCGTGACATTGCCGGTCACGGTGCCCGAGGGGTTGGCGATCCCGCAGGTCTGGTTCGCGGGCTGCGTGAGGACCGTGACGGCGTAGGTCGAGCCGTATGCAATCGACGTATTGAAGGTAAACCCGCCGGTCAGCGAGATGGTCTTGTTGTCGCCGCCGTTGTTCTGCAGCACCAGCGTGCCCGTGAGCCCGCTGACCGTGCCCCCGATTGAATAGGTGTTGGTTACGCAGGTGATGTTGACATTTGTGACGTTCGCCCCGGCGAGCGTGCCAATGCCGTTGGCGACCGTGCACACCTGCTGAACCGGCGGCACGAACACCGTGACGCTGTAGGCCGAGCCGTCGAGGAGTGCGGGGAACGCATAGGCCCCGTTCCCGGGCACGAACACATTGCTGGTCCCGGTCCCGGTGGTCAGTCTCAGCGTAAGGCCGGTGCTGTTGTGGCCGCTTACGGTTCCCCCGACGGCAAAACTATTGGTCGCGCAGGAAATACTGACGTTGCTGACATTCGCGCTCACCACGGTACCTGAGCCGTTCGTGACCGTGCAGGTCTGGCTGAGGTTGGTGGGCGGCGTGAGCACGGTTACGGCATAAGGTGAACCGCTCGCAACGGACGTGCTGAAGGTGAATGCGCCGTCGGCCGGGATGGCGAGATCATCGCCGCCGTTGTCCTGCAACACGAGGCCGGTTCCTGCAAGGCCCGAGACCGTGCCGCTTATGGTGTAGGTGTTGGTGACGCAAGTGACCGCGACGTTGGTGACGTTGGCGCTCCCCACGGTACCCGAGCCGTTGGCGACCGTGCAGGTCTGGGTGGGGTTGGTGGGCTGCGTGAGGACGGTGATGCTGTAGGCCGCGCCGCTCGCAAGGCCCGTCGGGGAGGTGTACGCGCCGTTAGCCGAAACCGCGCGATTATCGCCGCCGTTGTTTTGCAGAACGAGGCCGGTACCGGAAAGGCCCGAGACTGTCCCGCCGATGGTGTAGGTCGGTGTGCTCGTGACGGCGTCGCCGCCACCGCCGCCGCCGCACGACGCAAGCAGCAGCGCGAGCGCTGCTGCGCAAAGACCGGAAATCCCCCTGGCCGCCAAAGTTCCCACGTGCACGACCCCTCCCAGGGTCATAGAACTCGCCTTGCAACCACCAGCAAATGATGAAACAGAAGCAAACAACATGCCGCTCAGTACACCATCGCGCGAAGTCGTTGCGATGGTCAGGACGCTCGAGCGTCTCGCCTGACGGCCAGCCTACGTTCCCGTTCGAATCACTGAACTTGAGAACGTCTTGGTGTTATGTAATTGCCTCCCCCGAAAAAAACATATCACAATCCGCCGACGAATTGCGGCGAAATTTTCAGATGTAGGCTAAGTGTCGAATTTGCCACATGAATGTCGGAGTCCCGACTATTTCGCCCACGACTCAAACAGTCCACCAATTGGTAAGAACCAAATTACTGGGCGCGCAAATTGGCGAGCGGAACCGGCGTCGTCGATGCCGTTCCCGTCACTTTGAATACGTGAATCACGGGTCCGGAACCGTCGCCGCCCCGTTGCGACAAATAGATCTGCTGCTTCTGAGGATCGTATGCAGCGCCACCAAGAAAATGCGTGCTACGAGCGTGTTCAAATGGAAGATTGAAAGTCCAGACGGCATAGGGTTGGGGCTGGTATTGCCGCTTGGATCCCTTCTTTACCGCAAGAAGATCGTTGGCATCGTAGGCCCAGACTTGATAGACATACGGGTACCCATGGACTCCTTTGCTGCTGTCAGCGAGGTCACCGCAATCACTCCCCTCACCGTAACAATAATTGCCCGCTCCGTGTCTGCCAAAAAACAGCACGCTGCGCGTTCCGCCGGGAAACACGACGCCAGAGATGCTGGATGTCAGGTTGTAAACGGCATTGGTTGAACTTACCGACCTGAGCGCGTTGGAGAGGGGATAGCCCAGCAAACGGGTAGCCGATCGGTTTGTCAGGCTCGGATCAAACACGGAGATCGAAGGACCACAGGATTGAACGTTGGCAATTGACAGGCAGCACATCCCAGTAAGAGCGGGCCCACCAAGTGTTGCCTGCCATTCCGGGGGCACCAAGGTCATGTAGCCACCGACAAAGTGAGGGTCGGCACCGACCGAATAGGGTCCTACGACTTTTCCGGCTGTCGACAACGACAGGGGCCTGGAAAAATGCGAGGCGCTTTGCGTCCCGGCACCATCGTAATAGGAGAATCCCGTAACGATAAGGTTGCCGTTGTAGACCAGGTGACCGCCAATCTTCTTGGCATTCGGGTCGGAGGGATTGATCTTGCCCAGCTTGCCTTCCGTAGCGTCCGTAAGCGGTTGCAGGAGGGTTGCGGTGGCAAGGTCTTTGAGGGTCGTGCTGTTTACTACAGCCGGGATACCTATTTCCGCAGAAAACTGCGCATGGTCGTGTCCCGTAATGTACAAAGAGTTGTTCCCGGAGTTGTAGCCGAGCGCAGTCCCGCCATAGTTGAAGGTAGTCGTGTTGCTCGCACCTTGCGGAACGCGAAAAGCGCCCTGATACACGAGATTGGCCTTCTGGATCAGCGGTGAGGCCGTCGGGGCAGCGAGGAGCGGGGCATTCAGAACGATGACGCCCAGAGCTGCAAGCGCGCACCTTGTCTTCCTCCCAAGTGGTCGTTGATCGCAATTACCAACGTATTCCACTGCCCTCTCGACCGGCTTTTCCGGGTGTCTTGAGTACTCAAATACAAATCGACTGTTCACGGTTTGACAGAGCGTGGACCTGCAGGCGGCGGGAGTGCCGACTTTGCGACGAACTGATCCGCGCCAATATCAATACCGGTGCCGGCTGGCCGGGGCTGCCCGTCGAAATCATCGCTCAGACCGGGCACGGCCTGTCCGACGGCCACGACCGAACCTATGGCGGAAGCCAAGTGCAGATCGCCGGCAGCCGGGTTGACGAACCATCTGCCGACCGCGCTCGTCACGTTCTTGGAAACGACACCAGACGCACCATTCCGACTCATGATTGCCTTGTTTGTCAGATTGTTCGCAATCAAGACACCGGTGGTCGATGCAAATCGATACTCGATAGCCCAGGGAAAGCTATGGTCCATAACGATTGTGTTGTTATATACCTGCGTGCCCGGACTTTCCGTCAAGGCGATTCCGGTATCCGCAAACCGGCCCGCGTTGGCGGCATGGTAGATCATGTTGTTCCGGATAATTCCGCCCGTATTGCCTTTGCCGTCAAGACCGAATCCGATTCCGCGGTCGCAGTTGACGATCAGGTTTTTCTCCACGATGTTGTTGGCCGAACGGTCCCAAAAGTGTATGGCAAACTCGGCAACAGATCTGCTCGGACTGACGATATTGCGGAACGTGTTGCTACGGACTACCCAGTTCTTTGACGCATGGGCATCGATGCCGCCGATGTAGAATTGCGGACCGATGCCGGCGGTATATTCAAAAAGGCAGTTCTCAACCAGCCCATTGTCCGAGGAAACGCCGGGAACAGCCGGGTCACTGCTTACTTTGATCATCTGCTGGTAGGCATCCCTCAAAATACAGTTTCTGATCACTGGCGCGTCGGCGTCACTTTCGCCCGCGATTTGAATCAGATGAAACCCGCTCTTTTGAAGGGTGACATCGCTGAGTCGGAAATTGCGCGCCGCAACTCTGATCACGTTGCCGATACGTGCGGTATGGCTCATGGCGTCGCCCTGGATCACGACGTTTTCACGAACGCCTGATTGGCCTGCGATTGTGACGTTGGGCGCGGTGACGTTCAAGGTGCCATTCAAGGAATAGACCCCATCGAGCATCAGGATCGTCCTGTTTCCGCCGGAGCTATTGGCGCCGGCGACGGCGCTCTCCAATTGAGCGACGGTGCCTACTGTGGTTGTCTGGGCCGAGGCGAGACTAGCCGTGCAAATGAAGGCTAGCGCATACCGGAGAAGGATGCGCATCGCACCGCCAGTCGTGTTTCAGCGGGCCTTCTTGCGCATATCGACAGTGGATTCCAACCGCAGCCCCGTGCCCTGCTTCAGGGCGAGATCCCGCAGATGGCTCTCGATTGCTGCAAGACTCTTCCCGATCGACTCCAGCGCCGGCGCGACACGCTCTATCCTTTCGGCTTGGCCGGCGATCGCCGCCAGGGCGCCGGACTGCTCGCGCAAGATTTCAAGCGTTGCGTTCTCGGCCGGAATGGAAGGCGCCTTGAGGCGGCGGTGCCTTTCGGTACGCTCCTCGTAAGACGGCCACTGCAGCTCCTTGGTGGCCGCCTCCATAACTTCCAGCGTAACTTCGGGCAGGCCGTCGGCATAAGCGCAAGTCAGCGCCATGTCGCAAAAGGTGTTGACCAGGCGCGGGATGCCTCCCGTGTACTTGGCGATTAAGGGCAGCGTCTCTGGCCGGAACAGCGTTCTGTCTTTCGCCCCGGCGACGCCGAGCCGGTGGCGTATGTAAGCGCCGATTTCTTCATCGTTCAGGGCGCGAATATGGTGGCGCAGCTTCACGCGCTGCCTCAGCTGGTCCATTCCGGGATGGTCGAGGATCTCGTTCAGTTGCGGCTGCCCGACGAGAATCACGTGGAGCAATTTCTCTTTCTGGGCTTCAATTCCCGCGAGCATGCGGATCTCCTCGAGCACCTTCATGCTCAGATTGTGCGCATCGTCAACGATCAGCACGATCTGCTTGCGCTGCTGGAACCGCTTGACGAGGAAGTTGTTCAGCATGTCGAGCAGTTCGACTTTCCTTGCATCAAACGGATCCACGCCGAGTTCCACCAGGACGGCCTGAAGAAATTCCACTTCATCGAGCTGTGTCTGGAAAACTTTTGCAACGAGGACGTCTTCGTTCAGTTCGGACAGGAGCTTCTGGATCAAGGTCGTCTTCCCGGAGCCGATTTCTCCGGTGATGACCACGAAGCCCTCCTGGTTCCACACGGTGTAATCCATGTAGGACTTGGCGCGAGTGTGGGCTTCGCTCATGAACAGAAAGCCGATGTCCGGTGTGAGCCGGAACGGCTGCGCGGCTAAGCTGAAATGTTCGAGATACATGCCTGCCTATCTCCGGGATCGAGCCGAGTACAGGGGTCCGGTACTATAGCCCAGAAGCAGCATGGCGCGCCGATTCACGTAGCTCTGCAGCGGCACATTGCTCTGGCGCTCCTCCTGTCCGGCCTCCGCCGCCAAGGTGAGGGACCGGCTCAGCCTGTAGCTCACGCCCGCGCCAATCCTGCGTTCTGTGTCCTGCTCACCCGAGAGCAGGAAGTGGCGACTCATGTACTGCGCGAAGGCAAAGGGCTGAGCCTCGTCGGAAAAGAGCCAGGATACCGAAAACCTCCCGCCTTTCTCGTCGTAGTCCTGGGGCACGCTCGCAAAATCGACGCGCCGCACGTATCCCTGCAGGGTGAAACCGAAGGGGTCAACCCGGTTCGTGTAGGCAAGCTCGCCGCGCTGGCTGCGATACACGTCGCCGAGCGCAGCTATGTTGGCAACGGCCAAAGGCGCCGCGGTCGCCTCGCCTTGGATCCCAGGCAACGTCGGAATCGAAAAAGCGACAACCGTATCGCTATACGTGTCCGAGAACTGGTCGGCAAGAAAAGCGCGGAGCGCGGATTCCGACGTGAGCGCTAGTTCGGCGGTATAGCGAAAGAGTCGGCCGTCCAGGCCCTGTCCGCCGTATTGCTTGACGCGTGAGGTGCCTGCATCGAGCGTTTGCCGGTTGAAGGGCGAGACGAACTCATAGCGGAAAAAGAGATCCTCCCGGGAAAGGTCGGTGTAAAGGGCGGGGGGAGCGAAGTAGATACGGCTCCCCACAAGGTTGAGTGACAAAGTGGTCGGCGCGGAGAGCAGATGCAGCCAGCGCGCGTAGAGCGTGTAACGTTCGTTGTCCCCTCCACCTAGTTGGACATCGTATCGGCCGTATCGGGCGCCGACCACGGGCGTGTTGGCGGGATTCACATTGAAGGTGAACTCCGGGCCCGTGCTGAGGGAATTTGTCCTTGTCCGGTTGACGGGCGTGTCCGGAGAGCTGAGACTGAGATTGACCTCTTGGAAGACGTCTTCGAAGGACCAGATGAATTGCCGCGGCGATATCGTCCACACCGCGGTGCCGTCGAAAAAGTACCCGGAATCGTCTGGAAAGGTGTCGCGAGTGAAGTGGCGTCTTTCCACCTGCGCCACCAGCCGTGCATACAGCTCGGCACTGCGTTCCTCATAGGCGAGTCCGGCGAACAGCTGTTCGGTCCGGTCGGCGCGCGGGTCGGAAGTCTTGGTGATGTTGCTCTCGTGGGTCAGAGCGAATCCCACGCCAAGATCAACCTCTCCCGCAAAGGCCGGCACTCCGCCGGCGCCGGCCCAGCACAGTATCGCGATGCAGCACGTTCCGAACCAGCAGGGGTTTGTGCGACCCGCTTTGCTCAACCACCGGTCCATGGGAATCGCACGCGCCATTGCCGGAACCAGAATTCGCGCCAGCCGATCTGCGGAATGCGTGGTTCGTCGTTGAAGACGACGCCAAGCATTTTCTTGCCGCTGATTTCCTTGACGCAGTTCTCGATCTGCGCGCCGGTGACGCGCCCGTAGCGACCGACGAGGATCACATAGTCGCACAGCTCCGAAAGAATCCGTATGTCCGCGATATCCGACATGGAGGGACCGTCAAGAATGATGAAGCGCTCCATATAGCGCCGGCGGACCGAATCTATCAGTCGCCGCATTTTGGCCGAGGTGAAGTACTCCGCCGGAATCTCGCGTTTCCTCCCCGCCGCAATCACTCGGAACCGCGAGATGCCCACGGGTCGGATGATCGTGGATAAATCGAGGTCCGGATTCTCCAGGTAGTCAGTCAGTCCAGGGGTGGATGGGTCGTCGAGCAGTCGGTGCAGGCTGGGATTGCGGAAATTGCAGTCGACCATCAGCGCGGTGTTTCCCGCGTCGAAGGCAAATGCCGCAGCAAGGTTTTGCGCAACGAAGCTGCTGCCGCTCCCCTTGCTTATGGCGCTGACCAAAACCACGCCGTTTTCTCCTTGTCCCTGCAGCATGATCTTGGTACGCAAATCGCGAAATGCCTGAACCGCCGGATCGTCGAAGAGTTCCGGCCGGATGATTCCGTGCCGAGAGAGACCCTCCGCGTCGAGAAGAGGCATCTCGTTCTGGTTCATCCGTGATATGTCCTCGAGCCGGACGAGTTCGCCCCTCGGCTCGGGTATCAGGGCTGTCCCCCGAATCGGCTCCCGATCTTCGTCGGGACCGAGCTCCGTGCCCGGCCGGTTGTGGCGTTCCCCTCGGGCCTTGTTGAGGGCCTTTTCGATCTTGCTCATTTCACAGCACCTGGGCCATGCGCAGCGCGGAAAGGATTGCGCACACGGCTACGGTCGCCACCAGGGCCAGCTTCAGCACGGGGAGTTCCGCTTTCAAATGCTTGAGTTCGTCCGGGGTCCATAGATGAGGAATGGTGGCCAGGACCGGGACATTGTGAGCCTTTGGGATGGTCTCTCCGAAGCGGACTCGCGGATCGATCTGCATCCGGACAAAGAGCAGCCCGAAAGGAACCAGTATCCCGAGCGCAAGCCCGCCGAACACGAAGTGCCAGAATCGAGGCCCTTTGGGGGCTTGCGGCAGAGTCGCGGGCTCCTGAATGCTGAACGTCAATCCCTGGCGATCGACGTCCAGGCTTATCGAGACGCGTGCCCGTTCGCGACGACGCAGGAGATCCTGATAAATCTCGCGGTTGAGCAGATTGTCGCGTGCCAGATCGGCCAGTCGAGCATCCCCGCTGCGCAAGCCTTTGCCACGTTGGGCCTCCTCCCGGAGCAGGCGCTGCGACTCGGCGATACGCGCCTTGAGCGCATCGACCGTAACCTGGGTTTGCGACAGCTCGCGGCGCAATTGCTGATAGATCGGACTGTTCATCGCCGATTCGTTCATTTCCCCCCGGCCGGCCCGTTCTCCCTGGCTGGGCCGCTGGCGCTCGGATTCAAGCGCTTTCGTCAGGTCCTGGATCTGCAGCTTCAGCTGAATGGTATCGGGATGCGTGTCGAGGTAGCTGAGTCGTAGCGTGTCGAGCCTTGCCTGCAACTCGCCGATACGCGCCCGCATCTGGCCCTCGCGCGTAATTCCCGCGGTAACATCCGCTTCGCCGGATACTTGCCGCTGGAGGGAGTCGCGCCTGATCTCCGCTTCCCTCAGTTCCATGGTGGTAGTTTCAACGCGCGCGTTGAGCAAGGCCAGCCGTGCGCTCAACTCGACTTCGCTGACGGGGCGTGCATCGACGTTCGATCCACGCACCTGCCTGATTTCCTGCTCGCTCTGGGAAAGCTTCGCCTCGTATTCCTTAGCCTGCTTGTCGATGAAATCGTATGCGGCCCGGGTCTCGGCCGCCCTGGCGGCAACGCCTTCCTGAATGAAAAGCTCGGCGAATTTCTGCGTTACGCGAAGCGCCCTTCCAGGATCGGTATCGCGGTATTCGACCTTGACGAGATTCCTCCCGACATTGGAGACCGTCGTGCGCTTCTTGATCGCTTCGATGAGGAACTCCTGTTCCACCGCGCTCGGTTGGCTTTCCGACCAGCCGCCATGGTCCAGGATACGATCCATGATCCTGCGCCCGTAGATCAGCTCGCGCGCGTTCCTGGTCAGGTCGCTGACGTCGGTAGCCACGGCCGCGCCTTGCATCAGAGGCTGGATGATGTTCCTGTCTTCCACGAGAATGCTCGTTGATGCCGCATAAAATTTCGGCCACGTCAATCCCATCGCGAGCAGCACCCCGTTCACGAGAACGAACACTCCCACGACCACGCGACGCGAAACAAACGCTTCCTTGATGAGCATCCTTACAATCTGTTCCGGATGTATCTGCATGGTGTGCCCCTGAAGGCCTGTTGGCAGGCCGCCGGTTAGAACAACCTCTCGGGAACCGTTATCACATCTCCCGGCGCGAGCAGCAGATTGGTCTCAAGCCTGCCCTTGCGGAGTATGTCGCCCAGCTCAATCTGAAACACTTCGGTCTTCTGCTTGGTCTTGCGAAACAGCCTGGACCGATTGGGTGACGCAAACTCAGTCACGCCGCCGGCCTCGAGTATCGCATCGAGAACCGTCATTCCCTGACGGTGGGGCATCGAACGCGGGGTACGTACCGCACCGGTCACACGCACACGCGTTAGAAATTCGTGCGAGCGCAGTTCCGTCAGGATCACGGCCACATTGGGCTCGCGAATATACTCGGAGAGCCGCTTCCTGATGGTTTCCGCTACCTCGCTCGGAGTTTGACCGCCGGCCTGAACATCACCGATGATCGGCACGGAGATCTTTCCGTCTGGCCGCACCGGCGCAGTGACTGCCAATTCCGGATTGCGCCATACGGTCACCTGCACCCGATCGTCCACCCCAATGCGGTACTCCCCCCCGACGTTTTCGGGAGCCGCCACGCTCTGCGTGAATTCCGGATCCTCGCCCAGGCTCGAGCAACCGGCCACGATCAGTACCGCCCCTGCAATAAAGACCCACTGTAGTCTGCTCATCTGCGTCTCTCTATACCCCTGTCTTCCTGAAGCGTTCGATCGGTCTGTCTCCCATGAGTCCGCATGGCCGATCGGGCATCCACTTGAACGTCTATTCCGGCGGCACCTGTTGGCTCGCTTCTCACTCGACAGGAATTTCCAGACACAGCTAGGAGAAATTTGGGATGCGGTGGCACTTTACACCTAACGCGCGCCCTTACCAAACAAAACGACCTGCGCAGTTTGGAAGAGAATGACCAAGTCGAGAAACAGGGAGTGATTCTTTACATAATAGAGATCAAACTGAAGTTTCTGTACCGCGTCATCTACAGAAGCTCCGTAGGGATACCGAACCTGCGCCCAGCCCGTAATCCCCGGTCTCACCGAATGCCTGCTCCCGTAGAATGGTACTTTCCGGCTGAGTTCGCTCACGAACGGCGGTCGCTCAGGACGAGGACCGACGAAGCTCATGTCGCCGCGCAAGACGTTGATGAGTTGCGGCAGTTCATCGATCCGCGTGAGTCTAACGAATTTCCCCACTCGCGTAATACGGTCGTCGTTCTTCTGCGCCCATCGCGCGACACCATCCTTCTCCGCGTCGATGCGCATACTGCGGAACTTGAGGATCTCGAACACTTTCCCGGACTCGCCCACGCGCGTCTGGCGATACAGAATTGGCCGACCGCTTTCATACCAGATTGCCACTCCCGCAAGCAGCATGATCGGCAGGCTGACGGCTAGCATCGCGCCGCTTACGCAGATATCGAATGCACGCTTCAAGAGCTTTCGAAAGCCAGTTCTGGAAAATCCCTCGGAGAAGATCATCCAGCTCGCGCTCAGCGAATTCAACTGAACGTAACCGGTCTCCCGTTCGAAGAACGTCGGTAAATCCACGATGCTGATCCCCTTCAGCTTGCACTCGAGAAGTTTCGACAGCGGCAAATGCCCGTTGCGCCGGTCTCTCACACCCACGACGATCTCGTCGACTCGGTGCTGCTCGACGAGTTCGCGCAAAGCCGTACAGTCGCCGAGCAACTTGGACTTGTCTCGCCCCGGATGCTCATCCCCGCACAATACGAAACCCACTAGGTCGAAGCCTGCGCTCGAGCCGAGCTTGCTTTGTAAGGCGTCGACCCCGGCCGCGCGGGATCCACTTCCGAGCACCAGGACGCGGCGCTTGAGCGCTTTGTACCCGATAATCCGGAAGAAAACTGCCCGCGCCAGCGTCGTCAGGACAATGGAAAACAGGAAGCTCAAGGCCATGATGCCCCGACCCAAGAAGCTCTCCGGAATAGCGTAAAAGATGATCACCATCGCGAGCGCCCCCGCCGGGAAGCTCGCCAGGAAACGCACGTGGTACTCGCGGTCTTTTTTATGCAGCGCCGATCCGTACAGGCCGAATGCGGTCATGATCCCCAGCAAGACAAGCGCGTACAACAACGCACGCGGAAACAACGATCCGACCACAACCCCGGCGGAGTAGATGCTGAAGTTAACGTCCAGGAAGCGCAGGGTCCACGCGAGATAGACTGCGCCTATGTGAATCGCCGTTTCGGCGAGCATAAGCAGCAAGAGCGGGACCGAAACATAGTGCCCAAAAAGGCGAACGCTCACCACACTCTCCCTGCTACATCATCACTTGCTATCATGCCGGTCGAACTGCGGGTCAAGGTAACTCCATGCCAGCAGCATGGATTGTGCCAATTTTGGATGCCGAGTCATGCGCGCAGCCCACAAATCCCGGTCTGGGCTCGGCACACGATTTATCCATTAAATTCAATGCGTTAATTTCATACATGGACCCCATGCCCGTGAACCAGCGTCAGCTCGGAAATTCGGCCAGCGCTGCGTTTGATTAACTGGGCCTTCCGACCGGGATTTCTTGCCCTGCCGCGACGAATTTGTTGTCGTAGTTTCGGCGCCGAGTAGGAAAACCGACAGGCTGATCGCGCTTGCCGACGGGGTGGGCCCGCCCAAATCGAACACCCAAGCCACGGCTCGACGCCACCGGTCAGTTTGAGTCTAGCTGCAAGCAGGACAAAGCCTTGTCAGGTATTACGGACAATTGATGTCCGGCTTTCCCTACAACGGATGCAAACTTCGACGGGACGGCATGGCGGAGAGGGTGGGATTCGAACCCACGATACGCTTGCGCGTATTCCGGTTTTCGAGACCGGCACGTTCAACCGCTCCGTCACCTCTCCGGTCGGGCGCATTTTACCAGCGCCCGGGATCAGCGCGGCGGTTCTAAGGCCTTGATATCGCCCATATACGGGTGAAGCACCGCCGGAATGTCCACGCCGCCATCGCTTCGCTGATAGTTCTCCATGATCGCGACCAGCGTGCGCCCCACGGCGAGCCCGGAGCCGTTCAGCGTATGCACCAGCTCGGGCTTGCCCTTCTCGTTGCGGAAGCGCGCCTGCATGCGACGCGCCTGGAATGCCTCGAAGTTGCTGCACGAGGAGATCTCCCGGTACGCGTTCTGGCCCGGCAGCCAGACCTCGATATCGTAGGTCTTCGCGGCCGCGAATCCCATGTCGCCTGTGCACAGCGTTACAACTCGGTAAGGCAGTTTCAGACGCTTCAGAATCTCCTCGGCGTGCCCGGTGAGGTTCTCCAACGCCTCGTATGACTTTCCCGGACGCACGATTTGCACCAGCTCGACCTTGTCGAACTGGTGCTGGCGGATCATGCCGCGCGTGTCCTTGCCGTACGAGCCGGCCTCGCTGCGAAAGCACGGCGAGTGGCAGACGAATTTCAGCGGAAGAGAGTCAAGCGGGACGATCTCGTCGCGGACGATGTTGGTAACCGGGACTTCGGCCGTGGGGATCAAATAGAACTTCCCCTCGTCGCCGCGGGGCACCGCAAAGAGGTCTGCCTCGAACTTCGGCAGCTGCCCCGTGGCGCGCATGCTGTCGGCGTTGACGAGATACGGGACGTAGACCTCGGTGTAGCCGTGCTCCCCGGTGTGCACGTCGAGCATGAACTGCGCAACGGCGCGATGCAGCCTGGCGAGCGGCCCCTTCATCACCGCGAAGCGCGCGCCGGCGATCTTGCCCGCCACCTCGAAGTCGAGCATTTTCAATCCGGCGCCGAGGTCGGCGTGATCCTTGGGTGAAAAAGGAAAGCTCCGCGGCGCGCCAACGCGGCGGACTTCTACATTGTCTTCCGACGATTCTCCGATCGGCACCGAATCGTGAGGGATGTTGGGAAAACCAAGCAAGAATTCCTTCAACTTTCCATCGATCTCCGCGTGCTTGCTCTCCGATGCCCTGAGTTGTTCTGCATCGGCAGCAGCACTCCGCATGAGCTCAGCGGCTTTCTCTTGGTTACCCTGTGATTTCTGAATGCCAACCTGTGTGGACGTGGTATTGCGCCGGGCTTGCAGCGCTTCCTTCTCCAACTGCACAGTCTTACGCTGTTTCTCGTAGTCCTTGAAAAGATCGACGTCAATACTGACTCCACGTGCGTCCAAGAGTCTCTTGGCGACGGCTTCAATATCGTTGCGAAGCAATTGTGGATCCAGCATGGCTATCCCTGGTTCTTTTTCTTCGCCACGCGATCGAGTTCCCGCAGCTGCGAGAGCTTTTCGCCGATCTTCGCCTCAAGCCCCCGCTCCGTCGGTTCGTACCACGTGACCCCCGGCATGCCTTCGGGAAAGTAGTTCTCGCCTGCGGCATAAGCGTCCGGCTCGTCCTGCGCGTAGCGGTAGTCGCGGCCGTGGCCGAGGTCTTTCATGAGCTTGGTGGGCGCGTTGCGCAGGTGGGATGGAACGGGCCGAGAATCATCCTGGGAGACGTAGGCGCGGGCTGCATTATACGCAACGTAGACCGCGTTCGACTTGGGAGCGCACGCGAGATAGATCGCCGCCTCGGCGAGCGCCAGTTCGCCCTCGGGGCTGCCGAGGCGCTCATAGGTCTCGCAGGCGTCGAGCGCCACGCGCAGCGCGCGAGGATCGGCAAGTCCGATGTCCTCGACCGCCATCCTCACCATGCGCCGGCCGGTGTAAAGCGGGTCGGCGCCTCCATCGAGCATGCGCACGAGCCAATACAACGCCGCATCGGGATCCGAGCCGCGCACCGACTTGTGCAGTGCCGATATCTGGTCGTAGAAGGCGTCGCCGCCCTTGTCGAAGCGGCGCAGGTTGCGCGCCACGGCGTTCTGTACCCAATCGCCGTCGATCTTGTTCGCGCCGGCCTGCTCCGCCGCGGTCTGGATCAATTCAAGCAGATTGAGCAGACGGCGCGCGTCGCCGTCTGCGAGGCCGATCAACCGTTCGCGCGCGTTTGCGTCGAACTCGAGCCCAGAGAGGGCCTCCCGCGCGGCGCGGTCGAACAGCGTTCCAAGTTCCGCCACCGAAAGGCTTCTGAGCACGTACACGGAGGCTCGCGACAGCAGCGCGCCGATCACCTCGAAGGAAGGATTCTCGGTCGTGGCGCCGATGAAGGTCAGCAGTCCCTGTTCGACAAAAGGAAGGAAAGCATCCTGCTGCGCCTTGTTGAAGCGGTGTACTTCATCGACAAAGAGTATGGTGCGCCTTCCAGATATCGCAAGCGCCTCCTCGGCCCGCCGCACCGCGTCCTTGATGTCCTTTATGCCGGAAAGAACCGCGGAAAGCGCGATGAACTGCGCATCGAATGCATTGGCCATCAGACGCGCGAGGGTCGTCTTGCCGACTCCAGGCGGCCCCCACAGAATCATCGAATGCGGCTTGCGCGACTCGAACGCGAGGCGCAAGGGCTTGCCCGCCCCGAGCAGGTGCTGCTGCCCCACGAATTCGTCGAGCGATTTGGGCCGCAAGGCCTCGGCGAGCGGCGGCACGGGCGCAGAACCGGGAAACAGGTCGGTCATTCGCCCGCCAGGCGAAGAAGCTATTTGACGTCGCCGATCACGTCGGCGCCCTTGGGAGGGGAGAAGCGAAACAGCCCGGGATCCAGCCTGGGGTTGCGCTGCAGCGACGTGAACTTGAGCACCGTCGTCTGCCCGAAACTGTCCAGGAGTTCCATGACCTCCAGGCCGGATGAACCGAAACCCATGCGAATCCTCTCGAAATTGCCTTCCTTGTCGCGGGGCAGCGCTTCGAGCCATTCGAGGCCACCCTTTGTTCCCTGGTCCGAGAGATTGAATGCACGCATCGCCTCGGTGTTCCCCGCGAGCAGCGCTGCCGGTGTAGAGCCCAGCGCCTGGTCGAGCTTCCTGACCGTAACCTGTTTGAGGTCTTCGTCGTAGATCCATACCTTGGACCCATCGCCCACGATGAGCTGGGCGTAGGGCTTGACGTAGGTCCACCGGAATTTTCCCGGGCGCGAGAACGCGAGCACGCCGCGCGACTCCTGCAACAGCCTGCGGTTGCGATCGAAGATCTTCTGCTCGAATTCGCCCCTCGCGGTGAGGGTCTGGTTGATGAACTCCGAGAAGCGCTCCAGGCTCGCAGAAGAAGCCGAAAGCGGCAGAGCGAGGAGCACTCCCAGGAATGCCAAGTAGGAACGCAAGGTCATTGGAACGGCTATTCGACCTTCGCCGGCACCAACACCTCGCGATTGCCGTTCGATTGCATTGAAGACACCAGCCCGGCCTGCTCCATCTGCTCGATCAAGCGTGCTGCGCGGTTGTAGCCGATGCGCAAATGGCGCTGCACGAGCGAAATCGACGGGCGTCGGGTGCGCAGCACGATCTCCACGGCCTGATCGTAGAGCGGATCGTTCTCTCCGCCCTGCTCGCCCAAGCCTGGCTCTCCCCTTTCGGTTTCTTCGGCTTCGAGCAGCCCCTCGACGTATTCGGGCTGGCCCAGCGATTTCAGATAATCGACGACCTTGTGCACCTCTTGGTCCGCGACGTAGGCGCCATGCACGCGCTGGCACATGCCGGCCCCCGGAGGCAGGTAGAGCATGTCGCCCTGCCCGATCAGCGACTCGGCGCCTTGCTGATCGAGGATGGTGCGTGAATCCACTTTGCTCGAGACCTGGAATGCGATGCGCGTCGGAATATTCGCCTTGATGAGCCCGGTAATCACGTCCACGGAAGGGCGCTGCGTCGCAAGGATAAGATGGACGCCCGCGGCGCGTGCTTTTTGCGCAAGGCGCGCGATCAACTCCTCGACCTTCCTGCCCGATACCATCATCAGATCGGCAAGCTCATCGATGATGAGAACGATGCAGGGGAGCTTCTCCAGCGGCTGCGGCTTGCCCGAGTCGAGCGTGTCCGGGTCCATTAGCGCGGTGCCCGATTTTCCGGCGTCAGCCACCTTGTGGTTGTAGCCGGAGAGATTACGCACGCCGATCCAGGTCATCAGCCGGTAGCGCCGCTCCACCTCGCCCATGCACCACGCAAGAGCGTTCGCCGCCTGCCGCATGTCGGTGACGACCGGTGCGAGCAGGTGTGGAATGTTCTGGTAGGCCGAGAGCTCCAGCATCTTCGGATCCACCAGGATAAGCCGCACGTCGCGCGGTTCGGACTTGTAGAGAATCGACAGGATCATCGCGTTCAAGGCAACCGACTTTCCTGAGCCGGTGGTCCCCGCGACCAGCAAGTGGGGCATTTTGGCCAAATCGACGACCACGGGGTTTCCCGCGATATCCTTGCCGAGCGCAAGCGTGAGCGGAGCATGCAGCTCGTGGTAAGCGCGGGAGCTGACGATTTCCGAAAGGCGCACGATCTGGCGATGCGGGTTGGGAATCTCCAGTCCCATGCAGGATTTCCCCGGGATGGTCTCGACCACTCGGATGCTGTACACCGACAGAGCGCGGGCAAGGTCCTTCACGAGGTTGACGATTTGGCTGCCCTTTACGCCGACGGCCGGCTCGACCTCATAGCGCGTGATCACCGGTCCGGGGTAGGCGGCGAGTACCCTGACCTGAACGCCGAAATCGCCGAGCTTCTTTTCGATCAGCCGCGAGGTGTATTCGAGGGTTTCGGGTGACAGGACTTCGACGTCGCCTGCGGCCGCATCGAGGAGCTTGATTGGGGGCAGCGGCGTATCCGGGAGGTCCCGGAAAAGTGGCTCCTGCTTTTCCTTCTGCACTCTGGCCGACTTCGGGATCTCGATCACGGGGGCTTCTATCCGGATCGGCGCGTGTTCTTCGATCAGCAACTCGCGCTTTTCCCCCACTGTCGCCTCGCGTCTTCCCGCAGCGATCGCCCCGGCCTTGCGGTCCTGCCAGCTCTGCAGCCTATCGAGCACCCAAAGGTAGGACCATTCAAAAACCGCCCCGACCCTTTCCATAATTGCCAGCCACGAAATCCCGGTGAGCAAAGACAGCGTCATCACGCAAAGCGTAAGCAGGATCAAAGTCGCGCCTGTGAAGCCGAACCCCGACTGCAGCACCCCCGCCACTACGTCCCCGATCAGTCCTCCTGGTGCGAGGGGGAGCGGGACCTTCAAGGAATGAAGGCGAAGGGCTTCGACGCCGCTTGAGGCGATGAGCAGCACGCCAAACCCGATCAGTGCAATGGCGAGCGACCTACGGTCGCCCACCAAGCCGCCGTTCAGGCGCCGAAAGGTCCAAATTGCGGCCAAGAGGAGAAGTACGACCCACCACCAGGCCGAAACGCCGAACAGATACAGCAGCGTATCGGCTATCCACGCGCCCACGCTCCCGCCGAGGTTGCGGATCTCCCCCCCCGCAACGCTATGAGACCAGCCGGGGTCCGCCCGGTTGAACGTGGTCAGGACGAGGGATAGATAGAAAGCCGCCGCAACCAGGACGAACAGCCTCGATTCGCGCAGCAGCGCGGCAACCTTGCCGGGAAGGGGTGCCTGGTTCTGTTTCAACTCGCTTGAAGCCTGTCAGCGCTCCGCCTGGCGGCGAATCCTGTTCGATGCTGGAATTCTAGCAGATGAGGAACTCGGTCTTCCGCCTGCTACCGGGGCGAATCCCCTAGTCGATCGCCAGGATGCTGTCCTTCAGGAATATCAAGCCCGCGCGCACTTCGATCGAGCCCGCCGCCTGGAGATCTTTCATTACGCGGCTGACCATTTCGCGCGAAGCCCCGATCATTTTGGCAATGTCCTGTTTCGCAAGCTTCTTGGTTACTACCTTTTGACCGTCCACGATTTCCGACATTTCCAGCAGCAGGCGCGCAACCCGCCCGTAGACGTCCATCAACGCGAGACTGCCGATCTTCTGATCCGCTTCGCGCAGACGTTTGACCAACCCGCGCATGACGGTCATGGCCATTTCAAAGTTGTCCTGAAGGCATTTCTTGAAATCGCGCTTGGAAAGCGTGAGCAACTCGCACGGCTCGATCGCCACCACGCTTGCTGAGCGCGGGTGATCGTCGATGAGGCCCATCTCCCCGAAAAACTCGTTCGGCCCCAGGATCGCAAGGATCACCTCGCGTCCCTCGTCATCGCTGATCATCACTTTGAGCCGGCCCGCGATAACGACATAAAGTGAATCGGTCACGTCGCCCGCTGCGATGATGGCTGTGCCGCGGGGAATTCTCTTGCGAGTGACCGCACTCGTGAGCACGACCAACTGGTTCTCGGGCAACACCGCAAAAAGCGGCACGTTACGCAGGAGCAGCATTGACACGTTTGCCGGGGTCGCCATCTGTTCTCCTAGCAGGGACCGTACATCTATTGGCTATCTTAGCAGACCCACGCCACCGGCCAGGGAGGCGGTAGCGCGGGACGGCGATGCCCCCGCGCTATAATCTGGACCCGTTCCGCGATTGAATTCGCGCATTCTCGTCCCAACAAAGCTGATATGTCAAAGCAAACCCGCCACTCCCGATTGCTGATACTCGGATCCGGCCCTGCCGGATATACCGCTGCGGTCTATGCCGCGCGCGCAAATCTGAAACCCGTCGTCATCACGGGGCTCGCCCCCGGCGGGCAACTGATGACGACTACCGACGTCGACAACTGGCCCGCGGACAGCAAAGGCGTCCAGGGTCCCGAGCTCATGGAGCGATTCCAGAAACACGCCGAGCGCTTCGAAACCGAGATCGTCTTCGATCAGATCCACAAGGCGCACCTTCGGGAACGGCCGATCCGGCTCGAAGGCGACGCGGGAGATTACACCTGCGACTCACTCATCATCGCCACCGGAGCCTCTGCGCGATACCTGGGGCTCGAATCGGAAACGAGATTCATGGGCAAAGGGGTCTCGGCGTGCGCTACCTGCGACGGATTCTTCTACAAAGGTCAGGACGTCGCCGTCGTCGGCGGAGGGAATACCGCGGTGGAAGAGGCGCTCTACCTCTCGAACATCGCGCGCAATGTCACCGTGATCCACCGCCGCGACAAATTCCGGGCCGAGAAAATCCTGCAGAACAAGCTCTTCGAAAGAGCCAACGTCACCCTGCGCTGGAACCACGTACTTGATGAGGTGCTTGGCGACTCCAAGGGGGTCAACGGCATCCGTATCAAGGACGTCCAAACGAGCGCTGTGCAAAAACTCGACGTACAGGGATTGTTTGTCGCAGTAGGCCACACTCCAAATACCGCCGTTTTCGAAGGCGAGCTCGAGATGAAGGGCGGATACATCATCACCCGCGGCGGGAGCGAAGGCAACGCCAGCGCGACCAGCGTCCCGGGCGTGTTTGCCGCGGGGGACGTGCAGGACCATGTCTATCGCCAGGCGGTGACCAGCGCTGGAAGCGGCTGCATCGCGGCGCTCGACGCGGAAAAATATCTCGACGGCCTGCGTTAGGTTCCTGGTGCGCACGAAAAACAGCTTGCCCGAGGAAGAGGCCGCGCTGTTTCGCGATGCCGTACGTGACGCGACGCCGCTCCAATCGTCATCTCGGAGGCGGCTTGAAGCGAATTCGCCGCCCCCGATTCCCGTCCAGTCCCTGCTCGACGTGCACGCGCTTGCGGAGAGTCTGAGCGGACCTCTCTCTTTGGACCAATCTGTCGAGACCGGCGAGGAGCTTTCGTTCCTGCGCGAGGGCTTGGACCGCGACGTGCTGCGCAAACTGAGACGGGGGTATTGGGTCGTGCAGGACCTTGTGGACTTGCACGGTCTGAACCGGGAGCAAGCCCGGTTGCTGCTCGCAGAATTCCTCGGTGCTTGTCTCAAGCGTGGGCTGCGCTGCGTTCGCGTGATCCACGGCAAGGGGCTGCGTTCACCCAAGCGCGAGCCGGTGCTGAAGGGAAAGGTGCGACAGTGGCTCGCGCAACGCGGTGAGGTGCTCGCCTTCTGCCAGGCGCCGCCAAATGAAGGCGGAAGCGGTGCGGCCCTGGTGCTGCTCAGCGCGGGGGCCAGGGGCTAGCGGTTGCGAAAAAAGGGCGCACACCCCGTTTCCCCGGATCAGCAGCGCCCAGGGACGGGGCCTCTAAACTGCGGCTTCGTTGGTCTCGCCGGTCCTGATCCGGACTACCTGTTCAACGGAGGTCACAAAGATCTTGCCGTCGCCGATCTTGCCCGTGCGCGCCGCCTTGACGATGGCCTCGATCGCTCCCTCGAGCATCTTTTCCGTCACGACGACCTCGATCTTGACCTTCGGCAGGAAGTCGACGACATACTCGGCGCCGCGGTATAGCTCAGTATGCCCCTTCTGCCGGCCGAAGCCTTTTACCTCGGTCACGGTGAGCCCGGTAACTCCGACTTCGGCCAAGGCCTCGCGCACTTCGTCCAGCTTGAAAGGCTTCACGACAGCTTCGATCTTCTTCATATCCACTCTCCCGCGTTGACTTCAGCCTCAGTATAACAAACGCTCGTCGAACCTCGCCCGGCTGGCTACTCGTAGGGTTCCCGATAACGCGAGGTAATCGGATACCGCCAGTCCTTCCCGAAACCGCGGTGCGTGATGCGGATTCCGATCGGCGCCTGACGGCGCTTGTACTCGCTGCGATGGATCATTTCCACTACGCGTTTCACGTCACCGGCGCCAATCCCCTGCGCCACTATTTCGGAAGGGCTCATGTCGTTTTCCATGTACCCCGAAATGATCGCATCCAGGACTTCGTACGAGGGCAGCGTGTCCTGGTCGGTCTGGTTGGCCTTGAGCTCGGCGGAGGGGGCCCGGGTCAGCACGCGTTCGGGAATCAGCGGCTTGATCCCGTTCCGATACCGGCACAGCCGGTACACCAGGGTCTTGAGAATGTCCTTGATCACTGCAAACCCGCCAGCCATGTCTCCATAGAGCGTGGCATAACCAACTGCCATTTCCGATTTGTTGCCGGTGGTCAAAACGATAGCGCCAAATTTGTTCGACAGGGCCATCAGCAGAGTTCCGCGGATGCGCGCCTGGAGATTCTCTTCGGTAGCGTCCACGGGAAGGCCCGCGAATTCCTTCGCGAGCGATGCCAGAAACGCGTCAAACGCGGGACGGATAGGGATATCTT
>Ga0105252_10000367_pt1 | contig 32979 bp, 42 predicted proteins | sample EasRivMeERMZT100_FD_89675 | JGI IMG/M metagenome (GOLD analysis project Ga0105252, IMG submission 89675) | Soil microbial communities from meander-bound floodplain in the East River, Colorado, USA - East River MetaG ERMZT100 | ecosystem: Environmental > Terrestrial > Soil > Floodplain | place... | reverse complement strand
TAAAAAAGGCACGTAATGAAGCCTTGAGAGGATTAGGTAGTCGTTCTAATGGCGAGGAAGAAATCGACACGACCGAGCGTAAGCGAGGTCCAATTACTCCTGGGAGATCCACTTCCCCATCTAGTGGAAAAGGTAATTTCAAAACCGCAAAAGATATACCAAGAGGTATGTCTACACTAGACGTGCTAATGAAAGATTAGCAGGGGAGAAAATGAATGGCAGTAGTTGAGGCTCAAGTAGCAGCAACGGAACTGGAAAAGGTAATTCCAAAAGTCCGTGTGCTGTTCGAGAGAGAGGATAAATTCTACGCTCACATTAAGAAACGTGACGTAGAAAAAATCTCTCATCGTCAGATGCGTGTACCGCTGGAACTACGTCCGGGTGGTAGTTTCCAGTACTTTAATCCAGATGGTGGCGATCTGGGTCGTGGTGGTGGTCCCACGTTCGATAAGGCAGTACTCAACTGTGTGTTCTTGAGTGAGAACATTGAGTACACCAAGTTGACACAGTGGGCTACTGATGATGCGCGCAAAGCCATCATCAACTCTGTCCGTCGTCTAACTGCTACAGCATTGGATGAGATGAGGCGTCAGCTCGATTCTCAGATGATGCAGACAGGTGACGGCGTAATCGGTGTAGTAACGACTGATACACCCGCTGGTGGATCTAACGTCCTGACATTCACGACAGATGGATTCGGTGTACGTCTGATGAGGTTTGGTCAGACGGTACAGGTGTATGATACGACTCTTGCTACTCTCAAGGGCAAGGGAACTATCAGTGGATATGATGTAGAGAATAAGACGGTAACTCTTACGCCGCAGGTAGCTGGTGTAATCGCAGGTGATAAGATCGTAACAGACGGTCTTTCTGCGCCAGCATCTCTACCAGCGTTGTTTGGTGTGCCGTATCATCATTCCAATGCATCTGCTGGAACATGGCTCGGATTTTCTCGCAGCACTACGCCAGAGATTCGTGCTAATAGGGTCAATGCAGGTTCTGCTGGATTGACTCTGCCTCTACCCAGACTGGCTATGAATAAGATCGGCAATAGGCTTGGAACTGAAAAAGAGTTCAATCCTACTGCATGGTTGCATCCATGTCAGATTCAGGCGTATGAGGAGATTGGTCAGTTGGTATCTGTCATACAGAAAACAACTAAGGAAGAAGGGTTGAATCTGTATTTCGGTAGCAACATGCAGTTGGCCGGTGCGAGTACTAAACCACACTTCTCGTGGGATAAGACTCGTATTGACTTCGTAGTAGACGAAGTATGGGGCCGTGCAGAGATCCTTCCCATTGGTTTCTACACAACTGATGGACGTAAGATTTTTGAGATCCGTGGTGCGTCAGGTGGCGTAGCTGCGGCGGAAATCTTCTACATGGTAGTTGGAATGCAGACTTACGTGAGCAATCCTGCCGCGTGTAGTTACATTGACAACTTGGCAGTACCTGTCGGTTACTAGGAGGATATAATGCCTATCGTAGCATCAGATTGGGCAGTATTGAGTCCCTATACAGGATCACCTGCCACGTTAGCTAGTGCAGCTACTATCGCACCGTCTACGTTCCTGACGGTTCTTACAGGTAATACCGCTGTAGTGACTATCACTCCTCCGGTAACACACGCGCACATGCTCGCACTTCAGTTTGCTGGAGTAGCTGGTGTAACTGCGGCGGGTAACATCCTTACTGCGAAAGCATCTATCGCCGGTATGGTTATTCTGTTCGTATTCAATCCGAATACACAGAAGTACGTTCCTGTTGGCGATAACGCTTAGGAGGGAAGAATGTTTCCAGGTACTACGTCAAAGCTGTCGGAATCGACTGTAGCATCAGCAGCTACGATCAATGCCAAGAGCGATATTGTCTTGGTCACTGGTAGTACACAGATCAATACGATCAATCCTAATTTCGGTGGCGGAATGTTCAGTGGATTTGTCGTATTGATTCCAACCGCGGGTGCTATCACTCTAGGAACCAGCGGTAATATTCTGGTAGGTATTGCAGCCGCCCAGAATAGAGCCGTATGGTTGGTGTACGTCAAATCACTTGCTAAGTGGGTGATTAACTCAGGCGTGTAATGGAAAAGATCGAATCTCTAAACCGGCAGCTCACAGATGAATATGGATTGGACTCATCCACAGGCCGATCCATATTCAGAATAGTATGGGCTAACGATCAACTAGAGAAACGATTGGTGCAGGAGTTGGATAGTGGTATCCGACTCCTGTATCCTATAGTTCGGGAAGTTAGGAAATACTCGTATCTAAGAGATTTTTGGGTACTAGAACGTCTGGTAGTAGTTCCTGAGATTAATCGAAGTGAACTCCCGACTAGTATCCTATCGTATGAACCAGTTTGGGCGTATCGTAATGATCGTAATGAAGCTATTCCACCTACGTGGGAGAGCACAAAATTCATCGTAGATACATTGTACGCGGCTCTAGGTAAGAAAAGTATGGCGAAGTATGTCGAACCGGAAGCGGCACAAAACAGAGAACAGAGAATTAGCAAGTTGCATGAAGAATTGTTCGGCAATGAGACAGAGGTTACGGATGCTCTTACGTATAAAGAGGGCATTGTTGTTCCATCAAATTACAATAGCAACAAAAAGAAGGAGAGTTAGAGATGCAGGTAGGTGAATTTCCGGGTATGGCGCAAGCAAATCGTAGGACTGTACGCGCACCAGTCAATCCAATGGATAAATCCACGGTAGTTTCCATACTTCCAAAGGTAATCATGGAACGTAAGGCTACTATCCAACCGGGAATCTTCGAGCTAAAGAAGGGAAGTTTAGAAAATCCTGCAATTTTAGTAGTCGGAGCATCAAGTTGGTGGAGAGAAGTGGACATAGATCAGCCACTACTCGAAATTCCTGTGAGTTCGATCCAGATAGCTGATTCTATCGTCCGTGACTACTGTAATGGACTACTCGCGTGCAATATGGCTGATCTTATGCCGGGATTGTTCTATCTACCCGGTGAATTTACTGTTGCAAAGCTCAAAGCTGAGCATGAGCCATTACTGAAGAAGGCAGCAGCTAATCAAAAGAGATGGTTCCTCGAATTAGTGCGGATAGCGGATATTCTGTGGAGTAGAAGTAATGGAAATCCACTGGCTATCTCTGAAGATGCGCGTATCGCATGTAGAGAACTGAATATTACTCAGAAACCGTGGTTAGGTGATCTACAGACTGCTGAATTGGTACGTTGCATCGCATGTGGAAATCTTAGAAATCCACAATTCCCAGTTTGTGCAGTATGTAAGGCTATCGCAGATCCAGTGAAAGCTAAGGAACTAAACATCGTATTCGCTCAGTAAAAGGAGAGAAGATGCCACATCAGGTTACAGTGACAGGTAAGACGGGACCAGACAGAACTCTCACGGCGGCTCCAATCGCGAATGTCACACAAGTTGATTTTCAGCTTAATGACAAAAGACTGTTCATTCATACTGAACAGGGTGCAGGCGACAACGTGAAAGAGATTGATCTATCGACTGTAACTGGTGTAGTAGTCGCCATTTCTGGTGGAAACTTCACCTTTACTGTAACGTAGGAGGAAGAATGGCAGACAGACCAGAGACTAAGCCAGTAGAACCACCGAAACCGAATCAGGATCTACCAAAATCTGATACGGATAGGCCACATCCTGAGCCACATCCGGGTGATCCACGTAGACCACATGCGGAACAGCTTCCTGCTGATAAGAAACGTAGACAGGAAGAAGAAGAAGCAGAGGAGAAGGAAAAGAAGGAAGCTCTGGAGAAGATTCAGAAGATTCTTGGAGACTTCGGCGGAGCAGAATCCAATATTCCAATCACCCATGAATACTGGGTACTGTTGAATCAGTATCGCGCAAAGAAGGGCTAGAGGATCATGTCTACGACTTCATTAACGGCTGGTGAAGTAATGGATCGTTCGGCAGCGTTAATGAATGATCCTGCTAAAACTGACTATACCTACGTAGCTCAATTAGTCTATCTGAATATGGCGATAGATGAACTGGTGGAGGAGTTGGAGTCATCCAATTCCTCTCCCACTAATGCTACGTCTATTGTCATTTCGGTAGGATTGGGGAAGAATAAGATTACTCCACTAGAACATGCGGAGACTCCACACTATCCTATCAATCTAGTAGAGATTCAGGAAGTAAGTGAGAGAGGAGAGGGATCATCGGATCAGTTCCTTCCATTAGGTAGGAGAGAGTTTCTACAGGAGTTTCCACAGAGTAAGTCTCTCATGTTTTGGTGTTGGGAAGAACAGATCATCAAATTCAATCCTAATGGTGCATCTAGTCCACGAGAAGTTCAGTTGAAGTATGTAAGTCAGGCTATTCTACCAGCGGCTAATGAAACTTCGATCATAGGAACGATCAATGCGCGTTCATATCTCACATACAAAACTGCTGCATTGTGTGCGCTTTACATTGGCGAAGATACTCCTAGAGCACAAGTACTTGAGATGCAAGCAGAGCGTTCTCTGGACAGGATTATTGGCATTAATAATAAAGGACGACAGCAGTTTATGACTCGTCATCGTCCATTCCGTGCATCGTACAAGTCTAGGGGCGGATTCTAATCATGGCGCTGAGAGATCACGATTCATTCGTGATTGAAGAATTTAATGGTTGGTGGGAAAGGGGAGATGTGGAATCTTGCCCTGCTGATCATTTTACAACTGCGCTTAATGTCCAATACTTCCATTCAGGTGTAGAAACTCGTGATCCACTAGACAAGTATCAGGTAGGATTACCATTAAATCAGATTCTACGGATTTATAACTATGTTATGCAATCTGGTCAATCTCTCCTTGTATTAACTACAGGAGGAAAGATTTATCATCTGATTCATCCATCTACAGTTCACGGACCCATTCTAACCATTCCTGCGATGGAGGATTTTGGGTTCGTAGCGATCAACGGACGTGCATACATCACTCCATTTAAGAGTTATCTAGATGTAAACGGACGGCATTATGAACTAGGCATAATGAATGAGTTCCTGTATGTATACAAAGGAGATGGAACTCCTGCACGTAAGGCTGCTGGACCCGGACCTACAGGATCAGCACTAGTAGCTGCAAATTCAGCTACAGAAGGTAAGATGGACTTCGGATTCCATCTTATCGCAGTCGTATACGAGACTGATACAGGCTATTTGACTGCGTTGGGACCGGAGATATTTGCAGGATTAGAGTTCACAGGCACTAATAAGGTAGATGTAAGCAATATCCCGGTATCTCCAAATGCATACGTCAAAAAGCGACATTTGGTATCGACTAAATGGATACCCGAGTACAATAACAATCAGGAAGGGTACCAATTTTTCTTCATCCCCGAAGGTAATATCAACAATAATACGGATACAACGAAAACCGTTGAGTATTTCGACGCGGACTTACTATCCGACGCATCACATCTCCTTGACAACTTCACGGAGATACCTTCAGGAGTCAATCTCACCACCTACCACAGCAGATTGGTGATTGTAGGTGAATATGGAACGAATGAGACTCTACAAGACTTACCAGATGGAATCACTGATAATCGGAGTCTAGCGCGTGTGTCGTATCCCGGTGAACCAGAGGCGATATCGAAGGTAGATGGACTCTTAATTGCACCTTTAGATGGAAATGCACTCACAAATTGTCAAGAGTTTAGAGACATTCTCTACTTATTCAAGGCATCGCGTACTTTTGCATACTCTGATAATAATGATGAGCCTTCTACTTGGCAAGAGGAAGTATTGGATCAAGGAGTTGGAGCACCCGTACACGGAGTAGCTATGGTGCTCGATTCAGGAGGAGTAAATATTGATTTTCTATTGATTATAGACTGGTCAGGTTTTATGTTGTTCAACGGAACATACTCCAGACCTGAATTATCATGGAAAATCGAAGATTTCTGGATGAGGACTCTAGAAAGAGATGAATTTAGATATATTCAGGTAGTTAATGATTCACTGAGTAAGAAAATTTGGATAACTCTCCCTCCACCGTGGCGGCACCATCTGATACATGCTGATTATGGGAATGGTATGGATGCAAAGAATATCAGGTGGGCTAGATGGGTATTTGATGCAAAGATATCCTCTATTTGCATGATAGAAACGACTAAACTGATTATTGGGACCATTGAGTAATGCCGCCTCCTAGTTCATTCGTAGATATTACTACGATTCCATTCAGCCGAGTAGTTACTAAGGTTGAATTCGATGTAGCCAATGAATTTTGGTTTAGATTCATTACTGCTACGGATGTAGCATTTAGTCAAGTTGCTTTCACTAATATTGAATTTTGTAATATTTATGCAAGTGATGGAACTACTCGACTTGTTAGATTTATAGTAAGAGATTGGTTTTGGTGGAAACTGACAGCAGGAACTTATTACATAAAACTTGATATGTTTCCTGTTGGTGTAGTGCCGGGTGATTTTACATATCAAGCTGATACTAGACCATTAAATAGTACGTTTGAGGAAGGATCAGTTCTAATTCCAGATGATAGTGGTGATAATTATGGTGGTGTTATAGTAGAATCTGATGGAAATATTCCAACTATTGCTACTGCTGTTCCTGCTAGTGAAATTGGTGCTGCATTATCTAATGGTTATGTGTTAATACATGATAGATATGGAAAACATGGAACTTCTAATGCACTAGTCTTACTTAATCCTGATTTAACGTTCAATCAGAAGATTATTCCAACTACTCCATTTACAGGATTTCCACGTATTTCTCATAGTAATACGGATTTTTATGCAGTCAATCAGTCTACAGGTCAGTTATGGAAAGTTACAACTGCTGGAGTTTGCACGTTAGTCACAACTATAGCTGAGATTGCTGCTGATGGTGTAGGACCATTTGGTGTAAATTCAGATGGGACCATAGCATATTTTTCAATTCCTGATGATGGAATAATTCGGAAATATATCATAGCTACCGATACTTCTTCAGTTCTTTACACTATTCCAGGTTTTGCTCCTGAAGATATTGTTGCAAATACCTATGATAGCAATCCGGGTGAGATAATTGTACTTCCTGATGGTTCATTGGTTACGTGGTGGAATGATTTTTCGACTAGTAATTGTGCTCTTATACATCTAAGTTCAGCTGGAGTATTACTTCATACTATTCCGTTCATTAGTCCGGAAACAATAGATCATTTATCTTATGCCAATACCACATTATCAACTCATGTAAAGGCTTGGATATTTCTTGAATTTGATGCTTCACGATCTAAATTAGGAAACTTGAATCTAAGTACTGGAGTATTTGATACTTCGGCTACTTTTGATAACTTCTTCAGTAATCAGAATGCAGGTAAAAACAATAATTCATTTGGACCTGCATCATCATGTCCAATGTTTACGTTATTTCCAGCTGGAGGTGGTGGAGAACCTGATCCTACAGATGGGGGACTCTACTATATCAATCCTACTAAGGCGCAGAGACATGATAGCTATTATCCTGATGTAGAGAAGAAAATACCTAATCCAACGATAGAAACGGCATTATTGGGAGAGTGACATGCCTAAAGGGGCGGCTATATCAGAAGGTAGTTCAGGCGACAATATATCGCATTTTGCTGCCATACGCATTCGAGTAGTTGGAACTGGAAATCTGAAGATGAGTGTTGGATGTCTTGGTGTGAGAAGTAAGACTCTAGTTCCATTCGTTTTACAGGCTATAAACCGAATGCTTATGACTAGAATAGTCAATTTCATGGAGACACGCGCATTCTTCCAGATTCAGACTACTGAGATAGACGAATACTTCAGAATCAATCGTATCGTCGTATTTATGAAGGAAAAGTTCACCTCCTATCCGGGGAACTAGTGCCAAGATTCAATCCGGTCACTGGACAGGCTGTAATGGGGGTTGCTGGTACACAACCTTCCGTTGATGGTGTGTCTAAAGGATCTGGAGTTAGTGGAAGTCCTACAGTATGGTTGGATAGTGCTCATATTCTACATCAAGTAGGTGACATTCTAGCCAAGACTCACGTAGCTTCCAATGTTACCACGATACTAGGTGGTCAGATTAATGAATTGTCGGCTGGATGCTGTGGAACATATCTAGCTTGGGGAGCTACACCGGGTCTATTTGGAGCTAAAGTACTAGCTTTAGGAGGTCTAAATAGGGTTATTACGGATGCGCGTGGATGCAACAGCCCTGATGGAGCCATCGCATACATCGCAGTAAGATCCTCTGATCTATCACCCACAATAGTCCAGTACAAAGGAATGCAGGTAGAGCTACCCAATAGATATGGGATGCATCTACTCAAATGGGGTCAGGGGGTATGGAATGAAGGACTGGGAGTACTAGGATTTTGGGGTACATCGTGCGCATACATTCCGGGTGCCCAATACGCTAAGATAGCTAAGGTAGGTAGTACACTGTGGATCGTGTACGATCTCCCCGGAATAGGCTTGATCGCGCATTTAGCTATCAATCCAACTGTATATCACCTAATCTCTGCTGATGGGACATTTTTCCACCATGATGCGATAGGATACGCGGGTAAACTAGCCACATGTCATTCGACTACTACAGGTGAAGGAGCAGGTAATCTAGTCAAGGTGATGGACGTAGTAGCTACATGTCCATCATTCCCTGTTCCTGTAGATATCGTGGCGGGAGGGGCTATTGTAGGACCGGCTATACCTGCTGTAGCTGAAGTCGCGCAAGAGATCAAATTAGCAGGAAAATACCCTGAATTTGCAGATCTGAAGATTCCTCTAGCACAGTCAAAACAGACGGATAATGCATTGTCTCAAGTAGTTGCGACAATGATAGATAGATTGACACAAGGTCAGTCAGTTACTGCAAGAAGGATAGAACAGGTCAAGGAAGCAGGTTCTAGGATAGCTACAGCTATAGAAGATAGGACTTCTAAAGCATCAATTCATACGAAATTCGATGATAGATTAGTACTTCCGAATTCAGTTCAACTACTCGCGGGTGAGAACATCATATTCGATGATTCCGTAGCTGGTAAGAGGACTATTTCTGCAACTGTACCACCACCAGTTGATACTGCACCAGAGGGATATTGGACTCCACTAACTGATGGAAACATGGACGAGACACAGTTGATCTTCGCAGCAGGTGAGTGTATCGCAGTATTCGTACCGACACTATAATGCCGTTATTTCCTCCGCAGAAGTATCGTAACGTAGAGAATATCCATCGTCAGGGATTGGCGGCGGATAGACCTGCGGCTGCTAATGTGCTGGTAGGAACATTATACTTCTCTACTGATACTCTCACATTAGAGAGATCTAATGGTACTGTATGGACAGCATACGCGGGTACAGGTGCTATACCGGGTCCACCGGGACCAGCTGGACCTACTGGTGCGATAGGTCCACAAGGTGGTCAGGGATCACCGGGAGTAGATGGTAGTGATGGTGAAGATGGTGCTATGGGATCTCCCGGTCCTACGGGTGCGCGTGGAATACAAGGATTACAAGGTATTCAGGGATTAGTAGGACCATTTGGATTTGATGGTGTAGATGGAGAAGAAGGATTCATGGGTCCAGTTGGACCTAGAGGATTAACTGGAGCTACAGGACCGGCAGGATCAAGTGGAGGATCATCTATACCGGGATTTTTAAGTTTCGATGGAATAGATGGAGATGAGGGATTCTCTATCATAGGTGCGCGTGGACCAGCAGGAGCTACAGGATCACAAGGAATACAGGGATTAAGAGGATTTCAGGGACCGCCGGGATTTGATGGAGAAGATGGCATTGAACCAATAATGATGATGATGGGTGGTGGAATGCCTGCATCACCATTCCAGTCAGTCCAGTTCAATGATGGCAACAGATTTGGTGGTAATGCTGGTTTCTTATATGATAAAACTGATAATTCATTGTTAGTTGGAAATTATGTTGGTACAAGTATTACTGTAATAGGTCTTGGTACATTCGGAACAGATAAAGTTCAAGTTGGACAAATAGTAGCAATAGGAGGAGATGCAAATATAAGTGGACCGGGAATAGATTTCAATGTAACTGCTGATCCCATGCGATGGTCTATCATTACCGAAAAATCCATGTATGGAACTAAGCGGGCGATGTATTTCAAGGATAGAACAGCAGGTAAAATTCCTGCAGTTTTGTATGAGCATCCTACTTTAGCAGGGAGTTATGTTTTTGGACCACATCCTAATAGTGGAGCCATTATTGATATTGGTGATGCTACATTACATGCTTCCAATGCAAGAATTCGGGATATTAATGCAATCGGAGCTGCCAATGTAGGTTCATTATATAGTAATGCTTATGTCTTTGCAGCATCATTTGTTCAGGCAGGCACGAATTTCTATGAGAAATCTCGTAGTGTTCCAATAGGACATTATTCAGATTGGGTTCCAACATTCACTAATCTCACTGTTGGAAATGGAACACTATATGCCAAAGAGATGCGAATTGGACTTACAACATTCTTCGCTCTTGTATTAATATTTGGTAGTACAACTGCTGTTACAGGACCAGTATATTTCACAGTTCCACGCGCGGGTGTTACTCTTGCTAACGCGCAATCGGTAGCGCGTGTTATGGTATTACATGGTGGATTTTTCTATGGCGGACAGACATGGTTAGCATCACCTACTGAACACTATATAATGTTTTATGGTTCACCAATGTTGACTATGAATACAACAGTTCCAATTACTTGGGCAGAAAACTCACAGTTATTCATTAATGGATTTTACGGAGAGACATAGTGGAAGAACTCGTTCTATCCGATCCAGTCGTAGTTCCAGAGAAAGTTACGAACAAGTACCATGTAATCTCCTTTATGATGGATATAGTAGCTCTAGATGGATTAGTTCAGATTGTTCTTAGGGATAATAACAATGAACTATCGAATTACTCCTATCAAGGGGCTGAAGCTACGACGATGATTAAACAGCTAAATACTGCTAATCTGACCACCAAGTCGATGCATAAGAGGATACTAGAGAAGCTGTCGAATGATGGACTTCTACCCGGAACTGTAACAGGAGTGCCAGATGCCTAGAATTGCAAATCGTTTCCACGGTCCTGCGTTAGTAACCAATGCTGCTGTAACGAAATTCACAGTAGCCGCTGGTGAATTAGCCATCATTAGGCACATTCATGTGTCTAATCCATCAGCATCTGCTGTAGACTTTACATGTTCCATAGGAACTGATGCGGCTGCGGTGAGGATATTCGATGGATATCCAATTCCTGCGGATAGTGTGCTAGATCACTTCTGCTACTACGTAATGACAGCAGCAGAATTCTTCCAAGCATTGGCAGGAACTACCAACATTCTGACCTTGACTATCGACGGTGAAAGATCTGTCGTAGGTTAGTCATGGCTAGTAGGCTACAGGACGTAATCATACGTGGTCCTGCTGCAAGTAGACCTTTATCTACTGCTGTAGCTCCGGGTACTCTGTATTTCTCTACAGATACCAAGACCACGGAGAGATGCTCAGATGATGGATCTGCATGGGAGACATTTGCAGATGTACCTGCGGCTATAGTAGCACCTTTATACAAGGTAACTGCTATATTCGATGGAGGTGGAGTTGCGCCCACAGCAGGTTCTAAAATACGGGTTAGTATTCCTATCGCAGGTACTATTGTTCGCGCTCGTCTTTTGGCTGATGTCGCTGGTAATGCCGTGGTAGACGTGCTAAAGAGTACATACGCGGGTTATGCTACCGTCGCATCAATCTGTGCAGCAGCTAAACCTACACTAGCGGCAGTAATCAAGAATGAAGATACTACCCTGACGGGATGGACCCCTGCTGTGTTATTCGGTGACGTATTAGTGTTCAATCTGGACTCTGCTGCGACACTAACATGGCTTAATTGTGAGCTTTTCATACAACCATAATGGCCTATCCGACTGTAAAGTTCAATAGTTCGACAGGATCAGATACTCAGGCATCAGGAGCCGGTCCTACTACTGCCCTATTTGGTACAAATGCCTCATTCGCTGGATCTGTGTGGACTCTTGATGGATCACCTGATTTGAGTGGTGTAGCTGTAGATGGATCACATGTAATTTGGGCTAATACTACGACAGGTAGACAGTTTTTCAGCATTACAGCTAAGGATAATGCACTTAAAACTGTTACTGTAGCAGATGCGCCCGCAGGTACAGCTACTGGCAGAACATGGGGAATAGGTGGTAAGAGACAGACACTAAATGCTGCATCCAGTAGGACATTATTCGCAGTCACCGTAGGTGCTAAAGCAGGTTGGATAATAGATATCGAGGCCGCTGCTGATTACGTGCTAACGACTGAACTAGACATTTCATTCCTCGGAAGTATCGCAGATGGTCCCATCAGGATCTATTCATCATCAGGAACCAAGCCAGTTATCACAAGCAGTACTAGTGGAATACATCTATTCGATGTTGGAACTGCACAAGCAGTAAATTTCCAGAATCTGAAGTTTACACATTCGGGTGCGACAAGAGGACATGGAATTACTAGTTGGGCCTCTATGACCCAATTCTGTTGGTTTGATAACCTCGAATTTGATGGGTGTCAGGTAGGTATTAGGGGCAGTTATGGCTCTGATTGGACATTCCAGAACTGTTCATTCACTCGTATCGTATCGAAGAATTGTACTAGTCATGGAATAGAAATAGCTGGTGAAGGTAACATACTATCAGGATTGTATGTTCATCATAACGCTGGAAGTGGAATATACGGAACTGGTGGTTCAAACATAGGAACACATGCTATTGTAAATGCCCTTATTACCAACAATACAGGTAGAGGAATCTACTGGAATTCTACCGAGAATAACATTCATGGGGTATCCATCGTAAATTGTACCATTGCTAATAATGGTAGTGATGGAATACGGAATATCATGGGTACAGGTTTCAATACTCGCTATACGCACCTAGTTAATACGATTCTTTACGGGAATCTTGGATGGGGAGTCTACGTCGATAACCCCCTATTGGTTCTATCAGGCAATAATAACGCTTATGGTGCGAATAGTTTAGGACACCGTAATGGATTTAGTGCTCTACCCGGTGATGTAGATTTGACTGCTAATCCATTCACCGCTGCTCTTGATTACACCTTGAACAATATAGCTGGTGGTGGTGCTGCATGTAGAGGAGCAGGATTCCCCGGTACTATAGATGGATTAGTTGGTGGTTTTAGTGTAGGTGCAATGCAACTTGGAACTGGTGGTGGGGGTAGTCCTACTACTAGGAGTTACGGAGCATAGAAATGCCAAATCCTTATCAGAACCCCTATGGTGGTGGATCTAGCGCATATCAGTATGGGCCTAATCCGGGTCAATCTGGGGGAGATCCACGCGGACGTGCGCAGAATATGAATCAGTATCAGCAACAGAGATACGAGAACCAGCAAGGCCCGATGGCTAATGCGTTCGCGTATAACTATGGTCGTGGATCTGAATCTGATTATGGTAACTATACCGATATTATGAACCAGTATCGGAATATAGCCTCTGGTGGAGGTGCTGGTGCAGGTGGGGGAGGTGGAGGAGGTGGATATTCAGCCTTCACAGTATCTCCGGGTAAAGCGAGTTACAATGACCCCTTTAACTCGTACAAGGGGTACACTGAGTTCTCTGAAACAGGTGGATATTCACCGAATGACATAGCGAATATGAGGGCGCGTGGTGTCTCTCCAATTCGTAGTGCATATGCAAATGCCGAAAGAGAAATGGGTAGAGGCAGAGCATTACAGGGTGGCTATTCTCCTAATATGGCTGCATCTCAAGTTAAGATGGCTCGTGAACAAGGACAGTCAGCGGCTGATGCTACACAGAACGTAGAAGCAGGACTGGCAGAGGCTAGAAACAGGGGTCGTCTAGCAGGTTTGTCAGGCATGTATGGAGTCGAGAATTCGAGACTTGGAGCCGATGTAGACTTGAGTAAGTTCAACGTAGGATTAGATTTTGAAGGTCAGCAGTATAATGCTGATGCGCAGGCGCGTGCTCAAGCAGCTAACATAGGATCTGCCGAATCGTCTGCTGCTGCAAGTAGAGCACAACAGATGCAAGCATTGAATGGAATGGCTAACTTGTACGGTACTACACCGGGTATGAGTCAACTATTCGGTAATCAGTTACTAACTGCTGTAGGTCAGGGCGGACAGATGGGTAATACCTTTACGCAAAATGAGATTGCGGCTGGAAGATCACCGGGAGCATGGGATCAAACCATGAATCGTATAGGTGGTGTGATGGATCTATTTAGTAAAGGATCTACCGCAGCCTATCCGTGGTTAAATGATGAACGTCAAGGTCAGAATCAGATTCCTCAAGGACCGGGATATACTTCAGGATTACCACAAGGACCAATGCCGGGTACACAGTATCCGATTCCACAGGTTCCTAGAGTTCCTCAATACGGATATGGCGATGAACCGTGGCGAGGTGGATTATAATGGCTATCAGACCTCGTGAACAGAACATATTCGATAACTACGGCTTGAACATAGACTATCTGGGTAGTCAGGGTATGTCTCCATCTCAGGATATACCTCCAATTAATGATCCCTTTAGTCAGCAGAGTTCGACTAGAGATGGATACGCAAACATGTTTGGTCAGAATCCTCCAAAGAGTCCATTTGATGTGGACTTTGGACAGGGGAAATTTGATCCTGTAACTGCATCACAGGTTCCACCGTCACCACCGCCTGTTCCACAGACTTCAAATCCTAGTGATTTGGATGCTATAATTACTGCTATTAACAAGATCTATACGCCAGAGACTACATCAAGAGACAGGTTCAATACTCTCCTTGATAATATGCCTGAACGTAATAAACCTAGTTGGGGACGTAAATTGGTAGCTAGTGGAATGGGTCTAGGGGCAAAAGATCCAGCATCAGCCTTAACTACTATGGAAGGTGCTATGTATGCACCATACATACGTGATATGGCTGAATTCAAGGAGAAGGCAGGTCCATATCAGCAGGCTTACCAACTCGAAAACACAGCAAACATCAATGAACGTACACTAGCAGGTAATGTCGTTACTGGTCAAGCGCGTGCGAATGAACAGGCATCAAGAGAAAGAATAGCAGATCAGAAGAATGAACGAGCTATAGAGAGGAATAGAATAGCTAACTTCAAGGCTCAGTTAGGTAAGGGCTGGACATTTGATGCACGTAATGGGACTACAGTTAAAGCATACAATACAACAACTGGTGAAGTTAAGGATAGTGGAATAGCCACTAGATGGATGGATGAGGCAGATAAGGTAGAAGCTGAAGGTCAATACAGAGTACAAGCGGCTGAAGCTAGAGCCGAGTCAGCCGAAAATGTACAAGCCATGAAGGGTAGACAGAATAGACAAATTTTTGTAGATCCAGAAAATAATGTATGGGAACATGATAATAGTGGTCAATGGTATAGGAATGGAGAACCGTCAGAAGGACCGAATAAGGGTCCATTAACTAAGCCATCTACTGGAGCTGGAGCTAGAACAAGTCAGCTAGAAAAGAATCGTATAGAACAAGCTGAAATGAAAGAGCTATACGATAAAGACGTTATAGCTAGAAAATACATTAAGCCATCACCTGATAGAAAGACTTATTCGTGGGCTAAGAGGCCAGTCATTACACCACCGGGTATGCTTGGTGGTGGTGAAGTAACTCAGAAAGACATAGATCTATATGATGAGGTAAGGAAAGAGGTTGATCCTACTTATGTACCTCCTACTAATAGAAAAACTGGACCTCCACCTATCTCTCAACAGACTATGGGAGAAGCTGAAGCTGAATGGCAGACTGAACTAGAAAAGTCTAGAGGAGGAGGAGTGGCTCCATCTCCATCTGTAGTAGAGAGAAAGACTTCTGGAGTAAGAATGATACCGGATCAAGCAGATCCATCACGACAGATACAGGTTCCACCTCCACAAGTAACTGGAATACAGCCAGTAATTCAATACAGTCCATCTAGTGGTCAATATCGTATCTCGTATGATGGCGAAAAAACTTGGCGTCCATTTACCCCTAATTTCATTAAGGGAAGATAATGCCGCAAGATTGGGTCACTCTCGGTGGTCAGCCAAATACCCAAGATTGGGTAACTCTGGGGCAACAACAGCCTCAGCAGCAACAGCCTTATCAGCCAAAGCCTTTTTGGGAATCCTTCATGGAGGCTCCTAAAGAGTTTGCTAATTATCTACAGGACTTTGGTAAGAAAGGTTCGGACCTGATACGTGGAGGTGACTTATTTGGAGCATTTAATCAAATAACTTCACCCATACAAGATTTATGGGCTACACCCATGAATATGGTTATGAGGGATCTTCAGGGTGATCCCAATAAGAGTCAGTATGAACACATGAGCCAAGATGTAATGGGGCTTTCTGATAAGCCCGCAGAGGCTCGTGCAGGAGCTGTTGGACAGGTTAAAGATATAGGTTTACAAGCTCTTGGTGTAGCTGGATTTCCAAGTTCAGTCGGAGAAGCATGGCAGCACAGAGATTATCCTAGATTAGCTGGACAGGCCACAAGTGCAGCTTTAATGGCTGCTTTGGGTCATTATGGTGCTAAAGGTCTAAAATCATTAGGTCATCGTGCAGCTGCTCCATCCCCAGTAGGCGATATGACTGGGTATAAACAGCCAACTTTCGATATACCCGGAATACGTGAAAGAGAACCTTCAGCACAATATCTACCCGGATTAGAAGATCGTACATTCTCTGAGCATAGAGTTCCACAACCGACAGGAGAACCATATCTAGACTTTACAGAGGGACCAACTCAGGGACAGTTTGGATTTGAACCCGGTCCAGTTACTACACCATCAAAGCAGGGAATTCTACAGCAATATGGTACAGGAGTAGGTAACTTACCAGAGCCTCCATATATACCACCTAAACCACCGCCCGCAGGAGGAGAAGCTCCAGTAATTCCAGAAGCTCCTCCTGTAACTTCAGCTGTAGCAGATACTAGGCCAGAGACTATTACAGTGGAGTTCATGGATGAGAAAACATTAAAGTCTTACTTTGCTGCTGGATATGTACCTCTGAGAGGATTACGTACTACTGAAAATTTACCAGTCTTGGTACGTAAGGATCTGGTAGCCAAGTATGAACCAGCGGTCAAAGATCCATCTTTGTTGGAGAGACTCAAGTCTGAGACTTCGGGAGAGGATGCATTCACTCTCCATTTTATTAAGTGGGCGATGGAGAAACTTGGACTGCCCACACCTGATTTATTGAAACGGTTAGATCCACATGATTTGGATAAGCTGAAGTTTGAATATAGTAGGCTTCGTAATACCCTGCGTCCGGGTGAACAGTCTCAAGGAGTAGCTCCATTCAGACGACCTATACCTCCAGACTTCCCTACTGATTTAGGACCAGCTAGTACTGGAGATCCATGGACTACGCCAGAGGAAGGTCCAGTAGTACCTCCTGAGATGGAAAGACCATCTTCAGTAACTCAATTTCCTAGACCTGAAGATAGAATGAGGTCAACGCCATCAGAGCGTCGTAATGATGCACTAGAAATACAACTTGCAAGAACTCCTGAAGAATTAGCTGGTCATATTGAATTTTGGCGTGATCGTAATGCAGTATTTAATGAACTTGGAGATGTAAACGAAGCGCAACACGCCATTGAAATGGCTATGCAAGCTGAAATGAAACTTGCACAGATGACTCGTATCAATCAGCCATTTCCACCAGTACAGGAATTACCACCTACTGAGGCTCCATCTAGAGGAAGGGGTATATTCCATCCGGGTGAGGGCGGTGGAGAATTAGTAAGAGGTGGACCGGGTACAATACTACCGGGACGTGATAGACCTGTACCTCCATATATGGGTCAACAGGAATTACCTACAGGTCCACTAGGTCAACAACGGTATAGAAGATTACCAGAAGATATAGAAACACAATTACAGGACGAAAGATTTAATACTGGTGAACCACCAATAGAATCCGGTCCTGTACAACAACCATTTGATTTTTCTCCACGAAGGAGAGGAATACTTGATAATGAAAGAGGTTCAGTTCCTAATCCGTGGGATAACTGGGTAGGAGAATACATCAGGAGAAGGTTCCTTAGATTAATGGGTAGAGAAGGAACTCCTGAAGAACTACGATCACTCCGTGCAACAATAGGACCGATACCAGGAGATGAAACTCCACCTCCAAAGATTCCTACTCCAGATGAAGTTATTGGAATGGGTCCAAATGAATCAGGACTTCATTTCGATAACGTAGTTAGAGCTATTAACTATTGGAATGAACTGTATGAACATTTTGGAGATGTGGGTGACATAGAGGGTTCAGGTATTGCTTGGGAGAATAGAGCACAAGCAGAGAGAGTGTTGGATAGATTAGAAGGACGGGATAGTGCAGGAAATCTACCTACACCTCCTGATCCACAGACATTAGGAACACTCACAGATCTGACTAGTGCAATGGATCGAATGGATGCTGCAAGACCTAAAGGATTAGGTTACATTGCAGATCATCTTCTTGAAGCATTACAACAGAGAGGACCAGCTGCAAATCGAAGGATAGATGAATTACAGGCATACTACAAGAGAATGATTAATGAGGAATATGATGTAAATAAAGCCAAGAAGAATTTTGAAGAAATAGATGCACGAATGAATGGAATGGTAGACTCGACCGGCGAAATGGTCAGGGGTAATAGTGAAATTGAATATGCACAAATAGGTGAAATGTGGGATGCGGCTAGAGATAGGTATCAGGAACTGTTAGCGGAACAAACGGAGGAAAGGATTGCTGCTTCCATTCCTGCTGTAACAGAGTCGTCATTGGTCAAGTCTGATCCGATGGCTAAGACTCTTATAGAGAAGATTCAGAATATAGGAGATGTACCTAGCTTCACTCTAAGTAAAATGGTTAAGGAGGCTCAAGCTCTGGTCTTGAACTCCATGATACGGGATCTCACTCCACCGGAGATTCAGAGATTCCATATGCTAGCAGACATGATCCAAGGTGATCCGGGTCTACCAGCAATATACAGGGATAGGTTCCAATCTGATAGATACAGACTACCTGATGGAAGAATTGTCAAGGTAGATCCTACTGCTACTAAAGGTTTGGATGTTATAGAATTCGGAACAAAAGAGGGTATGGTAAAAGCCACTCGTGTTCCAGTAGAGAAGCCTCCTGTAAAGAGATGGGATGACATACTCAAGAGATTAGTTGAGGAGGAGCAAGGAGCTACACCTCTTGAGGATGTAATTGAAGCATGGAAAAAGATAGGTAAAGGAGTTGGGGGAGTAGTTGAAAAACTGAGATTGAAAGATACTACTGCCAGAGCATGGGCTGAAAAAGTAGATGCATTGGATAAGGTTGATGCAGCCGATTATAAATACTTTAACATAACAAATATTGGGGCAGGAGCAAAATTAAGACCAGGAGAGACATGGAGAGGACATGTCATAGATATAATTAAGTACTTTGAATCAAGGGTAAGGAATCTTAGTGAGCCTATAGCGGTTCATGTATTTCGTGAGAACTTACCTGCGGTAAAAACGTACAGGGAGACAAGATTCATTCTACCTGATGGTACAAAACTTACCCATAATGCATCGTATCATGCAGATGCTGCGGATAGGTTAGGTTTTGGTCTACAGGAAGTTTTGCAACAAGGTATTATTCGTTTCGCAGGTGGAGGAGCTGAAATACATCATCCTATAACACGCGCGCAGGCTCAAGTTCTAGCTGATTCAATACCATTCAATATGGACAGACAGATGTACGTTGACATAGTCTCTCCTAGAAATACGGAATTCAACTGGAAAGTCTTTAGAGAAGGTACAACAGCAGATGATATCCGTAATGAAATCAATTCTAACTACGATGAGATTGTAAATCTCAATGCTGGTGTTCCACTTCCTTCATGGAAGCAAGTTAAACAGGCTACTGGAATAGGTATGGGTGGAGCACCAAAACCACCGAAAGTGAAAGGACAAGCAAAGAAAGCTGCTGAAACTAACTATGTAAGGGAAGCATTAGCTGTACCTACTAATGCTACTACTATGTTGGATATGTCTGCTCCGGGTAGACAGGGGTTATCTCAGATACTGACTCCTGAGTTCTGGAAGGCTATTCCTCCAATGTTCGGGAGTCTACACTATGACACATGGAAGATGATAGACGCGGACTTGAGATCCAAGCCTATTATGAAAAGGCCGATAGATCCCATAACTGGTAAGGAAAGTGCATCATTTGCCGAAAGAATAGGAACGAAGATATTTTCTCCTGCTAGTGAACCGGGTCCACGGGCAGAGATGACAGCCAGCCGATGGCTAGAGATGGGTATTGGTGATAATGTAGGAGCCAAGATATGGCAGCATACAGCAGGGTATCCTATCCGTGCTTTCAATCGTGCATTCCTTACCTTCTTGAATCACTTGAATGTCAATAGGACTGAGAAGTTACTGAATCTTGCGCGCGATATGTCTCTTGAGGCATTGACTACAGGTGAGGCACGGCAAGGCATGATGCCGTGGAAAACGAAGTTCACACCTGCTGAAGCATTAGAACTGAATCCATATAAGAACCTTGTATTCGCTAAAGAGATAGCAGAATTTGTAAATGCGGCTACAGGTCATGCAACTGCAAAGGGTGGACTATCGCTAGAAAATGCAGTTAGTAAGATTGGACCTATACTATTCTCTCCAGGTCTATTGAATAGTAGAATCAGGATGATGAATCCTGTTACTTACGTTATGGCTAGTCCATTCGTTAGGAAGCAATATGCTAAGGCTGCACTTAGTACAGCTGCTGCATGGTACGTGTATACTGAGTTGATAAAGAATGCTGCTGGACCTGATGCAGAAGTGAATGACGATATCACTAGCTCGGACTTTGGTAAGGTAAGAGTTGGTGATGCACGCTTGGATCTTGGAGGTGGATTCCTTCAGTTCGCCGTAGCATATGGCAGGGCATACATGGGCGGGTCTACATCTTCTTCTAGTGGAGAGTTCCATCGCTTTGGATCAGGCTATCAAGCTCAGACGCAAGAAGATATGATGGAGAGATTCTTTGTCAACAAGCTGAATCCCGTAAGTAAATTTGCATGGGATGTGGCGAATGCGTCTGAGTACAATCCATTCCATGTGGGTGATCGTACGATACAGTTGTTTATTCCATTATTCTCGCAAGATGTAATGGAGATATACAAAGAGAATCCAGACCTACTTCCAATGTTTGGTACAGCCGCATTCTTCGGTGGAGGTACACAGATTTACAGTAAGGGTGAATCTGTTAGCAAGTTCATTGAGCCTGAGAATGATTGGCTGGTAGGAGGTGGAGGGGTAAAGGATATTATGCCGTGGAATTGGACTGCGCCAAGAGGAGAGGAGCGCGCATTCCCGTGGAGTGAGGATAGGTGAGTGTTATAATACTCCTGTTTGCGATCATTGGCTTAGCCCTACTTCTTAGTGGAGCGGTGTGGGAAATACGCTCTCGACGTAAGAAGTAGGTCTAGGCTTTTTGCATGTCCAACGCGCACAGAACTTATTCCTACCGAAGTTCGTTATTCCACACGTACACCTCCAATGTTCACAATCAAGGAACCACCTAATCCATTCACCCCTATCTTCAGGATCTGGAGCAACTGATTCCTCAATGTGATGGATAGGGATGGGAATAATCATTTTCCCTTACCTGAAAAGTGTCTTTCATACTCCTGCACTTGATTCTCAGGCATGACATAGATAACCTGATTACCTAGTGATTGCACATTGATTACCCCTGCCTGATCGAACGAGTTCATTATCTCATCTATCTCACTAGCCTCCCTGAAATGTAGCCACATCTTTTTCAATAACATTTGACGAGAGATTTGATGTGTCTCACGCATGTACAGTTCTTGGATTATCAGTGTCTTGATATCCTTTGCGTCCGATAGACCCTTCTTACCATAGGTCATCTGACGCACATTACCTATCAGCTTCTGACTGTAGTCTATTGCTAATTGCATGGATGCAGTATCTATGGTTAGATTCGTGTCCTTACTCAGTGATAGGAGCATGGCTATCTTCAACACAGAGTCACCAAACCTGTTCAGTGTGCCTGTGTCATCTCTCAAATCCTGTGTGAGTACTGTGTTAATGAAGTTCTCATACCACAGTTCATACAGTAAACCTGCCTCACTAAAGTAGTTAATCTCACCTGTCACCAGATCCTTATGTGGAAACTTAAACTCCTCACTTACCTCCCTGCTGGCTAGTGGTCTGAATGGGCCTGTTAACTTAGCTATGGTCTTTAGATATTCTATTGATTCAGGATACTTGGGTGGATTGGTGAGAGGGACTAGTAGACTGTTTGCGCGGTTACGTTGTGTCTCTGATATGACGAAAGTGCGTGCGAAGTAACCTCCATGTATGTCCTTCTTAGCGAAGAAGTCATTAGAGTGCGCCTCATTCGTCGCCGTCAACATGGTAATGGTGGGATCTTTAAGATTGAACTGCTCCATCTTGAGTAGACTACGCCACTCACCTATGTTGTATTGTCTGTCATACAGGTCAGTAAGGATATCTGTAGCTACCTTATCCTCCACTATACTGGATGTAAGTTCAGAACTACAGATAAAGGCCACTGACTTGTTGATGACTTTACCTCCCGGTTGAGTCTGTGTAGTTCCTAGTTCCTTGAGTATCCCTTGAATAGAGCTACGCCCTGAGATGATGCGCGTTCCACCAACTCCTCTTACCAACTGTTTCGCCATGCTAATAGGCGGACCTTTCTTTAGGCCCGATTCCGCGTGTAGCATGACGTAGATGTTAGGGTATAGATTGTATATCTGTCGGTCTAACCATACATTGTCTTTGACCACCGCTGATATCGCGGCTAAACCACCCCATAGCCAAAAGTTCGTAGGACTCTCAAGTTCAGAGTGTTGTGCTAATAATTTCTCCAGCCATTGCATCACTCAATTCCTGCTCTTTGAATTTCTTTAGATCTTTATAATTCTCGCCAACCTCCACATCACATGGTATCTTAAGAAACCTCCGAGGTAAAGAACAACATGTGAAATTGATGGGCCGCTCCATCTCCTTTCTAGCTATTGGAATAAAATCTTTGAGATATTCTTCTCGCACCGAAAAAAGAAGTGCATCATGTGCCTCAAGAATGATCTTTGCCTCCTTGAACTGCTTCTTAATTCGGATACCAGCCGCTTTGGTATTATCAGTAACGGCTCGTTGTGGGAGATAGGCAAGAGCCTCTCTGAACAGATCATCTCCCCATCTTTCATAGAAAATACGTACACCACCTCGTTCAGCATCAATCCCCCACGGCAGCGGCGCAATTAGTTTGCGCGTAGTTTTCAGACATTCAATTACTTCAGCATGAAATACTCTTTGAATCTTAGGCTGCTTAGCATGGAATATCTTCAGTGCTCTGTCGGCCTGTGCTTCTGTAACCGTGATGGGGATTTTATACTTCCTAGCTTGCGTATTAAGTTCTGTTGCTGCCCTTCTTTTACCTGCCCCAAGATGACCGGCATGACGTAAAGTTTTTCCAGCGAATCTAATAGGTGACTCGTATCCGAGGACTTTCTTTGAGTAGTCATCTTCTTTACCGCCGAAAAACCACGATGCAGTAAGTGCATGATAGTCATGGGCATCTATGTCCTCCAATGCCTGTTCATCAGTTGCTAGGTTAAATACAACCCTTGCTTCAGCTTGACTCGAATCTAGTTGTACGAATATTTCACCCTTATCAGGTTCATACATCCCTCTTACGTCTGCTCCAATATCTCCATGTTTAGTGAGAACTTGGAACGCAGCACCCATAGGTTTCATGTCGGCTTCTCTACCCTTGCCTACAGTATCCACCTTTGGTCGTATGGGTGGATTCTGTTGACTAGTAGACGTTCGACCAGTCTCTAAACACATGAAACAGGAAGTGCGCATTTTACCATCGTAATCGGGTATAGCCATGAGATACGTGCTCATGGTCTTTTTCACTCTCCTCCTTTCTAAACACTTCTCTATCCATTGTCTATGAGGAGGGTGTTTCACACCTGATTGAAGGTTCAATAATGCTGTAAGTTCTTCCTCTCCTACTCCTTTCCTACGGGGAAGTTTCCATACATCGAATAAGAGTGAATGAACTTGTAGAGGAGAGGCAGGATTAACATCTATACCTGCTAACTCGAACATCTCATAGCCTAGACGTTCATCCCATGCTACATACTTCCGAATTAGTTCTTCTCTCTTAGTCTCGTTAACTACGAATCCATTGTTCTCGATCTCTAGGTAGAAGTCAGGGAGAGTCATCAAGAAGTTACGATAGAACTTCGTGACTCCTAACTCCTCTAGATCAGGCTCCATTGCATCGTCTATTTCATAAGTAACACAAGAGTCTCGTGCGCATCCGAGCAACAGATCTCTAATCTTCCCCTCATACATACCCTCGTCTTTATAGTAGGGTTCTCTAGTGTAGATACTTGTATTGAATGCAAGCCCTTTTGGGAGTTCAGGGTTAATTGCGAAGGCTTTGAGCATTGTATCACTATGGATTCTTCGTATTGTGAATCCCAACCTTCGTATTTTGTCCCGATCATAATTGAAATTGTGTCCAACAATGTCCTTCTCCCATAGTACTTGCGCCACCATATTCCACATAGTCACTAGGTCAGAGTCAGGTATCGTAGAGATACCATCTCGATTCCATAGAGGAACTGTCATGCCATGTGATGCACAGAACGCGAGTCCGATACAGATAGGTAGGCAATGACCACCAGCTTCAATGTCTACACTCAGTTTCTTATGATCTTTGTATCTGTTCAGGAACTCATACAGCTCACCTGAATTGGATGCGACTTGTAGAGTGCGTGAGGGTAGATCTAATGAGGGACTCAGTGATTCTTTGTATGCACGCTTGAAGTCAAAGATCATTACTTGACGGTTCCAGTATCCTTTAATTTCTCCACCACTAGCTGAATGTAACAGGTGTGCGGGATGATAGGTAGGCACAAACTTCGTACCCATCCCCCACATGATAGAACCTCTGTGCTTAGAAATCTTGTCCTTACCAGACAAGGCACACATTGCAGTCCCACCGAGAGCCAGTATGACGTTCGGTTTAATTTCCGCAATTTCTGTCCTCAGTTCAGATAGTTGTTGCTCCATGTCGATGCCAGCTTCTCTGGCACGCATAGCAAATGTAGCCTTCTTCGCCCCATAGTTGGATGGAACTTGAAACTTGCAGACGTTAGTTATCCATGCTTCATATCGAGGCACTCCAGCATCCTTCAATAGACGATCTAATTCTCTACCTGATGGACCTACGAAGGGCTTACCTGCTACAGTTTCTTCGGATGATGGAGCCTCACCAAGTATCATCCACTTGGCACCTATTGGCCCCATCCCCGGTACATACTTGTGACTATGTGCCACTACGATCCCCCGTGTCGAATGCGGGTTTACGCATCTTCTTTCTGCGTGTGTCCTTTAGGTGTCTAATCCACTGATCTAGTAACGCCCGTCTTTCTTCTAGTTCGGCAATGTAGGTTTCAACCTTCATTAAATCCCAATCTTTGATAATAGTATCTAACATTTCTTTATGGAACTCTTGCATCTGGTTTGGTCTCCACTTTGGAAGGTGGTTCTTCTAATGCTTCGATGATAGTGAATGCGATGTGAACTGATCTAGAAGTTCCTACGTCAGGAAAATTCTTCTTCAGAATCTTTGCTATCTTCTTGACTTGATCCGCGTGTGTCATCATCATCTCCTATAAAAGTCTTGCCACATACTTCACAGAAGTATCTACGTTTACGAACATGTTCTATCAGAGTCTTATCATCATTCTGACAATGGGGACACTTGACTTCCCTCATTATTCTTCTCCTCTCTTTCAAGGACACGCACATGCATAGCACGCCAACCCTTATCAGGAATCTGAATAGGCGTGAACTCTACCATCATTCCATTCCTGAGTTGAAGGAATGGAGTAGTGTCTTGTCTGAGTGCGGTCCAGTGAAAGAAGATACGAGTAAATTCAATCTCTCTGGATGAGATGAATCCCCATCCCTGTCTACTTATCTTGATAATTCTTCCTACTAATTTGGTATCATTCACTTCCATTCTCCAGTCGGGGACACGCTCGTAATCTACTGTGGCAGTAGTGTTGAGCGTGTCCCCTATCACCGAATAGTTCAATTCACTAGAGGGCCAAGTCTCTAGCACATGAATCTATTCAGTGGTTTCCTCATCATCATCTTCGAGTTCCGTGTCGTCGTCATCTGATGCGTCGTCATCATCATCTTCCCAATCATCCGCATCATCTGCACTACGATCATCCTCGTCGTCGTCCTCGTCCTTGTCATTATCTTCCAGATCTTCTTCGAGGACTTCTTCTTCATCTACATCTTCCACAGGCTTCTCGTCACTCTCATTCAGATAGTATTCCATTACATTCCTCAGTTTGGGCCATCTAAAGAACAGAGAGGATAGTATGGCCCCTATCCTCTCTGTGTTACAGACTACGACTACGAACGAACCGTGCGATACTTGTGATTCACACGGTTGACGATACGTCCCTGCCATTCACCGTTCTCGATGAATACTTCGACGTTGTGTCCGATGGCATTCGCCAGATCGAAGCGCGCACCTGCCTTCACGTCTACGCCAAGTGCGTTCAGGAAACCAACAGCAAAGCCGATTGCCTTGCTATTGAAATTCCATTCGATGATGGTGCCTGCGAACTTCTCATCACCATTGTCAGCGTTCTTGATGATGACACCTTCCACGGGATAGTTGGTGCTGCCACCATCTTTCGACGGTGCTTCACCGATGTTCTCGATCTTGACAAGATACCACGCGGGATCAATAACTTTCCCACGGTTCATGTCACGTTCGGAGAATTCAATCATTGGACTCATTGTTTTTGTCTCTCTTTCAGGTTGTTGTTAGAACTTTGTTACTGGTGTGTAGGACTGTTGTAGTTTGGTGATAGCTGGCTTGATCCATGTGTCATACAGGGGTTTATCACCAAATACGATTTCCTTGTCCAGTCCTAATGCAGACCTAGCGAAATCGTCCCCTGTATGCTCTGTCAATACTGTGTATGCACCTCCTCCAGCAAGATCCCGTTTAAGGTTGAAGTGATATACTTCACCACAATACGCGGGGAGCTTTGCTGCTACTTTTTTCCCGGCTGTTACTATCTGCCGAGAGATATGTGTTGTGTTGTTCGTCGTACTGCGATATTCCGCTTGAACGACGTGTGCGATGAGAATGACGTTGACCTTGTGATACGACTGAATGTCCTTAGTGAGTGCGATGAGTTCATTGATAGCAGCGGACTCTGCATTGTAGTCCTCTATCTCATTAACTGCGATACCTGCTATCAGCTTACCTGCTGCTTGTCCACTCTGTCTCGTCACACCATACTTCAACTTAGTAGTTTGACGTAGAGTCATGTCAGCCATTGACGTGATACTGTCAAACACCAATGTCTTGTATGGGCAGCTAGTCTGTAGCTGTTCTAACTTCTTCTTCGGTTTGTTCCAATCTTCGTAGTCATCATACTCGATGAGTTTGGGATCTATCCCCCACTTCTTCATGGGTAGATAGATACTATTCATCTTACGATCCCACGAGAACCAATACTGAGGACCGGGAAATGATAGAGCCTGTGTAGACTTACGTAGGCCCGGTTCCCCCTTCATCAGTACATAAAGTGAATCGAAGTTACTGTCACTCATGCTTGGCATTGATATCCACCTCGAAATCAAACTTCAGTTGAACTGGCTCCTTAGTAGGAGGGTTACACTGGAATACTACATCACAGATCAAACATTGCATGGCGTATTCAAAGATTTCATCGTCCTCTATTACTCGGTGTAGCGTGTTCTCATTGCAGTTAGGGCAGTAGTCTACTTTAATCATGTATCCTCCATGACATATTACATACAGGATGTAATATCTCATTGAAGATGGGGGGAATCATTGTACTGACTCCCCCCAGTTTATTACACGATGCGACGACGAAGTCTCATGGCTGTTCCGAATAGGCCGATACCCATGAGTGCGAGTGATGCAGGCTCAGGAACTACCTGATCCTTCGTAATCGTCTGTCCTCTACTTACCAAGTTTCCATTGGCAACTAGAGACAGATCGAATTGCAGACTCATAGAAAAGAGTGCAGGATCAATGACAGGAATCCCATTCAATGTATGACTGAATGAGTCTGTCCCTGCACCTGCTACATCTCCGAATGTAGAGAGTAGAATACCCGGCTGCACAATACCCGGAGCCAATCCACCCTGCACGTTATTAGGATCATTAAACCACCTCATGGTGATTGTAGATCCAAGTGCATCCTCCCATGTTCCACTACCACTGATGTTAGCTTCAGTGATTGGCCCAACAAAGCCCGTGCCTCCTACTGCAAGCTGACCATTGATAGTAGCAGCAGTATTGTTCTCGATCAGCAATGATCCGCTGTTCAGAACATTGTGCGTACCGATGGTCTGAGTATACAGACTACCCTGTATATCCAGTCCACCGATGTTAGCAGGATCAAGTGACAGAATGTTCGCATTCAAGTTCACATCGAACAACTGCACACCAAATCCACACGCTACGTTATTATCCGTAGCACAGAAGTTCACACCACCAATAGTCCCTGCCAGCATCAATGCAGCCTTTGCAGGAACCACTGACAATGCAAACGCCATCACACCTAACACGAGATACTTTTTCATCGACTCCTCCTACCCGCAGTTACTTACTCACTACCCCTACTACCTTCTTACGCAATTCTCCTTTCATCTTAATACCGAGGTTATAGGAATCCACCAATGCCATGTAAATCTCTCCGATGAATGACCTTGATGGGGCATGAACGTCATGACGGATCTTGACAAACTGTCTGAGCATATCCTCATCGAGTTTCTTAGCTCTGTCCATCAGACGTTTCTCGATAGTCGTAGGCATGACAGGCAATCCACACTTAGGACATGGAGATACATATGTCCACTCTCTGCATTGTGAACAATATCCTTCCTGCCTCTCACTTCTCTTAGTCACTTAACCTTCGACTGATAGTAATCCGTTTGCATCCAGTGGAACATACACATGCAGCGTTTGAGCCACTCGCGCATGTCCTCATCTTCTTCACGATTCTTGATTACGCATTCACATATCTTATCTCTCAGAAAGACAGGCATTATGAGTCCTCCTTCCAAACGTAACAGAATATGAAACCTAAACCAAATCCTATCATGAAGATATAGAATGATATTTCACTCATACATCCTCCTTATTCCGTGGATCCCATACAGGAGCCTTCTGAAATTCAAGTCTCAGGACTTCTTCACGCATTCCTCTGTCAGCTTCGCACACTCTCTTGTATGGACAGGGACCGAACATGTTGTCACAGTGCGTGTAGTCTGGAGGCCAGTAACCTGACTCAGTGAACTGCACATACTTGTATGCGTAGTAAGGAACGATCTCACCCTGCCACTCAAGTATGCGATCATTCGATAGAGACACAGGCTCTCTGCTCAGTCGTTCCGCTATCTTCAGTGTAGTCTGTAGTCCTATCTTATTCACCATCACGTTCTGTGACTTCAGCAGAACTGCATGACCCAAGAACTGATTCGATAGAGTAGACTTGTCTCTCCTCTGCTTGAACGTCTTGTGATCCATAGATATGATACCGATTTGGTTCGTATCTATAATCAAATCGAACTTGGCTTTCCACAATACGCGGATCTCATCATCCTCGTAGATCACTTCACCCTTCACTATCTCGGCGGCTAGTGGAATGAAGGAATCATTCTTGTAGAACTCGAAGTATTGTTCGCACGTATCGAGTGCGAATTTCCAACCTACAATGAACCGTTCGTTATTCTCAGGCGTATTGGTTACACCCGGATACTCTGCCGGTTCATGCTTACATGCAGGCGTGTTGTTAGTTCCATCCGCACAGAATGGACAGCCAGTGATGTATAGCTGACCCGCAATGAGTGCGTTCCCTATGGATGTAGAACGAGGAAAGCCATCAATCTGATGCTTGTAGAATACCTCTAGCACCTTATGAATGAGTGAGCCTACCTCAAGAGAATTAGACTTACCACTCATGGATACGAGCCGATGGTTGAACCTGATATCATGGTAACGTGCGCACGACATTAGACTTGATAGAGTCGTCGCATCCATGATGATGTTCTTCTTCGGAACCAGTATGTCAGTCAACAGATACACCTTCTGTGAGGCCAAATCTCGCGCTTGCACTTTGGACAGTATTTAATATTAGTCATACCTTTCCATTCTTCTTTCTGATCTTGTATCGTGGCCTTCTAAAACCGAAGTAATCAATGATGATCTCCTCCAGAACCCATGATACTGACTTATTCTCCTGCCCTGCGATACGTCGTAGTCCCTGTTTGATAGCAGGTGGAAGTCCGTGTCCGATCTGTTCTCTTGGATCACCGTTGAATAGTCTTGGCGCAATAATTCTCGTTTTAGTCATAGGAATTAATGGACTCCTTGAAATTTACCGTATGCGATAGTTGCTAGCAAGTGGAGATACATTTTACTTAGGACAGCCTGTAGTTGGGCTGATGGAATCACTTCCTCATCATCTGACATGACATGGATAGAGAATCCACCAGCTTCCTCTACATATTCCTCAAACTCTGCCTTGATGATCTCCACTTCCTCTTGAGTGACTACGACATCAATATGGAAGTGGTTAGGCATGTTAGATATCCATCCCCCGTTCAATCTTGGTTGCACATCCGTTGCAGTATGCGTAGTCAGGCTGAATCCTCACCTTACGCCCACAACCCTTACACTTCTTCAGGACGTTAGTTTTCTGAGTGCGACGATAGTGTTCCTGATTGTCAGGATCATCCATATCTTCCCAGAATCCGAAGTTGTCGTCATAGTAAGCTGGCATTATCCTACGTCCTCCAATTCTTCCTTCTTCTTCCACAGTTCATCTTCGAGTCTACAGAACTCGACGTATTTTGATTCGAGTGCTGAATCTTCGAGTGCGCGTGGATCAACATGATAGTTCTCATGTAGCCAGTCACAGAATAGTTCTGCACGTTCCTCTGCATCATGTGTATCTGTATCACCAAAGACTGGACCGAAAGCCCAGTCAGTGGTGCTACAATACAACACGGCAGAACACTGTCCGTGAAGTATTCTTACGCCCATTAGTTATTCTCCATTATTAATAGAGTCACTAATGCGAACAGAATGAATCCCAACACTGACATTACTTCTGCACCGATTCTTCGATGGGAATGTTCTTCGCTTTCATTTCCTCCATCGCCATCTCAGCCAACCTCACGTAGTCGGCGGGATTCTCACGTTTGAGTGCGAGGAGTTCAGCAGTAGTGCAGACGCCAGTGGACATGAGCCATTTCACGATAGTCATTTTACATTCTCCTTGTTAGTTTGGAGTCCACTTTCTCAAGGTGGACTCCATGAATACGAAATACCTCTGGCTATGTGGTTGCCAACCTTTTGTCTAGTCTCCCATAACATCCTCCCTGCGCACAGGCTAGACGAACACAGAAACACGAATAAAGGACTGATACATTTCTGTATCAGTCCCTTAGTCCTATCGCTGTGTAAGCTGTGTGTTAGATACTTCCACGAGCCACTCTGCGGCTGCTTGACGTGATGCGCAGATTAGCTTGTCACCAGTGCGCGTGTTAGGTCCACGACCATCATCGAATGATGCAATCCAGCGTCGTTCCGTGCCATACGGACGAACAGTGCCTACCATGAATCCGCTACGTCCCCATGTGAGCCATACGGTATAACCGCGAGGCTCCGATGGGATACGCATAAACTCGATCTTCCATTCACTCATTAGCTGATCCTCCGCTTCTCTGCGCACACTTCGCAGAATGATACTTCATCCGTGTTGCCGTCGTTGGATGAATCTGCTACCAATGTTACGGTAGCAGGCTCACCACAATCATGACACTTTTCTCCGTCCCTAGCAGGGGTGATAGTGTAAGTCATTAGCTCCTCTGGTAGCAGCGCGTGTGAGCTACGAAGTATGTCTCGTGCTCATTCTCCTGGAAGTTGATGACTAGTTCCTTGTGAACTTCACAGCAATCGTCCCACGTTACCTTACCACTGATAAGCTGGATGGCAACATCACCATCCACGATTGGACGATCGCATACCATACACTGGGGATCTCTCCCCAGTGTAGATATCTCTGCTGGTGGATTCGACTTGATTAGTTCCATACACTCACCTTCCATGTGTAGTTAGCGGTGATAAACCGCTGTGCCAGATACATGCAGGTCCACGCGCTATCCGACGTAATATCGGCTACGTGCCTACGTCCACGGTCGCAGTAGATAGTGATCCTCATAGTTAGCTAGCCAATACCTTTCGGTTCTTCTTGGCATTGTGTGCGGCTACAATGGCAGATGCAAGATCCTTCATCATAGCATCTTCATTCCATCGAGCCATCTCAGTCTTATTCATGGCGTCGTGGAACCGAATGCGCTTGTTCTCGACGATAACATCTATCTGTGGATCTATCGTTGTCAGTCCTTCGAGGTGAGCATATACGGCAGACACTGACTTAGCAGTCTGACCGATACGGATGAAACGTCCTTCACACTGTTCCTCACGACCGGGATTCCACTGTCTCTCGTGCATTACGCAGTCGCTACACGTTTGCAGATTCAGTCCCTCTCCAGCAGCTTGCTGACTAGCTACCATGAGAGCACGAGGAGCAGCATTGAACTGATCTGCTGCCGTGTTGCGTGCGTATGCGTTCATCTCGGCTACGATCTGTAGGACCGGCATCTCGGAGCCATACTTTTTCTTCAGCTCCTCGAATAGAATCGCTTGCACGTCCTTGTGATGCGCGAATACTACCAACTTTCTGTCAGTGTCCTCGACGAACTCATCGACGTATTCAAGAGTCGTAGGGATCTTGGCGAGTGCGACGAGGTGACGCATCTTCTGCATGGCTGCAATGAT
>Ga0105252_10000364_pt1 | contig 33187 bp, 33 predicted proteins | sample EasRivMeERMZT100_FD_89675 | JGI IMG/M metagenome (GOLD analysis project Ga0105252, IMG submission 89675) | Soil microbial communities from meander-bound floodplain in the East River, Colorado, USA - East River MetaG ERMZT100 | ecosystem: Environmental > Terrestrial > Soil > Floodplain | place... | reverse complement strand
ATCGACAATCTCACCACCGGCGAGACGCTCGCCTGCGAACCGATCCCCGCGCACCTCATGCAGATGATCCGCGACGGCGGGCTGCTGCCGCATCTCGAGAAGCGCTTCCCCAAGGCATGAGCCTGCGCGAGCGCTTGAAGCGCAAGCCGATTCTCCTCGCGCCAGGCGCAGGTCTGCGGCCGTCTTACTGCGGAATCTCGACTTCCGTGTAGCTGCCGGGAGCGGCAGCATCGATTGCAGCGAGGATAGAAGCGGCCGCCCGCTGTATCCGAGGCCAGCGCACCTAGGCGGGGGCCAACGCGCTCCGCGCCGCGTGCTCCAGGACAGCACGAACTTGATCAAGCGTCACGCCCGGGAACCACTCGATGAATTGTGCAGCCGAAGCGCCGTCTTCCAGATTTTCGAAGAGCGCGGCCACGGGCACTCGCGTACCGCGGAATACCCAAGCTCCGCTCACGCGCTCCGGATCCCGTTCGACCGCCGGGCAAGTGGACCAATCGATCATGGGCAAATCCTACCACCGCGCCGATGAGACGGCCAACGACCGCCGTGCTGCGCCGTGGACCCCCCACCCCGCAACCGCCTCGCTCACCGGTGTTACGATTCACTCCTTCGCCTGCGAACCGATTCCCCCGCACCTCATGCAGATGATCCGCGACGGCGGGCTGCTGCCGCATCTCGAGAAGCGCTTGAAACAGAAGCCATGACCCTGCGCGAACGCCTGCGCCGCAAACCGATTCTGCTCGCCCCGGGCGTGTACGACGCGCTGGGAGCGCTGCTCGCCGGGCAGGCGGGGTTCGAGGCGCTCTATCTCTCCGGCGCGGGCATCGCCTACACGCGCCTCGGCCGCCCGGACATTGGCCTGGTCACCGCGAACGAGGTGGAGAACGCGCTCGCCAACATCCGCGAGCGCGTCGCGCTGCCGATCATCGTCGATGCCGACACCGGCTACGGCAACGCGCTCAATGTCGCGCGCACGGTGCGCATGCTCGAGCGCGCGGGCGGGGAGAATCTCGCGATACAGATCGAAGACCAGGTGACCCCCAAGCGCTGCGGCCACCTCGACGGCAAGAGCGTGGTGTCCGCCGGCGAGATGGTCGGCAAGATCCGCGCGGCGCTCGATGCGCGCGCGAGCGCCGAGACCCTGATCGTCGCGCGCAGCGACGCGGTGGCGGTCGAGGGGCTGGGACCCGCGCTCGACCGCGCCGAGCGCTACCTGGAAGCCGGCGCCGACGTGCTCTTCATCGAGGCGCTGCGCTCCGCCGAAGAGATGAAGGTTGCCCTCGCGCGTTTCGCCGGGCGCGCGCCGCTCCTCGCCAACATGGTCGAAGGCGGCAAGACGCCGCTGCTTCCGGCGGCCGAGCTCGAGGCGCTCGGCTACGCGATCGTCATCTTCCCTGGGGGACTCGCGCGCGCTCTGGGCCATGCGGCGCGCGAGTACTTCGCGACCTTGAAGCGCGACGGCACCACGACCGCATTGCGAGAACGCATGCTCGATCTCACCGGGATCAACGCGATCGTCGGCACGCCGGAGATGCTCGCACTCGGCAAGCGCTACGACGAGGAACGGAAATGAGCTACGACCTTCTCATCAAGAACCTGCGCGTCGTGCGGCCGCGGGCGAGCGGCGTGCTCGATGCCGACATCGCGGTGAAGGACGGCAAGTTCTCGCGCATCGCGCCCGGCCTCCCGGTCGCGGGCGCGAAGGAGGTCTACGACGGCAAAGGGCGCCTCGCCTTCCCCGGCGTGGTCGATGCGCACATGCACGCCGGCATCTATGCCCCGCTCAAGGAGGACGCGGTCTCCGAGAGCCGGGCCGCGGCGCAGGGCGGCGTCACCGCTATGCTCACCTATTTCCGCACCGGCCAGTACTACCTCAACAAGGGCGGGCCGTACGCGAAGTTCTTTCCCGAGGTACTGAAGATTTCGAAGGGCAAGTACCACGTCGACTACGCCTACCACCTCGCGCCCATGGACGCGACGCACATCCGCGAGATCCCGACGCTGATCTCGAAGCACGGCGTATCGTCGTTCAAGATCTTCATGTTCTACGGCTCGCACGGCCTGCACGGCGCCTCGGACGAGCAGCGCAAGTTCCTGATGATCAAGCCCGACGAACGCTACGATTACGCGCACTTCGAGTTCATCATGCGCGGAGTGCAGGCGGCGCGCGAGCGCTTCCCCGGGAAGTCCTCGCAGATCAGCCTGTCGCTGCATTGCGAGACCGCCGAGATCATGACTGCCTACACCAGGCAGGTGGAGAAGGCCGGGAAGCTCAAGGGCCTCGCCGCCTATCACGCGGCGCGTCCGCCGCACTCAGAGGGGCTGGCGGTGTTCATCGCCGCCTATCTCGCCAACGAAACCGCGCTGCCGAACATCAACCTGCTGCATCTTTCCTCGAGGAAGGCGCTCTCCGCCGCGCTGCAGATGGCGGAGGTCTTTCCGCACATCGACTTCCGCCGCGAGGTCACGATCGGGCATCTCATGCTCGACACCGGCGCGAAGGCGGGCGTGCTCGCCAAGGTGAACCCGCCGATCCGCCCGCGCGAGGACGTCGAGTTCCTGTGGGAGAAGCTCCTCGAAGGCAAGGTCGACTGGGTGGTGAGCGACCATGCCTGCTGCCGTCACGAGACCAAGGCTGCGAAGAAGACCTTCGGCAACATCTGGCTCGCGAAATCCGGTTTCGGCGGCACCGAGTACCTGCTGCCGGCGCTCGTCTCCGAGGGCACGCGGCGGGGACTGTCGCTCAACCGCGTCGCCGCCCTGACGAGCCTCAACCCTGCGCAGCGTTACGGCCTGAACGCCAAGGGCGACATCGCCGAGGGGCTGGACGCCGATCTCGCGCTGGTCGACCCGCGCGAGACCTGGACCGTGCGTGCGAAGGATTCGCAATCGACCCAGGGCTACACACCCTTCGAGGGGATCGAGTTGTCGGCGCGAGTCAAGGCGACCTTCCTGCGCGGGCAGCTCGTCTGCGAGAACGGCAACGTGCTCGGGCGGCCGCGCGGCGAGTACCTGCGCCGCCCGACGGCGTAATGCCGGTTCTGTTCGACGACAGCCACGACAGCCACCGCTTCGACGTCACGGTTCCGGTGCTCGTCGTCGGCGCCGGCGCCTGCGGCCTCACCGCCGCGCTCGCTGCGCGCGATGCCGGGGCCGAGGTGCTCGTCGTCGAGCGCGACGCGACGCCCTCGGGCTCGACCGCGCTTTCTTCCGGATTCATACCGGCGTGCGGGACGCGCTTCCAGCGCGCCGGTGGGATCGAGGACTCGGCCGAGCTCATGGCGTGCGATATCCAGCGCAAGAACCACGGCGAGGCCGATGCGCGCGTCGTCGCGGCGCTGTGCCGCGCCTCGGGCGCGACGATCGAATGGCTCGCCGACAGGCACGGCATTCCCTTCGTCCTGATCGAGGGCTTCCTCTACCCCGGGCACAGCGTCCCGCGCATGCATGCGGTGCCGGAAAAGACCGGCGCCGCGCTGATGGCGGCGCTCCTGCGCGCCTGCGCATCGCGCGGCGTCGACATCCTCACCTCGGCGCGCGCCGGCGACCTTCTCGCCGACACCTCACGCCGCATCCGCGGCGCGCGCATCGAGCGCCGCGACGGCGCGCGCGAGGAGGTCGGCTGCGGCGCGCTGGTGCTCGCCTGCTCGGGGTTCGGCGGCAACGCCGGACTCGTGCGCCGCCACATTCCCGAGATCGCCGGCGCGCTCTACTTCGGCCACGGCGGCAACCAGGGCGACGCGCTCGCCTGGGGCGCGGCGCTCGGCGCCGGGGCCCGCGACCTGGGCGCCTACCAGGGCCATGGCTCGGTCGCCACGCCGCACGGCGTGCTCATCACCTGGGCGCTCATGACCGAGGGCGGCATCCAGATCAACACCCGAGGCGAGCGCTTCTCGAACGAGCACCAGGGCTACTCGGAGCAATGCCTGCCCGTGCTCGAGCAGCCGGACGGCGTCGCCTGGAACCTGTACGACGAAAGGCTGCACCGCCTGGGCATGGAGTTTCCGGACTACCGCCAGGCGCATGCCCTGGGTGCCGTGCGTTCGGCGTCCGACGCTGCTTCGCTCGGCGCGGCGATCGGTGTCCCCGCGGATGCGCTCGCTCGCACCCTGACGCTCGTCGCGCGCTACGCCGACCGCGAGGGCAGGGATCCCCTGGGCCGCGACTTCGGCGGCAAGCCCAAGCTCTCGCCGCCTTACCATGCGGTCAAGGTCACCGGGGCGCTCTTTCATACGCAGGGGGGGCTGGAGGTCGACACGCAGGCACGCGTGCTCGATGCGCATGGACGTCCACTCGCAAACCTGCTGGCCGGAGGCGGCGCGGCGCGCGGCGTCTCGGGTGCGCACGTCTGGGGATATCTCTCGGGGAACGGGCTGCTTAGCGCCGTGACCCTGGGCCGCATCGCCGGAGCCGAAGCGGCGCGAATCGGCGCAGAATAGCGTGCCTCAAAGGGAGCTCATGTCGAAGCTGAAACTGACCATCGCGACTACCGACTACGATCATTTCCGGGACTTCAGGCTGGGTTTCGTCACTGCCGAGGGAATCGATCACAATTGGCTCAACCTCGGCCATCACGAGTGCTTCGCGCGCTTCACCGCGAATCGCGAATTCGATCTGTCCGAGCTCTCTTTCGCGAAATTCGCAACCCAGGTGACGCGCAGGGACAGCGACATCGTCGGGCTTCCGGTGGTCTGCTCGCGGTTGTTCCGCTTCGGCTCCTTCTACGTGAACAAGCGGAGCGGCATCAAGACCGTGCAGGACCTCAAGGGCAGGAAGATCGGCTCGCCCGAATGGGCACACTCGGCGGCGGTATACATGCGCGGGTGGCTGCACAACGACATGGGCGTGAAGCTCACGGACGTTCACTGGATTCAGGCGGGCGCGAACTCGCCCGGACGCGAAGAAAAGGTCGAGCTCAACCTCCCCCAGGGGCTCAAGCTCACGCGCATCGCCGACAAATCCCTGAGCGAGCTGCTGGCCGCGGGCGAGATCGACTGCGCCATTATCGCGCGCCCGCCGAACTGCTTCCTCGAAGGCCATCCCGACGTGGTGCGCCTCTTTCCCGATTATCGGGAGATGGAGGAGGATTACTACCGGCGGACCCGGGTCTGGCCGATCATGCATATCATCGCGATGCGAAAACGCATCGTCGACGAGCATCCCTGGGCCGCGCGCAATCTCTACAATGCGTTTCTCGAATCGAAGCGCCGCAGCATCGAGCGGCTGCTCGATCCGGCCGTTTCGCGCTACCCGCTGGCGTGGCTGCCCGACTACGCGCGCAGGATGCACGCCATGTTCGACGGCGATCCCTTTCCCTACGGCATCGAGGAGAACCGCGCGACCTGGGAGCAGATGGCGCTGTACACTTGGCAGCAGGGCATCGCGCACCGCCAATTCAAGCCCGAGGAAATTTTTCCCGAAGGCATCATGACCAAGGTGATCATCTGAGATTCGGAACGGAGAAAGAATGAGCGGCGTTACACCTAATTCGGGTGGTCCGGTCGCAGCCGAACAGATTGCAGACTTGGCCGCCGCCAGCCGCATCCTCGCCGCCCAGGGCGTCGTCGACGGCTTCGGTCACGTCTCGATGCGCCATCCTCAGGCACCCGATCGCTATCTGATGGCGCGCTCGATCGCGCCTGTGCTGGTGACGCCCGCCGACATCATCGAGTACGATCTGGACAGCAATCCCTGCAACGCCAATGGCCGCTCCAGCTTCCTCGAGCGCTTCATCCACGGCGAGATCTACAGAGCGCGGGCCGATATCATGTCCATCGTGCACAGCCATTCTGCTTCGGTGATTCCATTCGGGCTGGTCGGCGTGCAGATGCAGGCGATGTTCCACAACGCGGCCTTCCTCGCGGTCGGGGTGCCCGTGTTCGATATCCGCAAGAAGTTCGGCGTCACCGACATGCTGGTCAGCAACGGCGAGAAGGGGGTGGCGCTCGCCCAAGTCATGGGCAGGAAGGACGTCGTGCTCATGCGCGCGCACGGCAGCGTGGCCTGCGGTCCGACGCTGCAGACAGCGGTGTTCCGCGCCGTGTACACCGAGGTCAATGCCCGCATTCAGCACTGGACCGCGGCGCTCAAGGGCGGTGCGCCGATTGCCGCGCTCGACGTAGAGGAAGGCCGGCTCGCCGACGTGGTCAACCAGACCGCCGGCATGCGCGCCTGGGATCTTTGGCGCAGCCAGGTCCGCAGCCAGGTAAACTGGTGACGATCAAAGGGAGGCGCGCCATGTCCCAGGCCGCATTGAAGCATTTAGGCGAGGCTGCATCTGAGTCTGAGCTCAAGCAGCAGCTCGTCGACTGCATCCGGATGCTCGAGCAATCCGAGATCATCGACTACAACGGCCACTGCAGCATCCGCCTCGACGACAAGCGCATCCTCATCAATATCGGCTCGTGCCAGCGCAGCCGGCTCACGGTCGAGGACCTGTGCACGATCGACCTCGAGGCGAACCAGATCGAGGGGAAGGGCAATGCGCCGCTGGAGCGCCACCTGCATTGCGGCATCTACCGGGTGCGGCCCGACGTGAAAGCGATCGTGCACGCGCACCCGAAGTGGTCGACCTTCCTGACCATGGTGGGCGAACCCTACAAGCCGGTGTATGCGCAGGGCTCGCTCGTCTATCCGGTACCGGTGCTCGATTCGCCCAACTCGATCAATAACCGCGCGATGGCCGAGCGGCTGGCGGCCACCCTCGGAGACCGGCCGGCGGCGATGATGAAGTCGCACGGGGCGGTGACGGTGGGCAAGGACATCGTCGAGGCCTTCGTCCTCGCCAACTACCTGGAGGAGAACGCCTATCGGCAGTACATGGCGCTGCAGATCGGCAGGCCGTATTCGTTCAGCGAGGAAGAGCTGGCGCTGTGCCGTGAGAAGCTATGGAACGCGAACCTCTTCAAGCGCACCTGGGACCATTTCCGGGCGAAGCTCGGGTGAGCGCTGCCTAGCCTCCGGGTCGCCGCCGGCGAGTCATACAAAAAAAGACGGGGACAGACCCTGCGGTCTGTCCCCGCCGTGAGGTGCTCGCCGCCCGCGTTATTGACCAGAGGAGGAGGAGGAGGAACCCCGGGTCGCGCGGACGGCGAAGCAGACTGACTGTTAGTGCGCCGAGCGTGGCTTGGCAGGTGCGTGGAACAGCCTGGCCAGCGCGCTCTTCGCTTGAGACAAAGCTCGGACCGCCGCATCGAGCGCGAGTTCCCAGCGTTCTGCACGCTGTACATGCCCGAGGTAGCGCTGACGCACGGCCTCAGGCAGCGATTCGTAGGCCGCTTTCCAGAACGGCGTCTGCAAGGTGTTACGCATGGCTGATTTCCTTTCTATGGTCCAGCACGGATAAGGCGCGGCCGGCAAATCGGACCAGTGCATCCGCACCGGCGCGGATCAAGCGCGCGACTTCCTGCGAGCGCGCCGCGCGCGCGGCGCGTTCCAGCGCGTACAATTCGGAAAAGCTCAGATCGGTTTGGGATTTCATGTTTGTTGCTCCTATCACGGGTTCGAAGATAGTCCCGGGAGAGCGAAACAACAAACGATGAATTCTCACCTATCGCATAAGAAAAACTCATCTCATTTGTGACTCATTACCCCGCATGACTTACCGCCTGCCCCCGCTGAACGCACTGCGGGTATTCGAGACCGCCGCGCGCCACCTTTCCTTCAAGGAGGCGGCGAGCGAGCTTTCGATCACCCAGGCGGCCGTCAGCCACCAGATCAAGAGCCTCGAGGAGTATCTCGGTGTCGAGCTGTTCCGCCGCGCTGGGCGCGGCGTGCAGCTCACCGAAGCGGCCCGCGCCTGTCTGCCGAGGTTGCGCGAAGGGTTCGAGTCCCTGGCCGCCGCGGTGGAGACGATCCGAGAGCGCGGTGAGGAGACGGAGCTGAGAATCACCGCGCCGCCGGTGTTCACCGCACGCTGGCTGATGCCGCGCCTGGCCGATTTTTCCAAGCGCGAGCCGCGCATCGAATTGCGCGTATTCGGCTCGAGCAGGATGGTCGACGCCGGCGCGCTCGATTCCTCTGTTCTCGTCGGAAATCTCGATTTGAGGGACGAGATGTCCGGCGTCGAAATCCATCTCGGTGGCGGAACCTATCCCGGTTATCGAGCCGATCACCTGTTCGACGTTGCGACCGTCGCGGTGGCCAGTCCCGAACTGGCGCGAGGCGATCCGCCGCTCGAACACCCCGCCGACCTGGCGCGTCACGTGCTCCTGCACGACGACGCCATGGACCTCGTGGCCCACGGCCGCGCCTGGCAGAAATGGCTCGAGGCCGCGGGGGTCGCCGACCGCGTCGACGGCAGCCGCGGGCCGCATTTTTCCTCGAACATCCTGTCGCTCGAGGCGGCGTCGCAGAAGCTGGGTGTGGCGCTCGCACTGAAACCTCTGATCGACCACGATATCGCTTCAGGGAGGCTGTGCGCACCGTTCAAGGTGGAACTGAAACCGCAATCTGCGTATTACCTCGTGTGCCCCGAGGTCATCGCCGAGCGCCCGGCGGTCGCCGCGTTTCGCAAATGGCTCCTGGAGCAGGCAGCCGGAGCATAAGCGGGCGCCTTCGCGCGGGCGTCCTCTTGCACCGTCGATTCTCCGTCGATCGTGTCGAACCTTCGGCGATGACGTTGTCAGACTTCCACTCACCTTAATTGTTTTCGGAGCTTGGTGAAAAACTAATGCATTCGAATTCGATTGACGTGGCGCCCGTGCGAGGCGACGTGATAATTTCTGCGAGGGCAAAGATGGCGACGCGAGAAACAAAAAACAACGTCGCGCCGCCTTCCGGCAAGGCGGCGGATTGCGGAACGGGGCTGGGTGTTCTCCATGCTGCAGCAGTTTCTTCACAGGGTTCGTGCGTGCGGTTTCACGGTCATCGAGCTGATGATCAGCTTGGCGATCGTGGGCGTGCTTGCGAGCGTCGCGACCCCGATGTACCAAAACTACCGCGAACGGGTGCGGGTCAACGCGGCCATCACCGACATCGCGGCCATGTCGGCGGTGATCAAGCTTTACTCCACGGACGCGCACAAGCTGCCGGCGTCGCTCGCCGATATCGGCAACGGCGGCAAGCTCGACCCCTGGGGACGTCCCTACCGGTATCTCGACCTGACCACGGTGAAGGGCCACGGCGCGTCGAGAAAGGACAAGCGTCTCAATCCCCTGAATTCCGATTTCGATCTGTATAGCGTCGGCAAGGACGGCGAGTCGCTGACTTCGCTGATGGCGCCGCCCAGCCGCGATGACGTGATACGCGCGCGCGACGGTCGTTTCATAGGACTGGCCCGGGACTTCGATCCGTGATCCGGCTGACCTACCGCGCGTTCAAGGGCCGTGTGGCGCGCAGGGTGTTCTTGCTGTTCGTCCTGTCCGCGTTCGTTCCTCTGGCACTGGTCGCGGCTCTGTCGGTTACCCAGCTGCGCCAGTCCATTTTTGCGCAGGGGGAGAGGCGGCTTGCCACGGTGGGCAAGGAATACGGCATGGCGGTATTCGATCGCCTCCAGGTCGCCGCGGATTCGGCGGCCTCCGCCGCGGAGCTGGTTGACAGGCGACAGCGCGGGAAGACGGTCGCGACACGACATTTCCGTTCGCTGGGGATCATGGAACCCGGGTTTCCTCCACGAGCCTTGTTCGGGGAGGTGCGCCCGGCCCCGTTTCTTGCGGGAAACACGCGAGAAAGACTGGCCGAGGGGAAAGGCGCGCTTGTCGTCCACCAGGACGGAGCCGGACCGAGGGTGCTGCTTCTTGTCCCCGCAGGCGATGCCGCTTCCGGGCGCATCATTCTCGGGGAGCTGCAAGCCGAGTATCTGTGGGGGACGCAGGATCTGCTGCCGACCGCCATCGACATCTGCGTGATCGACAGCGACTCTCGAGCCGTGCTGTTTTGCCCGGTGCCGGTTCCCCAGGAGGTATTGGGCGCGATCGCGAATTCGTCGTCTCATTCGGCATTTGGCTCCCTCAACTGGGTCAGGGAAGGAGAGACACAACGCTCGGTCGCCTGGAGCCAGTTCCTCCACGCAGAGTTCGGCGCGGCCGACTGGGTTGTCGTTGCCAGCCAGTCCGAGAGCTATCTATTGAGATACATGGCCGGGTTCCAGCAGCTCTTCGTCCCGGTAGTCATCCTTGCATTGCTCGTGGTGCTGCTCCTCAGCATCCGGCAGATCCGCGGCACGATGGTGCCGCTCGAAAAACTTGCCGCCGGCGCGGCCCGAATAGCTCAAAGCGATTTCGCCACGAAGGTGGAGGTGAAAGGCGACGATGAATTCGGCGAGCTGGCGACCGCGTTCAATCGGATGTCGGAGAAACTGGGACGCCAGTTCTCGGCGCTCAAGACCCTTTCCGAAATCGACCGGCTGATCCTGTCCGCGCCGGACACCGACGATATCGTCCGCGCCGTCCTCGAACGCGTCGCGGACATGGCCCCCGCCGATTCCGCCGGCGTCATGTTGCTCGACCACGACAATCCCGCCCTTGCAAGGACCTACTCGCGCTCGCTGCGGACGGACGCGAACACGTCCATCACACGCCAGCAGATCCAGAAGCACGATCGAGAACTCATGGAAAAGTCACGCGACGGATTCTGGATTCCGCTTGCCGGCTCGGCGCAGGGCCATTTGGCGCCGTTTCTCCCCGAGGGCATTCGCACCGCCTTCGTTCAGCCCATTTTGTGGCGCAATGCCGTGTGCGGCGCGCTCTCGCTCGGATTTCGCGTTGCCCCGGCTCTGAATGAAGAGGGCCGCAAGCAGATCGGTGAGTTGGCCGATCGCCTGACGGTCGCGATGTCATCGGCCTGGCGCGACGAGCAACTGTATCAGCAGGCGCACTATGATTCTCTAACCGGCCTTCCCAATCGACTGGTCCTCATGGACCGGCTCACCCAGGGGATTGCGAGATGTCATAGGGAATCCGGCAGTCTGGCCCTGCTGTTCGTCGATCTCGATCACTTCAAGAACGTCAACGATACTCAGGGACACGCATCCGGGGACCGGGTGCTCAAGGAGGCTGCCGGCCGAATATCGCGCTGCGTCCGGGACACGGATACGGTATCGCGGCATGGAGGCGACGAATTCACCGTCATCCTGGGCCAGGTGCACCGCCCGAGGGACGCGGGACGGGTCGCGGAGGACATCGTTCGTTCCTTGTCCGAGGTTTTTGTGGTCGACGGGCAATCTTCCTTTCTCAGCGCGAGTGTCGGCATCGCGGTCTATCCGCAGGACGGAGATTCAGCCGAGGTCTTGATCAAGAATGCGGATACCGCGATGTACCGGGCCAAGTCCGGAGGCCGGGCGCGGTCCGTGTACTTCAAAGAGAGCATGAACGTCGAGGCCGTCGAAAGGGTCACCCTGGACCGGGAGCTTCGGGAAGCCATCGGGCGGGACGAGCTCGAGCTGCACTATCAGCCGCAGCTGGATCTTCGCAGCGGCGAAATCATCTGCGCGGAGGCGCTCATGCGTTGGAGGCATCCGCGGCTCGGTGTTGTTCCCCCGGGGCGTTTCATCCCGATCGCCGAAGAGTTCGGTTATATCGAACAGATGGGGCGCTGGCTGCTGCACGAGGCGTGCATGCAGATGAAAGCGTGGCGGACCGACGGCCTGCGAGTCAGTCGGCTCGCAGTAAACATTTCGGCGATACAGTTCCGGAAGCACGACCTTGTCGAATTCATCAAGGAGTGCACTCGCCTGGCGGGCATCGGGCCCGAATGCCTCGACCTGGAAATCACCGAATCCGTCTTGATGGATCGAGGGAGCGATGTCGAGCGCATGCTGCGAGATCTGGCCGCGATGGGCGTATCGATCTCACTCGACGATTTCGGCACGGGTTTTTCTTCACTGGCTTATCTCAAGCGGTTTCCCTTTCGCAAGGTCAAGATCGACCGCGGGTTCGTCGATGGGCTCGGCCGTGATTCCGATTCCGAGGCCATCGTTGCTGCGATCGTGGCCATGTCGCATGCTCTGGGCAAGGAGGTCGTTGCGGAGGGCACCGAAACCGCCGAACAAATCTCGATCTTGCACAGGCTGGGTTGCGATGCTGTCCAGGGCTATCACATCTCCAGGCCATTGCCTGCTGCGGAGTTTTCCGCGTTCGTCAAAGCCAGGGAAAAAACCAGCCTTGGGAAAGTCGTCGGGCTGAATTGAGGGGAAATCCAGAGGGCTGACGCGCTCAGATCGTGCGTTCGACCATCGTCCTCAGCTCCGCCGTCGCCTCGAGCGAGAACATCGCCTGAGCGCGGGCGAAGCGCCAGCGCTTGACTTGCTCCGCCTGGCGACTGCATGATTGGAGCGCAGCGCGCTTCGAGCTACTTTTCGAGCGGCTCGCCCACGGCGGCAACGTGACCGTGGACATCGGCCCCGGCTCCGCGGAATCATCATAGACCTATAAAAAATTCTGCTCCCTGCGGCGGCATCAGGCGCCGCTATACTCCATCGTCAATCAGGAGGATGCCATGAGACCCATACTTGTTCGCGCCGGCTGTGCCGCGGCGCTGTTGGCTGCAGGGTATGCCGCCGCACCGGCCTGGGCGCAGGATGCTGCGCGGAGCCTTGCCGCAACCTGCACCGCCTGCCACGGCACCGATGGACGCAGCGTCGGAGGCGTCCCGCCCAGCCTCGCCGGGCGGGACAAGGGCGAGCTGCTGCAGACCATGAAGGATTTCAAGACGGGCAAACGGCCGGCTACGGTCATGCACCAGCATGCCAAGGGCTACAGCGACGAGCAGCTCGAGCTCATTGCGAATTACTTTGCCGGCGTCACGCCGGGCGCGGCTGCTGCCGCGCCCGCGGCGCGGGTCAACAATTGAGGAGAGGCCCATGACACTATCCAGACGCGAGTTCGTGAAGTGGATGGCGGCCTCGTCCGGTGCCGCTGCGGTGGCGGGTTGCGCGGGAATGGGGGGGGCGGCTGCCGGGCGCGTGGTGGTCATCGGCGGCGGCTACGGCGGCGCGACCGCGTCCCGTTACATCAAGCTGTGGGCGTCCGACATCGACGTCACCGTGGTCGAGCGCAACGACGCGTTCGTCTCCTGCCCGATCAGCAACCTGGTGCTGGGCGGCAACACCCAGATCGGCAATATCACGATGGGCTACGACGGCCTGAGAAACCGTGGCGTGAACATAATGCGCGACGACGCGGTGGCGGTGGACGCCGCCGCGCGCCAGGTGCGGCTCGCCAGCGGCAAGACGCTCCCCTACGACCGGCTGATTGTTTCGCCCGGAATCGACTTCATGTACGACTCGATCCCAGGCCTGAAGAGCGCGGACGCTCAGAACCGCGTGCTGCACGCCTGGAAGGCGGGGCCGCAAACGGTTGCGCTGAGAAAGCAACTCGAGGCAATGCCCGACGGCGGGGTGTTCGTGTTCCAGTTCCCGATGGCGCCTTACCGCTGCCCGCCGGGCCCGTACGAGCGCGTATGCCAGGTCGCGGACTACTTCAAGCGGGCGAAGCCGAGGTCCAAGATCATCGTGCTCGATGCCAATCCCGACATCGTCTCGAAGAAGGGGCTGTTTCTCGCCGCGTGGAACGGCATGTACAAGGGCATGATCGACTACCGTCCCAACAGCGAGCTCCGGGACGTGGACGTCCAAGGCATGACGGTGAAGCTCGCGTTCGACAGCGTCAAGGGCGACGTGCTGAACGTCGTGCCGCCTCACGGCGCCGGGAGCGTCGCACGGCAGGCGGGGCTCATCACCGCCAACCAGCGCTGGTGCGGGGTGGACTGGCTCACCATGGAGTCGGTGGCGGTCAAGGGCATCCACGTACTGGGCGACGCGACGCTCTCCGCGCCGGCGATGCCCAAATCGGCCAGCATGACGAACCAGCATGCCAAGGTCTGCGCCGCCGCGGTGATCGCGTTGATCAAGGGCCGGCCGGTCAACCCGCAGCCGATGATGATGAACACCTGCTACAGCTTCGTGGACGGAAAAAACTCGATGCACGTCGCCTCGGTGCACGCCTACGACGCCGCGCAGAAGACCATGGTGGCGGTGAAAGGCGCGGGAGGAGTCTCCACGGCAGCGAGCGAGCTCGAGGGCACCTACGCCTGGGGCTGGGCGCGGAACATCTGGGGCGAGGCGCTCGGTTAGGTCGCCGTCGCCGCCAGGAAAGGGCGTGGGGGAATTTGAGTACGCTGGCCGGCGCAGTCCCCACATCCACATAAATCGACTTGGGCAGGAGGAACTGGAAATGCATCACACGCGCAGATCCGTATTGAGGGGAGTCTGGGCCGTAGGGGCGCTGGCGACCGCCGTCGCCGCCGGTCTGCTCAGCCCCGGCCGTGCGTTCGCCGCCTGGAACAAGGGCGCGTTCGAGGCGAAAAACACCGCCGACGCGATGAAAGCGCTCGGCGTCAGCAACGCGCAAGACAGCAGGGACATCCAGATCCTCGCTCCCGACATCGCCGAGAACAGCGCGGTGGTGCTGATCGAGATCACCAGCAACATCCCGGGCACTACCGCCATCTCGGTGTTCATCGAGAAGAACCCGTTCCCCTACACGGGTACCTTCGATGTCTCGCAGGGTGCAGTCCCCTACGTGCAACTGCGCGTGAAGATGGGCGAGTCCTCACCGGTGCGCGTGGTGGTGGCGGCCGGCGGCAAGTACTACACCACCGCCAAGGAAGTGAAGGTCACCATCGGCGGCTGCGGCGGCTGAGCGGAGGAGACCATGGCAGAACCGATGAAGATCCGCGCCACGTTGCAGGGCGACGTGGCCGACGTGCGCGTGCTGATGGCGCACCCGATGGAGACCGGGCAGAGGAAGGACGCGGCGGGCAAGCTCGTGCCGCTGCATTTCATCCAGACCATCACCGCGCAGCTCAACGGCAAGACGGTGTTCGCCGCCGACGTCAGCCAGGCGGTGTCGCGCAACCCGGTATTCGCCTTCAAGGTGAAGGGGGCCAAGGCGGGCGACAAGCTCTCCGTCACCTGGCAGGACAATACCGGCGACAAGCGCACCGACGAGGTGGTGATCCGCGCCGGATCCTGATTTTGACCCGAGGGGCCGCAGAGCCTCGTTCGAACAATTGGAGGAGCAAGAAATGAGACACGCGCTCGTGCTCGGGATCGCCGCGGCCGTAGCGGCGGCTGCCCCTTGGCCGCAGGCAGCGGCGCAGACCCCCGACCCCACCGCCGCGGAGTTCGACAAATTCCGCGAAATCATGGAGCAGGACAACCCGGCGGAGTTGTTCGAGGTGAAGGGCGAGGAGTTGTGGCGCGCGCGCCGCGGCCCGAAGAACGCTTCTCTCGAGCAGTGCGACCTGGGCCTCGGGCCGGGCGTGGTGAAGGGCGCGTATGCGCAGATGCCGCGCTACTTCGCCGATGCCGACCGCGTGATGGATGCCGAGGCGCGCATCGTACATTGCATGATGACACTGCAGGGCTTCACTTACGCGGAGCTGGCGAAGCAGCCCTTCAGCAGCCTGGTGCGCACGCCCGACCCGGTATCCCTGGTGACTTACGTCGCAGCGCAGTCGCGCGGCATGAAGCTCGCCGCGCCGCAGAATCACCCGAAGGAGCGCGCCACCTACGAGACGGGCAAGGCGATCTTCCACTTCCGCGCCGGCGCCTTCGACTTCTCCTGCGCCAGCTGCCACGGCGTGGACGACAAGCGCATCCGCACGCAGCCGCTGCCCAACTTCACCAAGCCCGATCAGGCGATCCGCGCGGTGCAGGGCTGGCCAGGCTATCGCATGACCGGCGGCGTGATGCACTCGCTGCAATGGCGCATGAACGACTGTTTCCGCCAGCAGCGTTTCCCCGAGCCGGGCTATGCCTCGGAGACGGTGAGCGCGCTGCTCAGCTACCTCACCGTCAACGCCAACGGGCAGGTGTATCGCGGCCCGGGCATCAAGCGCTAGGAGAGTCAGGCCATGAGACTCGCATCCGCCGTACTGCTTGCCATCGCCGCCGCACTTCTCGCCTCCTGCGCCACGCCGCAACGCGACTACCGGCCCGACGCGCTGGCGATCATGAAGCGCGACTTCCATGCCAGGGGCAGCGCCGGCATGGACCGCCTGAACGAGGACGCCGTGCAGGCTGCATGCAACCAGCACCAGGACAATCCGCCGCAAGGCGTCGCCGAGAAACTGCAGAAGGAGCAGTCGGCCGCCATCAAATGGCCGGCGGATGGCAAGCTGCTCGGCGACTGGAAATCCGGGGAGCGCATCGCGCAGGACGGCCGCGGCATGAGTTGGAGCGACAAGGGCGGCGTCGGCGGCAGCTGCTACAACTGCCACCAGATCGGCCCGCGCGAAAGCTCCTTCGGCACGGTGGGCCCGAGCCTGTACCAGTTCGCCAAGCTGCGCGGCTACGGCGCGGACATCCAGCGTTACGCCTACGGCAAGATCTACAACGCCAAGGCCTACAACCTGTGCTCGCAGATGCCGCGCATGGGGCACGTCGGCGCGCTCACCGAGCAGCAGATGAAGGACCTCACCGCACTGCTGATGGATCCGGCCTCGCCGGTCAACCAGTAAGCCGAGGCACGCTGGGCGTGAGCGGCGCGATGCTGCGCTTGGCGCGCAGGTGGCGCGCCGCCACGTCCCATACCGGCTCGCCGCTCGCGCCTTCGGCCACCGGCGCCCACCCCGCGACCTTGTAGCGCTTGCCCGCCTCCATGGGCTGGCCGCGCAGGCGCATGTCCAAGATGCGCCGGCCGATCGCTGCGCGCGGATCGCAGGCGTAGGTCATGCCGCCCACGCGCACCATGTCGCCGCCCTGCTGCAGGTAGGGGTCGGGATTGAACGAGTTGTCCGCGATGTCCTCGAGGATCTCTTTGATCTGCGCGCCGGTCAGCTCGTTCAGGGTCGAGTAGGGGTAAGTGACGGCGGTCTGGTCCATCAGGTGCTCGAAGGTGATCGTATCGCCGGGCAGCAATGTGCTGCCCCAGCGAAAGCCCGGCGAAAAGGCGATCTCGGCGCCTTTCACCTGCATGAGTGCGTCGAGCAGCAGCTGGTCCCAGGTGCCGTTGAAGGTGCCGCGACGGTAGAGGAGGCCCTCGGTCACCGCCAGCTTCTCCTCGAGCCGCGCGCGGTACGGCCGGCGCACGCGCTCGATATGGGCGGCCATTGCCGCATCGGCTGGAAGGAGGTTGGAGAACACCGGCAGCAGGCGGTAGCGATGGCCCGTCACCGCGCCGCCCTTCACCTCGAGGTCGAGCACGGCGAGAAATTTGCCGTGCGAGCCCGCGTTGGTGACGAGCGTCTTGCCTACCACCATGGGCGCCGGCACGCCGTCGTGCGTGTGCCCGCCGAGGATCGCGTCGATGCCGCGCACACGCGCGGCGAGCTTCAGATCCACTTCAAGGCCGTTGTGCGACAGCAGCACCACTGCCTGCGCGCCCTTGGCGCGCACCTCGTCCGCCAACTGCTGCAGGCGTGACTCCTGGATGCCGAAGGTCCAGTCGGCCACCATGTAGCGCGGGTTGGCGATCGGCGTATAAGGGAAGGCCTGGCCGATCACCGCGAGCGCTACGCCGTTTACCGAGCGCAGCGTATAGGGCTTGAACACCGGGTCTTCGAAGTCCACCGTCTTCACGTTCTGCGCGAGGAATTCGATCGGCGCGAGCTCCTTGGACACCGCTGCGGCCACGCGCTTCGCGCCGTAGGTGAACTCCCAATGCGCGGTCATCAGGTCCACGCCGAGGAGCTTCTGCGCGCCGATCATGTCGGCGCCCTCGGTCCACAGCGAGGTCGCGGAGCCCTGCCAAGTGTCGCCGCCGTCCAGGAACAGCGCGTGCGGGCGCGTGGCGCGCAAGCGCTTTACCAGTGTGGCGAGGTGGGCGTAGCCGCCGATCTTGCCGTAGCGGCGCGCGGCGCGCTCGAAATCGAGATAGGTGAAGGCGTACGCCGTGGCGCTGCCGGGGGCGAGGCCGTACCGCGCGGCGAAAGCGTCACCCACGGGCTCGCGGAAATACACCGGCAGCAGCTGCGCGTGCGAGTCGGTCATGTGCAGCAGCGACAGGTTGCCGAAAGGCGGCAGGTCGTAGAGTTCGCCGGCTGCCTGCGCCGCGCTCGCACCGGGGCGTAGCGCCGCGCCAGCCGCCGCGGCGAACGCGAGGAGCCGGAGGAATTCTCGTCTGTGCATGGGCGCCATTCTGCACGGGCGACGTGGCCGTGACGAGCCCATCAGGCGACCTTATTGCCGGATCAGAACAACGGTGTTGCCCGGTGCGGGAGCGGGTGCCGAGAATACGGCGTTACCAGAGGAGTGGCCATGCCCGGCCTGGTCCGGCCCCACGGCGGAGGACCGCTGAGATCCCTGATGCTCGCCGGCGAAGCGCTCGCCGCCGAGCGCGCTCGCTCGCGCTCGCTGCCCGCGCTGCGCGTGAGCTCGCGCGAGAAGGGCGACCTCATCATGCTCGGCATCGGCGGCTTCACGCCGCTCGAAGGCTTCATGACGCACGCCGACTGGCAGGGGGTGTGCGACGGCTATCGCATGGCGAGCGGCCTGTTCTGGCCGATCCCGATCACGCTGTCCACCGACAACGCTACGGCGGCCGGGTTCAAGACCGGGACCGATATCGCGCTGCTCGACGCGGACAACGGCGAGGCGATGGCCACGATGAAGGTGACGGAAAAGTACGCCATCAACAAGGCGCACGAATGCGCGACCGTGTTCCGCACGACGGACCTCGAGCACCCCGGCGTCAAGATGGTGATGCAGCAGCCCGAAGTGAACCTCGCGGGCCCCGTGAAGGTGCTCTCCGACGGCGGCTTCAAGGCGAAGTACGGGGCCCTGTTCATGACGCCCGCCGAGACGCGCGCCGAGTTCGAGCGGCTCGGCTGGTCGCGCGTGGCGGCGTTCCAGACGCGCAACCCCATGCACCGCTCGCACGAGTATCTCGCCAAAGTGGCGATCGAGACTTGCGACGGCGTGCTGGTGCACTCGCTGCTCGGCGCCCTCAAGCCCGGCGACATCCCGGCGGAAGTACGCACGCGCGCCATCGCCGAGCTGATCGCGAAGTACTTCCGGCCCGGCACCGTGGTGCAGGCGGGCTATCCGCTCGACATGCGCTACGCCGGTCCGCGCGAGGCGTTGCTGCACGCGCTGTTCCGGCAGAACTACGGCTGCTCGCACCAGATCGTGGGGCGCGATCACGCCGGCGTGGGCAGCTACTACGGGCCGTTCGATGCGCACCGCATTTTCGACGAGATCCCGCAGGACGCGCTGGAGACGCGGCCGCTGAAGATGGACGTGACGTTCTGGTGCTACCGCTGCGGCGGCATGGCCTCGGGACGCACCTGCGCGCACGGCGACCAGGACCGCCTGCAGGTTTCCGGTACGCAACTGCGCAAGTGGCTCTCCGAGGGCAGCCCGGTGCCGGCCGAGTTCAGCCGGTCCGAGGTGCTGGAGATCCTGCGCGCGTATTACGCCTCGCTTACAAGCAGTTGATCAAGGACTGAGCCGCTGAGGACCCGGGAGTCAGCACTGCTCCCAGGGAAGCCCGTCGTGGCGCCAGCCGGCGACCACATTGCGTCGGTGCTTCGCGTCGAGGGGGCCTTCAAAGCCGTTCAGCACGTTGTAGACGCGGGAGAAGCCCTGCCGCTCGAGCGCTTCGCCCGCCTCCTGGGAGCGGTTGCCGCTGCGGCAGATGAGGACGATCGGGCGCACGGCGTGGTTCGTGCCGGCGAGCTTCTTCACCTGGCCGACGAAGTGCGGGTTCACCTCCCAGTCGGGCCCATCGTTCCATGCCGCGTGCAGCGCGCCAACCGGGTGGCCGACGAACAGGTACTCCATCTCGCTGCGGCAGTCGATGAACAGCGCGTCGGGGTTTTTCTGCAGGAACTCCTGCGCCTGCTTTGGCTCAAGATGGTCCATTGACCTATTATCGGACGTGATGGGCAACGAGTTCAAGGGACTCAGGGCCCCGATTCTATCCAGTAGATCGCCAGCCCGAGCGCGATCAGGACGATGTCCGCCAGGCCAATGACCAGAATCAGGAACGTGATACGCCGCGCGGCCGGCTTCAGCGGCAGCCATACGCGTCGCATGAACCGGCGGTACAGTGGAATCCATCCCCAGCGCCGGTCGCGCTCCAGGTATGTCTTAAGCGCCACGCCCCATGCGTGCAAGCTGCGATCGACTTCGGCGTCCTGGGCGCCTGCGCCAGTCGAGCCGTATTCGTCGGTGATGGTGAGCCGGCTGCCGGTGGGCGTCGGCTCGATCTCGAAGCGGGTGCTTTTCTTGAGACCCTCCGCGTAGTCCACCCGCAAGGCGCGATCCGACGTTCGTGTGACGGACGCCGTCATCACCGAGCGCAGCCCATTGCTGTGATTCAGGACTTCGGCCCTGAAGCTGGCTGGCGCACTCCGCTCCCACGATGCGAACTCGAGGAAGGGGTTGATGCGGTAAAGCTGCTCCAGATCGCGGTGGAACGCGGCGAGCTCAGCGGAGTTGAGGGGTGTTTCCAGCACCACCCAGGCGGCGTCCCGGCCGAGCGGCGCGCCGGCCCCGCTCACCCGGGACGAGGCGCGATCAGCAGCGGCACCACCAGACCGCGCACCAGTGTCTCCAGCTGCATGCGCGAGCGCAAGCCGCGCACCCTCGCGGGGCGCGGCGACCCAATCACCACCAAGTCCGGCTTGAGCATCGCCGCCGCTTCGAGCAGGCACTCGGCCGGCTTGCCCAGCACGACTCGCCGCTCGTAACGCAGCCCCATCTCGGCCGCGCGCTCCCGCACACGCGCGATTTCCACCTCGATCTCGCGCTCCAGTTGCTGCTCGACGTGCCGGCCATAGGCGTCGCGCGTGGTGGCGTTGTTGAGCCAGTCGTCACCCATCATGCCCTTCCAGAAATCCGGCACGACGACGAGCTGCGAGAGCCGCGCGCCAGGTGCGGCGAGCGCGAGCGCCATGCGCTCGCCCTCCCGCGCCCCAGCGGTGCCGTGGCTCGCGAGCAGAATGTGCGTGTACTTGGCCAGCGAGGAGGGGGTAACGGGGGAACCTGGGTTTCCCTGTTCCTAGGAAGAGGTAACGGGGGAACCTGGGTTCCCCTGTTCCTAGATAAGGGGTAACGGGGGAACCTGGGTTTCCCTGTTCCTAGATGAAAACGTAAACCAACAGCGCGATGACGAGCGAGAGCACGAGCGCCATGATGTCCTCGTGCCGGTCGCTCTTGAACACGGTCAGTGCGGAGCCGCGGTCGAACTTGTCTTCAGCCATGATTGTCTCCCGGATTCAGATCGTTTCGGCAACGAGCAGCCACACCACGATCAGCGAACCGATCGCCTTGATGACCCCCACGATGCTGCCCACCACCAGCGGTTGCCCGCCGGCCTGCTTGATGGAACTCATGGTGATCTGCATCCCCAGGCCTACCAGGCCGAAGGTGAAGAACCAGGCGATCAGGTCGCGGAACATGGCGATCTTCTTCGCCGTGTGACGGACCGCGCGGTGCGCCTTGGTCAGAACGTCGTTCGCCGCCTTGCCCATGATCTTGGCATTGACCACACCCCGCAGCGTGTCGTCGTCGTCGATCGACATCAGCTTCTTGTTCTCGATCAGTCTCTGCAGCGCGGCCTTCTGGTCCTGGCGCTGCACCTTGTCGGCTTCCGCCTTCAGCGCGGCGAGGTCCTTGTCGCCAAGGAGCGTGCTGACCGGCTTGCCCTCCTTGTCCTTGGTCGTCATCGCCTTGTCGCTATTGTCGAAGTACGAGCCCTGGTAATGCTGGGCCGGCGCGAAGATGCCGGTCGAGGACAGCGCGAACATCAGGATGAAGCCGAGGACGAAAATCGGGAACTTGCCGACGACCACCTGGACGAGGTCCACTTTCTCCGCGCCTTCCTCGCGCTTCACGTACCACACCGCCAGCCACAGCACGATGATCGGCAGGAACAGCACGCGGGTGATGTTGAAAATCTCCGCGACCTTCAGCGTCTCGATGCCGGTGGGCTGGAAGGCGAGCGCCGCGCCGGCGACCTGCGCCGAGTTGAGGATTCCGGTGCCAGCCCAGGCGCCGAACTGGATGAAGCCCATGCCCATTGCCTTGCCGACGATCGGGAACAGGAACATGCAGATCACGCCGAACAGGAGAATGGTTCCGATGGTGTAGGCGATCTCGGTGGACTTCGCCTTCACCACCGGGGCGACGGCCACCGCCGCAGACACGCCGCAGACGCCGACGCCGGCGGCCAGCACCCCGGTCATCGAGTTGGGCATGTTCCGGCGCACCCCCAGCCAGAGCACAACGCCCACGGAGCCGAGCACGAACACGCCGATCAGCACAATGGAAAGGCGGCCCAGATGCGCCAGTTCCGCGAGGCTGTAGAGCGCGCCCAGCAGGATGACGCCCGTCTTCAGGCCGAGCCGCGAGAGCCGGACTCCGTTCTCGGCCCAGGCGGGTACCTTGAAGACGTTGACGATGATGATGCCGGCGATGATACCCATCACCACATAGTTCAGGTTCATCACGCTGGCGAAATTGAAGCCGAGGGTCGGCTGCGCCGCGCGTCCCCACTGCGCCATCAGTGGATCGAGGCCCCACTTCACGACGAAGGCCACCATCATGATGAAGATGACGCCCCCGACCGTGGACAGGTAGTAGTCCCCCTCTCCCTCCTTCGGCGGGGCGAGCAGTTGCCACAGGCCGGCGACGATGCCGACGGCGCCGAAGCAGTACCCGAGGATCCGCATCTCGTCCGCACTGCGCGCGGTGCCGAGGAACTTGATGACCGGCCCCATCGCGCCGGACTGCACCAGGTAGGCGTAGGCCACCATGATGATTCCGAACACCAGCGGCCAGACCGTTCTACGCGTATAGACCATTGTTGGCGCCTCCCGATTGTCGTTGTGCTTTGGAGCAACGCGGCAAGCCGTGAACCGCGCTGCTGGTGACATTCTTACAGGGCATTGCTCCCGTAGACAAATTAATATTCATGGACCCCTTAGTGCTTTCTATGGCGATAGACTTGTGCGAGCGATGCTGCGCTGCGGGAGGTCCAAAAGGAGTTTCGATAATAGCTTGTGCGCCGCGTCATCTCCGCTGAGGCACGGGTTCCGCGCCCTGCAGGCCGGCGAGGCGTTCCTTGGCGAACTGCACAAAGCCGCTCACCAGCCGGGAGTGGAACCTCTCCTTTGGATAGACCACCGCCAGTTGGCGGTTGAGCTGCGGCGACAGCGGAATCTGCACCAGCTGCCCGAGCTGCGTCTCCTTCGTCACAGTGGCGCGCGACATGATGGCGAAGCCCAGACCGGTGGCCACCAGTCCCTTCAGCGCCTCGGGGCTCCCCATCTCCATCACCACCTGCATCGAGTCGGGCGACACGCCCGCCTTTTGCAGGTAATGGTCGATGACCTCGCGCGTGCCCGATCCCGGCTCGCGGCTGATGTAGGCATGTTCGGTGAGCGACTTCGGCGTCGCGGACTTCATCTTCGCCAGCGGGTGCGACGGCGCGCATACTACTTGCAGCTCGTCGTTGCAGCACACGTCGGTGACGAGCGAGGGCAGGTGCGAATCGCCCTCGATGAAGCCCATGTCGAGCGCGCGTTCCGCGACGCGGTCCTGCACCGCCTCCGAGTTGGCCACGAACAGCCGCGGCACCACGGCCGGGTAGCGCGACTTGAACTCGCCGAGGATCTGCGGCAGCAGGAACTCGGCGATCGTCGTGCTCGCGCCGATGAGCAGCGGGCCCGCCACCTGGCCGCCCATCTCCTTCAGGCGCGTGTCGAGCTCAGCGGAGAGCACGAGAATGCGCTCGGCGTAGTCCAGCGCCAGGGTTCCGGCGGGCGTGAGCGCGATGCGCCCGTGCGCACGGTCGAACAGGCGCGTGTTGAAGTGCTCCTCCAGCTGCCGGATCTGGAAGGTCACCGCGGGCTGCGTCATGAACAGCGCCTCCGCCGCCTTGGTGAAGGAGAGGTGCTTCGCGACCGCGTGAAAGACCTGGAGGCGTCTGTCGGCCATGGCCTATTCAAGCACAAAAAAGGGCCGCCCATAAAGGCGGCCCCCGGCGCGCCTGCTCAGGCCTTCCGCAGCTCGAATCCCGTCAGTCGATGATGTGGTAAACCGGCGCCTTCTCCATTGCCCACTTGCCGGTATCCCGGTCGTAGCGGGACAGGGTGAAGCAATGCCAGTTCTGATCATCCAGCTTCATATGATCGCCCCGGTAGTAATAGCCCGGCCACCGCGTTTCCTCGCGGAACAGCGTGTGATGGGTCACGGACTCCGAGGTCAAGAGCCGGTGGTGCAACTCCCACGTGCGCTGGAGCTGGTGAAGGTCTTCGGCACCCATGCTGCTCATGTCTTCCTTCAGCATGGTCAGCAACTCCAGGCCGCGGTTGAGCAGCTGGCCGTTGGTCATGTAGTTGGTGCTGATGCCGCCGACGTATTCGTCCATGATCTTCTCGAGACGCTGGAGACCGTGGATCGGAAGGAGGTAACTCGGCGAGACGGTCCCGGCGACGATCTCGTTGCGGCCGACCCGGTAGTTCTCCAAGGGCTGGTAGATCACTTTCTCGAGGTCGCGATATTCCTTCTCGCTCACCTGAGGCTGGTCCCTGCCCTTTTCCATCACGTACCTGACCGCCGCTTTGGCGGCGATCCGGCCTTCCGTGAAGGACCCTGACGAGAACTTGTGGGCGGTGCCGCCGATGGTGTCGCCGGCGCCGAACAGCCCGTCGACCGTCATCATGCGGTTGTAGCCCCACTGGTATTCTGCGGGGGCGTAGTCTTCCGGTCCGCTCGCCCACGCGCCGGAGCAGGTGGCATGAGAGCCCATGACATAAGGCTCGGACGTGGTCAGCTCGGGGTTGACGTGCTTGGGGTCGATGTTCTGCGATGCCCAGACGACCGCCTGCCCGATCGTCATGCCGAGGAAGTTCTCCCAGCCGATGGTTTCCTTGTGGGGGTCCTGGAAGGCCTCCTTGGTCACCATGCGGATGGGACCGCGGCCGGCCGCCAGCTCCTTGAGGAGGGCGTGGTTGCGCAGGCAGGTCGGCACCGGGTGATGGTCGATGTATTCGCCCACCAGCGCCCTGGTGTCCTCGACCCACCGCTTCTCGTACTCCTCGCCATTGCCATTCTGGGTGTACGTCTTCAGGTGGAGGAAGTAGGCGCCCACGGGACCATAGCCGTCCTTGAAGCGGGTCAGGACGATGCGGTTTTCCATCTGCGTCATCTTGGCGCCGACCTGGATCGGCAGCGCGTAGCACGACCCGCTGCTCCAGGGCGCATACCAGGTCCGCCCCATGCCCTCGCCCACGGCGCGCGGCTTGAAGATGTGCGACGCGCCACCGGCGCCCACGATCACGGCCTTCGCGCGGAACACGTGGTAGTCACCCGTGCGGACGTTGAAGCCGACGGCACCGGACACCCGGTTGGCCTTGTTGTCCATCAACAGGTGGGTGACCATGATGCGGTTGTAGACCTCGGTCGCGGCCTTGCGCGCCGCCTCGGCGACGATCGGCTTGTAGCTTTCGCCGTGGATCATGATCTGCCACTTGCCTTCGCGCTGGTAGCGTCCGGTCTTGGGGTCCTTCATCATCGGCAGGCCCCATTCCTCGAACTTGTGCACCGTCGCATCGACGTGCCGGGCGATGTCGTAGCCCAGGTCCTCGCGCACCAGGCCCATGAGGTCGTTGCGGGCGTAGCGCACATGGTCCTCGGGCTGGTTCTCGCCCCATTGCATGCCCATGTAGCAGTTGATGGCGTAAAGTCCTTGGGCGACGGCGCCGCTGCGCTCGATGTTCGCTTTCTCGACGCAGACGATTTTCAGGTCGCGTCCCCAATACCGGGACTCGTAGGTTGCCCCGCAGCCGGCCATGCCACCGCCGATGACGAGGATGTCCGCGTCAACGAAAACCGTTTTCCTGCCCCCGAACAGTCCCATCAGACGACTCCCTGCTTGAGTTGATCCGGACGCAACGCGGGCAACCCGCCTTCGATCTTGAGCCCCTCCGGTTCGTGTGCGAGTTCCTGCTTGGCGAAATCCTCGGGGCGAGGCGCGGCGTACTCGGCCGGCCCCTTGATCGATCCCCAGGGGGTCGTCCGGATCGGCGACACGAAGTTCTTCTCGCGGCCGTCGCGGAACTTGAGCTTCCACGAAATGGTCGCCTTGGCCTCTTCCCGCAGTACCCGGACACTGTGGCCCAGGGGGGCGAAGTCGGCATAACCGCGGACATCGATGGCGTTTTGCGGACAGGCCTTCACGCAGGAGTAGCACTCCCAGCACATGTTCGGCTCGATGTTGTAGGCGCGCCGATAGGTCTTGTCGATGTGCATGATGTCGGACGGGCAGATGTCGACGCAATGTCCGCAACCGTCGCAGCGGGTCATGTAAACGAATGTCGGCATGGTTTTCTTCTTCTCTCAGTAGTGCCGGGGTTGTTCGCGGGCGCTGCCGAACGTCTCGGGCTTGTCGGCGGGCCCGGGCAGGTTGCTCCTTGAGCCGTTGGCGCTGGAAACCCTTTTCTCGAAGGCCGCCGCGGGCTTGAAGAACATGTGCGCGAACTTGGACCACGGCACCGATCCGAACAGCACCGTCGTGGCGATGATGTACAAGCCGAAGAGCACGTTGGCCCCGGAACTGCCCCTCGTCTGTACGAAGGCCCAGATCAGGCCCAGCGTCACGCTGGCCAGCAGCGAGAGGATGAACAGATCCGCGCGCATGAGACGGAGCGGCGAATTGCCCTCGGCGGCGACGTCCACCCGGATGAAGAACCAGAACCAGTATCCGCCGAGGCAAACCATCAAGCCGCCGAGCCACCAGAGCTGCGGCAGGATGGCGGGCGTTGGCGTCGCGGGCGTCGGATAGCCGAACACCATCACGGCGGTGGCGACGGCGTAGATCACGAACCCGTACATGGTCAGCAGATGGGCGAGCCGGCGGCGCGCGTTGCAGAATTCCCCGGATGTCAGGACGTCGACCAAGCCGGTCTTGATGGCGAGGGACACCCACTCGCCGCCACCGATTTGCTGCGATCCCTTGCTTTTCGATTTCCGCCAGTTGTCGAAAAAGTACCTGGCGCTCCCCTTGTGTACGACGTCAAACAGCGTCCCTGCCGCAACCAGGACGATCATGACGACGACATAGGTCTGCATGGCGGCAGGTGGTATGGACGCCGAAAGCTCGGCAAACGGATTGCTGGTGAACATTTCTTGTCTCCTCGCCGTTCCCTCGGGGATTCTAAGCGTTGCCTGCAGGCGCTCGCCTTGAAGTTCGCTATGCGCTTATAGAGCCGTTGAATGCGGGCCGCCGAGATCCCGCAGCTCGAAGCGCATCGCAGCGAGGTCGCCCAGCGCCCAGGTCGCAGGCGCGGCGAGTCCTGCCACGGTCCCGGGATTGACGAGCCAGCTCGCATTGCCCTGCACGCTCGTGACCTTGCGCACTTCGGCCTGGTGGGAATGCCCGCAGCACACCAGTTCCCAGTCGCCGGTGCACGCCATGGCGTAGCCGTAATCGTGATAGTGCACGACGAAGACCCGCCGGCCGGCGAGCTCGATGCGCGCGTCGGCGCCGTGGTAGCGGAGGAGTCCGCCGCTCGCCTGCGACAGCTTGTGCAGGGCCTGCGGATCGCCGGTATTGTTGCCGTGGATGAGGTGCAGCGGCAATCCCAGCGCGAGGGCGGGCTTGAGCGTCTGCGCGCCGATGAGGTCGCCGCAATGGATTACCGCCTCGGCGCCCTGCGCTTTCGCCTCGCGCACTGCCTGCGCGAGTGCGTCGGCGCGGTCGTGGCTGTCCGAGACGATGCAGATTTTCACGTGCGCATCTTAGCCGAGCGCTGGTAAGGGGGGCATCAGGGGCTGCTTATGGCAGCATCAGTTTACTCGTTGCTGCACCGCCGAGCGTGGGCGGCCATAGAAACGCCAAATTTCGCCGCGGCGCAACCAATGCCGCGGCGAGATCCGTCCGCGCTCCAGCATGCACCTATTCTACAATTACGGATGCGCATTTCCCCGCTCTGGTTATCTCACGTTTTCCCGGCGCTGCGCTGGTGGCCGCGCGTGAACCGGGACAGCCTGCGAGCGGACCTCGCTGCCGGCGCGATCGGCGCGGTGGTGGTGCTGCCTCAGGGCATTGCGTTTGCGACGCTGGCGGGTCTGCCACCCCAGTACGGGCTCTATGCCGCAATGGTGCCGGCGATCGTGGCCGCGCTGTGGGGGTCGAGCTGGCACATGGTTTCCGGACCGACGAACGCAATATCGCTAGTGGTTTTTGCGACAATGGCGCAGATTGCCGAGCCGGGCACCACCCAGTACGTGACGCTGGTGCTCACACTCAGCTTCATCGTCGGCCTGATACAGCTGGCGATGGGCCTAGCGCGGCTCGGCGTCCTGGTCAACTTCATCTCCCATACGGTGGTCGTTGGTTTCACAGCCGGAGCCGCGATGCTTATCATCGCGAGCCAGCTTCGCAATTTCTTCGGTGTTCCCACGATGGCGGGAGCATCCTTCTTTCAGACGCTGCACGCTTTCGCCAGCGGGTTGGAGAAAATCCAGCCTTTCGCTGTTTTCGTTGGCGCGGCGACGCTGGGCGTGGGCATGGCCGCGCGACGCTGGCTGCCGCGCCTGCCCTACATGATTGCAGCGATGGTCGCGGGCAGCCTGCTTGGCTATGCCCTGAACCGCCACCTTGGGCCTGAGCAGACCGCTATCCGCACTCTAGGTGCTCTGCCGGGCGCGCTGCCGGATTTCTCGGCGCCGCACCTTACACTCGACACGCTTGGCAGCCTGACCGGTGCGGCCATCGCTGTCTCCGTGCTGGGTCTGGTAGAGGCCGTGTCCATTGCGCGTTCGATCGCCGTGAAGTCGGGGCAACGGATCGACGGCAACCAGGAATTCATCGGCCAGGGTTTGTCGAACGCCGTGGGAGCCTTTTGCTCGGCTTATCCGTCGAGCGGCTCGTTCAATCGGTCGGGGACAAATTTCGAGGCGGGGGCGCAAACCCCGCTCGCTGCGGTGTTCTCGGCCGGCGCCCTCGTGCTGATCGTGGTGGCGGTGGCGCCGCTTGCCGCTTTCATCCCGGTCGCGTCGATGGCTGCGATCCTGTTCCTGGTGGCATGGGGTCTTGTCGACTTTCATCACATCGGCACGATCGCGCGCGCCAGTCGGGCCGAGAGCGCCGTGCTGGCGGCGACCTTCATCGCCACCTTGGTAATGCATCTGGAGTTTGCGGTGCTGCTCGGAATCGTGCTCTCGCTGGTGCTTTACCTGCAACGCACCTCGCGCCCGGCGCTGCGCTCAATCATTCCGGACCAGCAATCGCCGCTGCGCAAGTTCCGCGAGCGGCGGCCAGGCGAAGACGAATGCCCGCAGCTCAGATTGCTGCGAATCGAGGGTTCCCTGTATTTCGGCGCCGTCGATCATGTTGGCGATTATCTGCAGCGCATCGAGGAGCGGCATCCGGCGCAGAAGCACCTGCTGGTGCTCTCCAAAAGCATGAATTTCGTCGATGTCGCGGGCGCCGAACTGCTCGCGCGCGAGTCAGTCCGCCGGCGCGCGCGCGGTGGAGGCGTCTATTTCCACGGCCTGCGTGACTCGGCGTCCAAGATGCTCGGAGGGTCGGCATTCGCCGGGAAATTCGGGCCCGACACCACTTTCGCGACCAAAGGCCAGGCGATCGCCGCGCTCTTCGAGCGGTTGGATCGAAGTGTCTGCGCGACCTGCCGTGCGCGCGTCTTTGCGGAGTGCCGGTTGCTCCCGCCACCAATCGACGGAACTGCGACGTCAACGTCGACCGGCGAGTTCTCGGATCTCGAAGCACATCGCGGTGAGGTCGACCCGCGCCCAGGTGGCCGGCGCCGATAGCCCCGCCACTGTCCCGGGAAAAGGGGACATGCCGCTTATGGCCGGATCAGATCAATTCGCTGGCGAGCCCGCGCGGACCGGGCCAAAATCACGTCCTTCCCTTATCACAGAGCGGTTGCTTGAGCACCGAGGTCAAGAACACCACCTGCTATATGTGCGCCTGCCGCTGCGGCATCCGCGTGCATGTGGACGAGAAAGACGGGCGCTCCTCCATCCGCTACATCGAGGGCAACCCGGAGCATCCGCTCAACAAGGGCGTGATCTGCGCCAAGGGCGCGAGCGGCATCATGAAGCAGGTCTCGCCGGCGCGGCTGACCCGGCCGCTGAAACGGCGGGAGGGGGCCGAGCGCGGCGCGGGCGAGTTCGAACCGATTTCGTGGGACGAAGCTTTTTCCATTCTTGAAAACAGATTAAAAAAAATTCGGGCTACCGACCCGAAGAAGTTCGCACTGTTCACAGGCCGCGACCAGATGCAGGCGCTGACCGGCTTGTTCGCGCGTCAGTTCGGCACGCCGAACTACGCAGCGCATGGCGGTTTCTGCTCCGTGAACATGGCCGCCGGCATGATCTACACCATCGGTGGCTCGTTCTGGGAGTTCGGCGGCCCCGATCTCGAGCGCGCGAAGCTCTTCGTCATGCTCGGCACCGCGGAAGACCACCACTCCAATCCGCTGAAGATCGCGATCTCGAAATTCAAGCGCGACGGCGGGCGCTTCGTCTCCATCAACCCGGTGCGCACCGGCTACTCGGCGATCGCCGACGAATGGGTGCCGATCCGCCCCGGCACCGACGGCGCGCTGCTGCTCGCCCTCAACAGCGAGATCATCACGCAGGGCCTGTACGACCGCGAGTTCGTCGCGCGCTACACCAACGGCGGGCAACTGGTGATCACGGACCCGGCCTCCCCGCGCCACGGGCTGCTCGCCATCGACGAAGACAGCGACCCCGGCAACCCGCTCTATCCGCAGAACCAGCTCTGGTGGGACCGCCACTCGAACCGCCCGGTGCTGAGCCACACGCCGGGCGCCGACCCGAAGCTGTTCGGCGACTATCGCCTGGCCGACGGCACGCGCGTGCAGCCGGCCTTCCAGTTGCTCGCCGAGCGCGTGCGCGCGCACACGCCGGAATGGGCGGAGGAGATCACCGGCGTGCCGGCCGCCACCATCCGGCGCCTGGCGCACGAGATGGGCATCACCGCGCGCGACGAGAAGATCGAGCTGCCGATCGCCTGGACCGACTGCTGGGGCAACGAGCACAAGACCGTGACCGGCAATCCGGTGGCGTTTCACGCCATGCGCGGCCTGGCGGCGCACTCGAACGGCTTCCATACCGTGCGCTCGCTCGCCATCCTGATGAGCCTGCTCGGCACCATCGACCGCCCGGGGGGCTTCCGGCACAAGGCGCCGTTCCCGCGCGCCATCCCGCCGTCGGCGAAGACGCCGACCGGCCCCGAGGGCGTGCAGCCGAACACGCCGCTCGCCGGACTCGCGCTCGGCTGGCCCGGCTCGCCGGAGGACCTGTTCGTCGACGCCGACGGCCAGCCGGTGCGCATCGACAAGGGCTTTTCCTGGGAGTACCCGCTGTCGGTGCACGGGCTGATGCACAACGTGATCACTAACGCGTGGCGCGGCGACCCGTATCGCCTGGATACGCTGATGATCTTCATGGCCAACATGGCGTGGAACTCGAGCATGAACACGGTCGAGGTGCGCAGGATGCTCAACGACCGCGGTCCCGACGGCGAGTACAAGATCCCGTTCCTCGTGGTGTGCGACGCGTTCCAGTCGGAGATGACGGCGTTCGCCGACCTGGTGCTGCCCGACACCACCTACCTCGAGCGCCACGACGTCATGTCGATGCTCGACCGGCCGATCTCGGAGTTCGACGGCCCGATGGACGCGGTGCGCGTGCCCGTGGTGCCGCCGATGGGCGAGTGCAAGCCGTTCCAGGAAGTGCTGATCGAGCTCGGCAGTCGCCTCAAGTTCCCGGCTTTCGTCGACGCGCAGGGCGCGCGCAAGTACCGCGACTATCCCGATTTCATCGTGCGCCATGAGACCGAGCCCGGCTCGGGGATCGGCTTTCTCGCCGGCTGGCGCGGCGCCGACGGCAGCAAGTCCCTGCGCGGCGAACCCAACCCCCGGCAGTGGGAGATGTACGCAAAGAACAACTGCGTGTTCCGGCACGAGATGCCGCCGTCCTACCGCTATATGCGCAACTGGAACCGCGGCTACATGGAATGGGCGCAGCGCGCGCGCCTGCGGCGCTGGGGCGAGCCGATCCTGGTGCACCTGTACTCGGAGGTGCTGCAGAAGTTCCGCCTGGCGGCGCAGGGCAAGTGGCCGGGGCGCCGCCCGCCCGAGCACCTCGCGAAGCGCGTCGAGACGCACTTCGACCCGCTGCCCTTCTACAGCGCGCCGCTCGAGGTGCAGGCCACCGACACGGAAAAATACCCGCTGGCCGCGATCACGCAGCGGCCGATGGCGATGTACCACTCCTGGGACTCGCAAAACGCCTGGCTGCGGCAGATCCACGCTCACAACTACCTGTTCGTCAATCCGCGCACGGCGGCAGCGAGCGGCATCGCAGACGGCGGCTGGATGTGGGTCGAATCGCAATGGGGGCGCGTGCGCTGCATGGGCCGCCACAGCGAAGCCGTGGAGCCGGGCACCGTGTGGACCTGGAACGCCATCGGCAAGCAGCCTGGCGCCTGGGGGCTCGCGCCGGACGCGAACGAGGCGCGCAAGGGCTTTCTCCTCAACCACCTCATCTCGGACCGCCTGCCCGGCGAAACCTCCAACTCGGACCCGGTGACGGGACAGGCCGGCTGGTACGACGTGCGCGTGCGCATCACCCCGGCGGAGGAGGCCGGGGTGTGGCCGGAATTCGCGACGCTGCCGGCGGCGCCGGGCACACGCAAGGCGCCGCGCTGGCTGGCCTATGTCGCGGGCAAGGAGATCGGCGGATGAGCAAGCAACTGGCGCTGGTGATCGACCTCAACGTGTGCGTCGGCTGCCATGCCTGCGTGACCAGCTGCAAGCAGTGGAATACCTCGGGCGAGGCGGGTTTCCTCTCGGACGACAACCCCTACGGCGCCGATCCCACGGGCACTTTCTTCAACCGTGTGCAGACCTTCGAGGTGGGCGAGTTCCCCAACACCGAGACGGTGCACTTTCCCAAGTCCTGCCTGCACTGCGAGGACCCGCCGTGCGTGCCGGTGTGCCCGACCGGCGCGAGCTACAAGCGCGCCGAGGACGGCATCGTGCTGGTGGACTACGACAAGTGCATCGGCTGCAAGTACTGCTCCTGGGCCTGCCCCTACGGCGCGCGCGAAGTGGACGAGCATCAGAAGGTGATGAAGAAGTGCACCTTGTGCGTGGACCGCATCTACGACGCGAAGCTGCCCGAAGCGGAGCGCAAGCCCGCCTGCGTGCTTGCCTGCCCGACGAGCGCGCGCCTGTT
>Ga0105252_10000363_pt1 | contig 33209 bp, 29 predicted proteins | sample EasRivMeERMZT100_FD_89675 | JGI IMG/M metagenome (GOLD analysis project Ga0105252, IMG submission 89675) | Soil microbial communities from meander-bound floodplain in the East River, Colorado, USA - East River MetaG ERMZT100 | ecosystem: Environmental > Terrestrial > Soil > Floodplain | place... | reverse complement strand
GCGAATGGGGCCACACGCCGCTTCCCTGGATGAGCGAAGACGAGCATCCCGGCCCGCCCTGCAACTGCGGCCGGCGCGGCTGCATCGAGCAGTTCCTGTCCGGCCCGGCGAAGAACCGCGACCGGGACGCGATCGGCGAAGACGCCGCGATGCAGCTCTACGAGGACCGCCTGGCGCGCGCCTTCTCCATGATCATCAACGTGCTCGACCCCGACGTGATCGTGGTCGGCGGCGGCCTGTCCAAGCACGAGCGGCTGTATGCCAACGTGCCGCCGCTGCTGAAGCGACACGTCTATTGCGAAAACCCCAGGACCCCGATCCTGCCCGCCCGGCACGGCGACGCGAGCGGCGTGCGCGGCGCGGCGATGCTATGGCCGCCGCTCTAGAATGCACGTGTTGAAAAAGATTGCAGTCCTGACGAGCGGCGGCGACGCTCCCGGCATGAACGCAGCGGTGCGCGCGGTCACCCGGGGAGCGCTCGCGTGCGGCTGGAAGGTCTACGGCGTGCGCAACGGCTATGCCGGCCTGCTCGCCGGCGCGCTCGAGCCGATGCTCGCGCGCGATGTCGGCGGCATCGTGCAGGCCGGCGGCACCGTCCTCGGCAGCGCACGCTGCCCGGAATTTGCGGAGCCCGCCGGGCGCAAGCAGGCCCTTTCAAATCTCCACAAACAGAGAATCGACGCACTGGTGGTCATCGGCGGCAACGGCTCGCAGTCGGGCTCGGCCAGCCTCGCGCGCGAGGGCTTTGCCGTGGTCGGCGTGCCCTCCACCATCGACAACGACCTCTACGGCAATGACGTGAGCATTGGCTGCGACACCGCGATCAACATCACGCTGGAAGCCATCGACCGCCTGCGCACCACGGCGTCGTCGCACCAGCGCGCCTTCGCGGTGGAAACGATGGGCCGCGATTGCGGCTACATCGCGCTCATGGCCGGCATCGCCGGTGGCGCCGAGGTGATCGCGCTGCCGGAGAGCGAGATCCGCCCGGCCGAGCTCGCCGAGCGGCTGCGCGACGCCTACCGCCGCGGCAAGACCCACGCGCTCGCGGTGATCGCGGAGGGCGCTCGCTGCGGGGTGCACGAGCTGATGGAGTACTACAACGCGAACCGCGCCACGATCGGCTACGACCTGCGCGTCACGCGCCTGGGCCACGTCGTGCGCGGCGGCACGCCCACCGCGGCCGACCGCGTGCTCGCCACGCGCCTCGGCGCCGCCGCGGTCGACGCGCTCGCAGCCGGAAAGCACGGCGTGCTGATCGGCATCGTGAAGAACGAGGTCGTCACCACGCCGCTTGTCGAGATCGCCGGACGCACGCGTCCCGCCGATGCGAGCCTGCTCGAGCTCGCGCGCGTGATGGCGATCTAGCCCCGGCCGGCGATCGCTACCCGGTTTTCGCGCGCGGCATCAAAGCCTTGCCGCTGGATCAAGAATCGACTACAGCGTCTCGATCGTTCGCAGCGCAGCGACTTGCAGACCGCGGGGCGGATTGCAAGAAACTTTCAAGCGTGCGATACGGGATGGCATTTAGCTTCTTGTACGGCTATGATCTGCGTCGGGGGGCACCATGCTTTCGCATACACCGGATTCCGCGATCCGTGTCATGCTCGTCGACAGCCATCGTCTGGTCATCTGCGGGCTGCAGCGAGTAATCGATGATGAGAATCCGGACTTGGGGGTCGTCGCAACAGCGACGAGTTGCGCGAACGCGATAGAGCTCGCCGAGCGCACCGCTCCCGACGTGATCGTGCTCGATGCCGCCCTCGCCGGAGAGAACCAAGCCGCCGTCGTGCCGAGCCTGATCAATGGCCACCACACGCGCGTCCTTCTCCTTGGCAGCTCAGGCAACGACCTCACGCACGAGGTCGCGATCCTTCGCGGCGCCTGCGGCGTAGTGCGCAAGGAAGACAGCCCCGACGTGCTGATCAGGGCGATCAAGAAGGTGTGCGACGGGGAGCTCTGGCTCGACCGTTCGACGACCGGAAGGCTCTTCGTCGAGCTTTCCAGGCAGAAGAGCCAGGTGCTCGCCGATCCGGCGGCGCGGAAACTCCAGTCGCTCACGTCGCGGGAGCTGGACGTGGTGCGCTCGTTGGTCAGCCAGCCCGGCGCGGACAATAGGGCTCTTGCCTCCAGTCTCCACATCGGAGAGCACACGCTGCGCAACCATCTGAGCCGCATCTACGACAAGCTGGGCGTGCCGAACCGGTTCGAGCTTTATGTATTCGCGCAGCGCCATGGCGTGAGCAGCACGGCGCGGGCCTAGCCTTCGAGTCCAAAAAAAAGAAAAGCCCCGGGTAGGGAGGACGCCCGGGGCTTGACCGCGCTTGGGGGAAGCGCGAAAACGAAACTACCGCTTGAGCGACGCTGCCTGCAGCGCAGATTCGCTATGTTTATTGCCGCGCCGGCCGCTTTTGCAAGACACGAGTCAGCTGCAGAACCCGAGGATGCGCTCCTCGGCCGAGCACGCCTTGGCCGGCTTCGGCGCCGGGCCCTTTGCCGCGGCGATGCAAGCGCGCAGCTCCTTCGCCGTCGGCGGGTAGTAGACCCAGCCCGAATTGAGCTCGGGAAGCGCGAGCTCGACCTCGCGCCATTTTGCATGGCCTTGCGCCTGCAGTGCCGAGAAATTCTGGCACAGCGATCGCGCGAAGCGCGTGAGGTAGTCCACCGTCGTCTGCAGATTGTAATCGTAGGTGACGAGGAAAGCGCCCACCGAGATCGTGGTCAGATTCTCCTTGAGCAGGTTCGGATAGCTCGCCGCGCGCACCGTGGCCGGCGCATAGATCGAGAGCGCCTGCTTGCTCGACGGATGCGACGGATCGAACTTCAGGAGCTTGATGTACTTCTGCGCCTCGGGCGTCATGTTGGCGATGAGCGGCGCGGGCTGCCCGGCGGCGACCACGGCGACATCCACGCTCTTGTCGCCGATCAGCTTGAGCAGCGCCTCCTGGTTTGAAATGTAGTGCGCGTTCGCCTCGGGGATGGGCGCGTTGAACATCATCCTGTAGAGCGTATGGGTGATGAATGCCGCGCCGCTGCCCACCAGGCCGCCGTTGATCTTCGCGTTCTTCAGGTCGTGCAGGTAGTTCAATTCGGAGTCGGCGCGCGCGATGTAGTGAATCTCGGTGTTGTAGAGAGGCAGGACGACCCGCAGAGGGCGGATGATCCTCGCCGCCTCGCGCTGCCCCTGGGACGAGCGATCGACGAACGCCTGGAAAACGTCGGCCTGGACGATGGCCAGCTTGACGCCGGGCTCGTGGCGCAGGAGCTTGATGTTCTCGGCCGACCCGGAGGTCGCTACCACCTCGAGATCGATCCCCGAAGCGGGCGCGACCATCTTGGAGAGGTCGCCCGCGATCGCGTAGTAAGTGCCGCGCGGGTCCGCGGTCACGATCTTGTACGGCATCCCGGCCTGCGCGGTCGTGAATTGCAGCGAAACCACCGCGGTCACCGCGGCCAGCAGTATGGCTTTCATCTATTGCTCTCCATTTTCGTGCCTGTCGTTATCAGCAGCGAGTCTGCCGGCTTGTCGGGGACCGGTGCCGGCGCCATGACCGCCCGCTTCGTGTGGGTCACCGGGGGCGCCGAGGTCGTTCGCTCGGGCGCGACGGTGGGTACTGCCGCCGCCGGCGCTGCCGCCGCCGGCGCTGCCGCCGCCGGCGCTGCCGCCGCAGGCGCTACCGCCGCCCGCGCTGCCGCCGCAGGCGCTGCCGCCGCAGGCGCTGCCGCCGCCGGCGCGGGCGCTGCCGCGGCCCGCGTGTGCGTGACCGGCCGCGGCGTGGCCGCGACGGGCTGCGCAGCGGGCTTCTTCTTCTGGGCGGCTGGCTCGGCTTGCAGGAGGCGCAGGCTCGACGCGGGCTGGTGCTTCGCGGCGACCGGAGCCGCGTCCGGCTGGCGGTAGACGAGGTGATAAGCGACGCCGAGGCCGGCGAGCAGCGCTATCAGGCCAGCGGCGAGCGCCACGGCCAGGACGCGCGAGCCTCGGGACGTTTTCGCCGTCACCTCGGCTTGCTTCGCACCAACCTCGGCTTGCTTCGCCCCAAACGGAGCGTCGCATTTGTGGCAGCGCTGCGAGTCGAGCGCATTGACCGCCTCGCATTGCTTGCACAGCTTCAGATTCAGCGCCGAGCCGCATTCCTGGCAGAACTTGGCCCCGGGCGCATTGGCGTGATCGCAAGCAAGGCATTGCACGGCTGCCATGGGATGACCTCTCGCGCCGATTATAGGGGGGGCGCTGCGCCGGCCGCGTTAGCTCCTTCTGGCCGGTACATCCGTACCGTGACAATGTCATGCGCGAGCGGCGCAAACGCCATGACACGCGCACCCCGCAAAACAGTACTTGTTGCCCGCTCACGACGAGCATCGCTGATTCAGTATCTCGCCCGTAGCGCAATGCGAAAGCCCGAGGGGGGGTTGTGCCCGGTCGTATAGAGGAACGGTTCGAGACCGAGCTCACCATGAAGCTTGAAGGCGGGGAGGGGCTGGCGCGCAACGTCAGCGCAAGCGGCATCTATTTCGTGACCGACGTGGCGCTACGAGTAGGACAGCCGGTGAAGTTCACCTTGCAGTTCGAACACTTCCCGAGCGGTCCGATTGCAGTGAACTGCGTCGCACGCGTTGTGCGACTCGAGGAGCGGGGGGCCAGGCGTGGGGTCGGTGCGTCGATCAGCAGCTTCGAATTTCACCGCATACCCGCGCCCGGCAAAAGCTCCCAAACTTAATGAGGGGTCTAATACATGAATACAGTCCAAGTCAAGCTTCCGCGTTGGTTGGGGGGCGTCTGGGGGTCCGACGCCGCGCCGTGGTCCGCGACGCCGGCTAAGCAGGCGCCGGGAGTCTCGGCCAAGGTCTTTCAGCTCAATCCGGAGGAAAGCGCCCGCTTTCTGCGCATCGTGGCCGAATGCGGCCGCATCCGGCGCCACTACGACATCTACCGATGGCTGGGCGGCGAAGTGCAGCAGTTTCTTCCGCACGAGATCCTGCTCTCGGCCTGGGGCGATTTCTCAAGCTGGGACCTGAAGCTCGATCTCGCTTCGGGTGTTCCCGGCGTGCGCACCGCGAACCTCGCGCACTGCCGCGTCGAGCCGCTCATCCGCCAGGCCTACGCGCGCTGGATCGACGCCGGCCGCATCCCCGTGCTGCTGAAGCCCGCCGACGTAGAACCCGCCGTGCACTGTGACTGCATGATTCACGCGGCATTGCGCGGCATGCGCTCGGTGCTGGTGCACGGCGTGCACGACAAGCGCTCCGGGCGCGACAGCCTGTTCATCGCGCTCGGCTCGGGATGCTTGCCCAAGGGGCGCAGCCAGCAGCGTTTCCTTTCGTATCTCGACCCGCTCTTCGCGCAGATCGACGCTGCGTTTCGCAAAGTGCCGGCACTGGCGCTCGCCGGCGCGGGCTCCGCGCTGCGCGACGGCGCGAACGTTCTGGAGCTCAGCGCGCGCGAGCTCGAGGTGCTGGCGTCGATCTGCCAGGGCAAGACCAATCTCGACATCGCCCGCGCCCTCGACATCAGCCCCTTCACGGTCAAGAACCACGTGCAGCGCATTTTCCGGAAGATCGGCGTGACCAATCGAACCCAGGCGGCCGCGCGCTATGCCGAAGCGCTGCGCGAGGCGGCGTCGGGCCTGCCGAAAGAGCAGGAGCGCGCGCCGGCGACGCACACGAGCGAAGCCCTCCAGCCCAGCGCCGCCTAGCGGATTTTCATGACGTCGGTCCGCGTGCGCGGCTATGGGCCCGAAGACGCTGCCCTCTGGGAGGCGTTCGTCGAGCGCTGCCCGCAGGCCACCTTCTTTCACCGCATCGGCTGGAAGGAGATCCTCGAGCGCTGCTTCGGCCATCGCACCCACTACCTGGTTGCCGAGCGCGGCGGCGAGCTCGCCGGCGTGCTGCCCCTCGCCGAGGTGAAGAGCCTGCTCTTCGGCCACGCGCTGGTCTCGCTGCCGTTCTGCGCGCTCGCCGGCGTCGCTGCTTCGGATGCAGAGGCGATCCAGCCCCTGCACGATGCGGCGCAAGCGCTCGGGCAGCGCCTCGGCGCCGCCCATCTCGAGCTGCGCAATCCCGCGCCGCGCCTGGCCGCCTGGCCGCGCCAGGGGCTCTACGCGGGCTTCCGCAAGACGCTCAAGCCCGATCCCGAAGCAAACCTGCTCGCCATCCCGCGCAAGCAGCGCGCGATGGTGCGCAAGGGCATGAAGCAGGGCCTCTCGAGCGAGCTCGACGCGAGTGTCGAGCGCTTCTTTGCGCTCTACGCCGATAACGTCCACCGTCACGGCACGCCGGCGCTTCCCAAGCGCTACTTCGAGGCGCTGCGCAAGCTCTTCGGCGCCGAAATCCTCACGGTGGTCGACGCGCGCGGCAAGCCGCTCACGAGCGTGCTCAGCTTCTACTTCCGGGACGAGGTGCTGCCGTACTACGCCGGCGATTGCCTCGAAGCGCGCGAGGTCGCTGCCAACGACTTCAAATACTGGGAGCTGATGCGCCGCGCGTGCGAACGCGGCGCGCGCGTGTTCGACTTCGGCCGCAGCAAGCAGGGCACGGGTCCGTTCGACTTCAAGCGCAACTGGGGGTTCGAGCCCGCGCCGCTTGCCTACGAGTACTGCCTCTACCGGCGCGCGAGCATCCCCGAGAACAATCCGCTCAATCCGAAGTATCGCGCGCTCATGGCGCTGTGGCGGCGGCTGCCGCTGCCGGTGGTCAACTTCATCGGCCCGCACCTCGTCAAGAGCCTGGGCTGATGGAACCGCTGCTGTTTCTCGCGCATCGGCTGCCTTACCCGCCGAACAAGGGCGACAAGGTCCGCTCCTACCATTTCCTGCGCCACCTCGCGTCGCGCTACCGCGTCTATCTCGGCACCTTCATCGACCAGGACGAGGACTGGACGCATCTGGAAGCGGTGCGCCGATGGTGCGCCGAGATCCATGTCGAAGCGCTCGTGCCCTGGTCCAGGCGCGCGGCGAGCAGCCTCGGCTTGCTGCGCGGCGAGCCGCTGACGCTGCCGTACTTCCGCAGCGCGGCATTGCAGCACTGGGTGCGCCGCGTCGTGCAGCGCGAGCGCATCGCGCTCGCATTCGCCTTTTCCTCGCCGATGGCGCAATACCTCCTCGAGCTCGGCGAGCTGCGTTCGGTGGTCGACTTCGTCGACATGGACTCGGCGAAATGGGGCGAGTACGCCGCGCGCCGGCCCTGGCCGCTCTCGGCGGTGTATCGGCGCGAAGAGCGGCGCTTGCTCGCTTACGAGCAGGCGGTCGCGGCGCGCGCCGATGCCACGATCTTCGTGACCGATCCGGAACGCCGGCGCTTCATCGCCCAGGCGAGCCACGCTACGGAGCGCGTGATCACGATTCGCAACGGCGTCGACGGCGATTATTTCTCGCCGTCGCGGGAGTTCCCCTCGCCGTTCGGCGCCGATGAAACGCCGATCGTCTTCACCGGCGCGATGGATTACTGGCCCAACGTCGATGCCGCGGTCTGGTTTGCCCGCGAAGTGCTGCCGCGCATCCGGCGGCACGACCCCGCGGTCCGCTTCTATGTCGTGGGAATGAATCCCGACGGCGCCGTGCGCGCGCTCGCGGGCGACGCCGCGACGGTGGTCACCGGCCGCGTACCGGACGTGCGGCCCTATCTGCGCCACGCCCGGCTGGTGGTCGCGCCGCTGCGCGTTGCGCGCGGCATCCAGAACAAGGTGCTGGAAGCGATGGCGATGGCGCGCCCGGTAGTCGCGACGCCGGCCTGCGCCGCCGCGCTTTCAGCCCGCGCCGGGATGGAGCTGGAAGTCGCCGGCGACGCAGAGTCCTTCGGCGAAAAAATCCTTGCGCTGATGCACTCGGCGCGCGCCGAAACCATGGGACGCGCCGCGCGCGAGCGGGTGCTGCGCGACTACGCCTGGCGGGCGAGCTTCGACTTGCTCGATCAGGTGCTCGGACGCCAGCAGCGCGTGCCCGGCAAGCTAAGCGCGCTATGAAGGTCGAGACCGACATCGAGTTGCGCGCGCCAGCCGCCTGGCGCGTCGCGCTGCCCGCCGTCGCGGCGTGCATCGTGCTCATCCTCGCCATTTACTGGCGCACGGTCGAGTCGATCGTCGCGATCTGGTGGCGCTCCGAGACCTTCACTCACGGCTTCCTGATCGCGCCCATCGCCCTGTGGCTGGTCTGGCTGAAGCGGCGCGAGCTCGCGCGTCTCGCCCCGGCGGGCGACTACCTCGGGCTCTTGCTGCTCGCGGGAGCGAGCCTTGCCTGGCTCGTGGCGCACGCCGGCCAGGTGCAGGTGCTACAGCAGTACGCTGTGACCGCCATGATCCCGGCGGCGGTGCTTGCGGTTGCCGGCCGCCGGGTCGCGGCTGCTATCGCCTTCCCGCTTGCCTTTCTGCTGCTCGCAGTTCCCGTCGGCGAGGCTCTGATTCCGCCGCTCATGGCCTGGACCGCGGACTTCACCGTCGCGGCGCTGCGGCTGAGCGCGATCCCGGTCTACCGCGAAGGCCTGTTCTTCACGATACCCAGCGGGAACTGGTCCGTGGTCGAGGGCTGCAGCGGACTGCGCTACCTCATCGCCGCGGTGACCGTGGGTGTGCTCTTCGCCTACCTCAACTATCGACGGCTGTGGAAGCGCGCGCTTTTCGTCGCGGCTTCGATTGCGGTCCCCATCGTGGCCAACGGGCTGCGCGCCTACATGATCGTGATGATCGCGCATTTGAGCGACATGAAGCTCGCCCTCGGTGTCGACCACTTGATCTACGGCTGGGTGTTCTTCGGGCTGGTCATGCTGCTGCTGTTCTGGATCGGGTCGTTCTGGCGCGACCCGTTGCCTGAAACGCGTGCAGGGCATATCGCGGCGCCGCCGATCCCGGCACGGGCGCCGCTGCGCATCGCGGGTGTGGCCGTCGCCGTGCTTGCGCTCGCCGCGGCCGGCCCGCTTTCCGCGGCCTATCTGGATCGACCGAGCGGGGCTGTACCCGCGCTCGCGAGCCCCGGCGCCGCAGGCGGCTGGTCGCCAGCAGCCGCGCCGCTCACCGAATGGCGGCCGCATTACGGCGGGGCGGCGGCGAGCCGGTTCGAGGTCTATCGCAAGGGCGAGCGCAGCGTAGCGCTCTATCTCGGCTATTACCGCGACCAGCGCCAGGGCGCCGAGCTCATCAACTCGCAGAACGTGATGGTGCTCCAGAAGCACCCCGTATGGGCGAACGTCGGCGAGGCGGCGCGCACCGAAGAGCTCGGCTCGGGGCCGGTCGCGCTGCGCCAGACGCAGCTGCGCTCGGCCGGGCAACGCCTGCTGGTATGGGACTGGTACCGCATCTCGGGCAAAGATGTCGCGAGCCCCTACCTCGCGAAGCTCTATCTCGCTGCAGACAAGCTGCTCGGCCGCGGCGACGATGCGGCGGCGCTCATCATCGCCGTGCCCTACGACGGGAGCGTGGAAGCGGCGCAGGCGACGCTGCGCGAGTTCGCGCACGACATGCTGCCGTCGATCGGTGCAGCGCTCGCCGCGGCCAAGGGAATGCCATGAGGATGCAGGCGCCGCTCATCGTCCATGTCGTGTTCCGCTTCGGCGTCGGCGGCCTGGAGAACGGCGTCGTCAACCTGGTGAACCGCATGCCGGCGAGCCGCTGGCGCCACGCGATCGTCGCGCTCACCGAGATCAGCGCCGAGTTCGCCGAGCGCATCCAGCGCATGGACGTGCGCTACATCGAGCTCGGCAAGAGGCCGGGGCACCTCGTGCGCGACTACCCGCGCCTATACCGTCTGTTCCGGGACTTGCGCCCGGCGATCGTGCACACGAGGAACCTCGCGGCGCTGGAAGCGGCAGTTCCCGCCTGGGCGGCAGGCGTGCCGGTGCGCGTTCACGGCGAGCACGGCTGGGACATGGCCGATCCCTATGGAACGCGGCTGCGCTACCGCCTCGCTCGGCGCCTTTATCGCCCGTTCGTGACGCGCTACGTCGCGCTCTCTTCGCACCTGCGAGGCTACCTCGAGGCCGGTGTCGGCATTCCCAGCCCGCTCGTCAGCCAGCTGTACAACGGCGTCGACAACCAGCATTTCCGGCCCGCGCCGGCGCGCCGGCCGATTCCCGGGTGTCCGTTCAGCGCGCAAGACGAGTGGCTGGTCGGGTGGGTGGGCCGCATGGAAGCGGTCAAGGATCCGCTCAACCTGGCGCGCGCCTTCGTCCGCGCCGGGGAGCGCTCGGCCGCCGCCCGCCGGCAGCTCAGGCTCGTACTGGTGGGCGAAGGCGGCCTGCGCGAAGAGCTGCGCGCTTTCTTCGAGCGCAGCGGCGTGCGCGAGCACGTCTGGTTCGCGGGCGAGCGCGCCGACGTGGCCGAGATCATGCGCGGGCTCGATTGCTTCGCCTTGCCCTCGCTCGCCGAAGGCGTGTCCAACACCATCCTCGAGGCGATGGCGAGCCGTCTGCCGGTGGTCGCGACGCGGGTGGGCGGCAACGCCGAGCTCATCGAGTCCGGCATGAACGGCCTCCTGGTATCGCCGGCCAACGCCGACTCGCTCGCCGACGCGCTGCTCTGCTACTTCCACGATCGCGCCCTGGCGCGGCGCCATGCCAAGGCGGCGCAGCGCGCGGTCGACAGCCGCTTCAGCCTGACGCGCATGGTCGCCGACTATTCGAGCCTGTACGAGCGCGAGCTCGGCGCGGCGGGCATCGTGCTGCCGCCGGCCGCAGCGGCACTTTCGCCCCCCTGAGACGACCATGTGCGGAATCGTCGGCCTGATGGATGTTCGAGGCGCACGCGCGATGCCGCGGGCGCTCGTCGCGCGAATGAACGAGACCCAGTTCCACCGCGGTCCCGACGCGAGCGGCCTGCATTTCGAGCCGGGAATAGGGCTCGGCCATCGACGGCTCTCGATCATCGACCTCTCCACCGGGCAGCAGCCGCTCTTCAACGAAGACGGCAGCGTCGCGGTGATCTTCAACGGCGAGATCTACAACTACCAGGAGCTCATCCCGGAGCTGAGCGCCGCAGGCCACGTCTTTCGCACCAAGAGCGATACCGAGGTCATCGTGCACGCCTGGGAAGAGTGGGGCGAAGCCTGCGTCGGCCGCTTTCGCGGCATGTTCGCATTCGCGCTCTGGGACCGAAAGCGCGAGACGCTGTTCCTCGCGCGCGACCGGCTGGGCGTCAAGCCGCTCTATTACGCTTTGCTCAAGGAGACCCTGATTTTCGGCTCCGAGCTCAAGGCGCTGACCGCGCATCCGGATTTCCCGCGCGAGCTCGATCCCCTCGCAATCGAGGAATACTTCGCGCTCGGCTACGTCCCCGAGCCGCGCACCATCTACAAGGCGGCGCGCAAGCTCCCCCCGGCGCACACGCTCGCCATCCGGCGCGGCGCGCCCGTGCCCGAGCCGCGCGAGTACTGGGACGTGCGCTTCACGCTCGACAACCCGATCGGCAGCCGCGACGCGCAGGCCGAGCTGCTCGAGCGGCTGAAAGAATCGGTGCGCCTTCGCATGATCTCGGAGGTGCCGCTCGGCGCGTTCCTCTCCGGCGGCGTCGACTCGAGCGCCGTGGTGGCGGCCATGGCGGGCCTGAGCGCCGAGCCGGTGAACACCTGCTCGATCGGCTTCACCGATCCCGCGTTCGACGAGACCCGGCATGCGCAGAAAGTGGCCGAGCGTTATGGCACACGCCACTTCGTCAACACGGTCGATACCGACGACTTCGGCCTCGTCGACGTCCTCGCGCGCACCTACGACGAGCCCTATGCCGACAGCTCGGCAATTCCCACCTACCGCGTCTGCCAGCTCGCGCGGCGGCACGTCACCGTCGCGCTCTCCGGCGACGGCGGCGACGAGAACTTCGCCGGCTACCGGCGCTATCGCCTGCATGCCATGGAGGAGCGCCTTCGTTCCATCGTGCCAATGGCGGTAAGGCGACCGGCATTCGGCCTGCTGGGACGCGTTTATCCGAAAGCCGACTGGGCGCCGCGCGTTTTCCGGGCAAAGACGACCTTCCAGGCGCTCGCCCGCACTTCGGTCGACGCCTATTTCCACAGCGTCTCGTTGCTCACCGACGAGATGCGCAGCCGCCTCTACAGCAACAGCTTCAAGGCGAAGCTCGGCGGCTACAACGGCGTCGAAGTATTCCGCCGCCACGGTGCGCGCGCCGGCACCGACGACCCGCTCGCGCTCGTGCAATACCTCGACCTCAAGACCTATCTCGTCGGCGACATCAACACCAAGGTCGACCGCGCCAGCATGGCGCACTCGCTCGAGGTGCGCGAGCCGCTGATGGATCACCCGCTGGTGGAGTGGCTCGCGACCCTGCCCACGTCGCTCAAGGTGCGCGGGCAGGAAGGGAAGCTCCTCCTGAAAAAGGCGCTCGAGCCTCATCTGCCGCACGACGTCCTCTATCGACGCAAGATGGGCTTTTCCGTGCCGCTCGCGCGCTGGTTCAGAGGGCCGCTGAAAGCGCGGGTGCGCAGCGCGCTTCTCGGCCCCGAGCTCGCCGACAGCGGGTTTTTCAACCCGAAGTATCTGCGCCACCTGGTGGAGACGCACGAATCCGGCGTCCGCGATTACAGCGCTCCGCTGTGGAGCCTGCTCATGTTCCACGGCTTCATCACCCAGGTTCAGGCGGCCGAGGCGCCGGCGCACGCTCGGGCGAGTTCCCGGGTCATCGACACCGCAGCCTGATGCGCATCCTGCACGTCCTCGACCACTCCCTGCCGCTGCACAGCGGCTACACCTTCCGCACCCTCGCCATCCTGCGCGAGCAGCGCGCCCTGGGGTGGGAGACGGCGCACCTCACCTCGCCCAAGCACCACGCCAACGGGCACGCCGAGGAGGAAGTCGAGGGCTGGCACTTCTACCGCACCGCCGCCGACACCTCGTGGATGGCCGGCGTGGCGGGCCTGCGCGAGCTGCGCGAGATGCGCGCCACGGCGCGGCGCATCAGCGAGGCCGCCCACGCCTGCCGCCCGGACGTGATCCACGCGCATTCGCCGGTGCTCAACGCGCTCCCCGCGCTGCGGGTGGGCAAGCGCCTGGGCATCCCGGTGGTGTACGAGGTGCGCGCTTTCTGGGAAGACGCGGCGGTCGACCACGGCACTTCGAGCGAGTGGGGCCTGCGCTACCGCCTCACGCGCAAGGCCGAGACCTTCGCGCTCAACCAGGCCGCGCACGTCACCACCATCTGCGAGGGCCTGCGCGCCGAGCTCGTGGCGCGCGGCGTGCCGCAAAACAAGATTACCGTGATTCCCAACGCCGTCGACGTCGAGGGCTTCCACTTCGGCAAGCCGCAGGACACGGCGCTGCGCGCTTCCCTCGGGCTCGAGGACGCCAAGGTCATCGGCTTCATCGGCTCCTTCTACGCGTACGAGGGGCTCGACCTCCTCATCGGCGCGCTGCCGCTCGTGCTGCGCGAGATTCCCGAGGCCCGCGTGCTCCTGGTCGGCGGCGGGCCGCAGGAAGCGGCGCTCAAGGCCCTCACCGAGCGCCTCGGCCTCCAGCACGCCGTACGCTTCGCCGGCCGCGTGCCGCACGCCGAAACCCCGCGCTACTACAGCACCGTGGATGTCCTCGCCTATCCGCGCCGCTCCATGCGCCTCACGGATCTCGTCACCCCCCTCAAGCCGCTCGAAGCCATGGCGCAGGGCCTCCTGGTGGTGGCTTCCGACGTCGGTGGCCACCGCGAGCTCATCCGCGACGGCGTCAACGGCGCCCTCTTCAAGGCCGGCAGCGCCGAATCCCTCGCCCGTGCGCTCATCACCCTCTTCCGCACCCCGGAGCGCTGGGCCCAGCTCCGGCACAACGGCCGCGCTTTCGTCGAGCGCGAGCGCACCTGGCGCTCGAGCGTGGCGCGCTACGAGCGCGTCTACGCCACCGCACAGCAATGACCCTGCACGGCCTTCGCATCGCACTCGTCGGCCCGCTGCCGCCCCCCGAAGGCGGCATCGCCAACCAGACGCGCCAGCTCGGCGAGCTCCTCGGCAAGGAAGGCGCGCACGTGACGCTCGTCCAGGTCAACACGCCTTACCGGCCGCGCTGGGTCGGCCGGCTGCGCGGGGTGCGTGCGTTGTTTCGGCTTGTTCCATATCTCCTGCGCCTGTGGCGCGCGGCCGGTGAGGTGCATGTTTTCCATGTCATGGCCAATTCCGGCTGGTCGTGGCATCTCTTTGCCGCCCCTGCGGTCTGGGTGGCTCGGCTGCGTGACGTGCCGTGCGTGGTGAATTACCGGGGCGGCGAGGCGGATGCGTTCCTCCAACGCTCCGGCGCGCGCTTCGTGCGCACGTTGCGCAAGGCCACCGTTCTGGCTGTGCCGTCCGGTTATCTGCAGGAAATCTTCGCGCGCCACAAGCTGCCAAGCGCGATCGTCCCCAACATCATCGACGTCGAGCGCTTCCGACCTTCTGGGCGCCTGGGCGCCAGGCCGCCGCACCTCCTGGTGGCGCGCAGCCTCGAGGCCATCTACGACAACGCTACGGCGCTTCGGGCTTTTGCGCTAATCCTCAAGCAACACCTCGACGCGAGGATGACGGTCGCCGGCGCGGGTCCGGAGGAGGGCATGCTGAAGGCCCTCGCCGCCGAGCTCGGCGTCGTCGATGCCGTGCGGTTTGCGGGCCGCCTCCCGCGCGAGAGCATGGCCGAGCTTTATCACTCCGCTTCCGTGGTGCTGAACCCGAGCCGCGTCGACAACATGCCGAACTCCGTCCTGGAGGCCATGGCGAGCGGTGTGCCGGTGGTCAGCACGAACGTCGGTGGCGTGCCGTCCATCGTGCGCGACGGGGTCACGGGCCTGCTCGTCTCTCCAGATAACGCCGAAGCGATGGCCGCTGCGGTGTCGAGCCTCTTGAAAGACCCACCCTTCGCGGATCGCCTGCGCAACGCGGCGCTCGCCGAAGTGCAGCAATACACCTGGCCCAGGATCAGGGCGCGCTGGGCGGAGGTCTATGCAACCGTACTGCCGGGGCCCATTGCTCGCGAGGCTTCCGCGCGATGAGCGTGTCCCTCACCTGGCTCGCGGACGGCTACGGCGGAAAGCGTGCTTTTGTCCGCCACCTGGCGGCGCGCTTCGAAGTGGCGCTTGGCCGCCACCGCCAGTTCATCGGCAAGGATATCCGTGATCCCAGCCGGCTGTTCTTCGTCTGCAAGGGCAACATTTGCCGCAGCCCGTTTGCCGAGCAGCTTGCACGCGGGCTGGGCATCGATGCCTGCTCTGCGGGTCTGGAGGCCGATGCCGGTCGCCGCGCTGATGCGCGGGCCATCGTGGTGGCGCAGCGCCATGGAGTCGACCTGGCGCAGCACCGCAGCCGCCGGCTCCACGCACTGGATGTCAAAGAGGGCGACGTCGTTGTGGCGTTCGAGCCGGAGCACGCGTGGAAACTGCGCAGCCACCTGCCGCGCGGAACTCCGATCGTTCTCCTTGGGATGTTTGGCAGGCTCCCGTGCGCTTACTTGCACGACCCCTACGGCCTTTCTGAGGGCTACTTTGACGCCTGCTTCGCCCGGATCGGCGAAGCGCTCCGCGCGCTGCAAGCCCGGGCCATCCCCCCACCCAGCGAAAGCCGGGCATGAGCTGGCGCTCGGATTTTCCGGTGATGGTCACCGACGCACACGCGCTCGGCTCGCTCGCCGCGATCCGATCCCTGGGACGTGCCGGATATCCGGTCGTTGCCTCGGCGAATTCGGCAGGGGCGATCGGCCTGCACTCGAGATACGTTACGAAGAAGCGGGTTGCGCCTTCCTATCGCGACCCGGGCTTTCTGGACTGGTTAAAGCAGACGATTTCCCAGGACGGCGTGAAGGCGATCGTGCCTTCGGAAGGCTGCTTGCATGCATTGCGACCGGCCTTCGCGCAATTCCAGCCCTTGCTCCCGCTGCCCGCGGATGAAAAGAAGGTCTACGCAAGTCTGAGCAAGTTCGACTTCTTCAAGGAACTGCGCCAGGCAGACCACATCCCACCCACGCTGTTGGTAGGCGACGGTCTGCGCGACCCGACGAAGGACGAGCTTGCTTCCCTCGGCGATGTGGTCTTCGCCAAGTTCGACGCGGCGTACGGGAGAAGCGGCACCGAGGAAAATCTGGTCGTCCGCTTGCCGGATCGCGACAGCCTGGAGGCGCGATTGCCGCAGCTCCTTCGCCAATACCGGGTGGGCGTGCTGCAAGGCTATTGCCCCGGTGTCGGTGTGGGTGCCTTCTTCCTGCGCTGGCGCGGCCGCATTCTTGCTGAGTTCATGCACCGCAGGATTCACGAAGTGCCGCATACGGGGGGCGCTTCGTCGTTCCGCTCAGCTTGGTTTCACGCCGGCATCCTCGAGGACGCGCGCCGGCGCCTGGAAGCGCTCGATTGGGAAGGCGTGGCGATGGTGGAGTACCGCTGGGATCCAGCGACTGACCGCTTCTGGCTGCTCGAGCTCAACGCCCGCTTCTGGGGTTCGCTGCACCTCGCGCTCTTCGCCGGCGTGGATTTCCCGCGGCTGCTGATGGACGCCTTTTTCGACAGGCCCGAGACCTGCGGCGCCTTCCGCAGGGACGTCGCTTCGCGCTGGACCTTTCCGCGCGAGATCGAGTACGTGCGCTCGTGCATGAAGGACCCGGCGCTGCCGCTCTCGCGGCGGCTATGGCCGATCGTCGAATTCTTTCTGCTCGGACTCGACCCGCGGGTGCATTCCGATCTCATGTACCCGGGCGACCGCGCGCTTTACCTTCGGGCGATGCGCCACAGCGTCGCCAAATTCCTTTCCTAAGCATGAGCGCCCGAGATCTTTTCTTGACAGGTGCAAAAGCGGCAGGCGGGTTCTGGCTCGCCGATCGGGTTCGGCCGGCCGGAATACCGATCCTTTGCTACCACGGCTTTTCGCGGGTGGACGAGCATCGCTTTCGACCGGCGCTCTTCATACGGCCGGAAGAGTTCGAGCGGCGGCTGGTATGGCTGCTGCGCAGCGGCTACAAGGTGATTGCGCTCGCCGAGGCCCTCGAGCGGCTCGAGGGCGGGCGGCTCGGCAAGCGGGAAGTCGTCCTCACGATAGACGACGGCTTCCATACGGTCGGAAGCGTCGGCTGGCCGCTGCTCAAGAAATACGGCTTGCCTGCCACGCTCTATGTCACCACCTATTACACCACCCATCCTAATCCGATCTTCCGGCTCGCCATCCAGTACTTCTTCTGGAAGACGGTACGGCAGCGGGCATCCCTCGGCGACCTCTGCCCGGCGCTGACTCCGGGAGACGATCTCCAGCGCGATCGCATGTGGCAACTGATCCGCTGGGCCGAAACGGAGCTCTCGGAGGACGCCCGCTGGCGACTCGCGCAGGAGGTCGCAGCGCGGCTCGACGTCGATGCCGAAGAGCTGCGCTCGTCTAGGCGCCTCAGCCTGCTGACGGTGCCTGAGCTCGCGGAGCTCGCACGCGATGGCCTGGACCTGCAACTTCATACGCACCGCCATACCCTGCCGGTTGATCCGCACGATGTGACGCGAGAGATCTCGCAGAACCGCGGCGTCCTCCAGGGCATCTCGGGCGACCGGCCGCTCGTGCACTTCTGCTATCCGAGCGGCGAATGGAGCACGCACCACTGGCCCACCCTCGGAGCGCTCGGCATCCGCAGCGCGACCACCTGCGAGCCCGGGTTCAATACGGCCGGCACGCCGCCGCTCAGGCTCTACCGCTTCCTGGATTCCGAAGAGCTCAGCCAGCGCGACTTCGAGGCCGAGCTCTCGGGGTTCAAGAGCGTGCTTCGGGCAGTGCGAGGCGCAAAAGCTGCGCCCATGGCCGCGGCCGCAGGATGACCGGCATGCTCGATACCGTTTCCCCTCGGCTCGTGTACAGAATCCAGGAGCGGTTGCTCAAGCGCCCGACTTTTCCGTACCTGGAGGAGCTTGAAGAGACCCAGTGGCTTCCACGTGACGGGTTGGAGGGCATGCAGCTCGAGAAGCTGACCGCGCTCGTGCACCTTGCGCTGAGGCACAGCCCTTGGCACGCCGAGCGCATCCGCCGGGCGGGGCTTGACCGCCGAACCGGCCGCCTTTCGTTCGACGACCTGCGGCGGCTTCCGACCATGACGAAACCGGACGCGCGCGCAAACATCGAGCGCATCCGCTGGGCCGACGTGCCCGGCGGCGGGTTTGCCTACAACACCGGCGGCTCGAGCGGCGAGCCGCTCGCGTTCTATTTCGGCCGCTGGCGCCAGGCTTCCGATGCGGCGGGGCGCATGCGCGCAAGGCGCTGGTGGGGCGTGGAGCCGGGTGAGCGCGAGGTCTACTTGTGGGGCGCACCGGTCGAGCTTTCCAAGACCGACCGCATCCGCACGCTGCGCGACCGCTTGCTGAACCAGCTCGTGCTCAACGCTTTCGAGATGTCGTCCCGGAACATGGACGCGTACCTGGAGGCGATCGAGTCGTTCCGCCCGAAATGCCTCTACGGCTACGCGAGCAGCGTGGCCTTGCTTGCCACCCGCGCGCGCGAGCGCGGCATCCAGATGCGCCTGCCGGAGCTCAAGGTCGTCTGCACGACCGGCGAGCCGCTCTACCCGCATCAGCGCGAGCTCATCGAGAACGTGTTCGGCGTGCCGGCGGCGAACGAGTTCGGCAGCCGCGACATCGGGTTCACGGCGCACGAGACGCCGGCCGGACAGATGCTCCTGATGAGCGAAAGCATTCTCCTTGAGGTCCTGGACGCCGAGGGCCGGCCGGTCGCGCCCGGCGAGCTCGGCGAAGCGGTGATGACCGGCCTTTGCTCCGAGGCGCAGCCATTCATCCGCTACCGCACAGGCGACATGGTCCGTCTCGCAACCGAGCAGTGCCGCGAGGGGCGAGGGCTCCACGTGATCGAGGAAGTCGTAGGAAGAAGCACCGACTTCATCGTGCGGGCCGACGGGACGATCATGCACGCGCTCAGCGTAATTTACGTGCTTCGCGGCGTGCCCGGCATCGCGCAGTTCCGGTTCACCCAGCACACCGTGCGGGATTTCGAAGTAGCGGTCGTTACCGAGCGCGGCTGGAACGAAGCGTCGTCCCGAAAGATCATCGCGGAATTGGCGGAGCGCCTCGGGAAAGACGCGCGAATCGAAATCCGGCTGGTGGATGGACTCGCCGCCGAAGCCTCCGGCAAGTTCCGCTATGTCGTGAGCCACGTGAAAGTCGGGATGGCGGAATGACTCGCAGCGTGCTTTCGCTTCCTTTCCGCTACAAGCCCTGGCGTCCCCAGCATGTCAGGCTGGTGCTGCGCGATCTCATGCCCCAGCCGGCGCCCGCTTCGCACGATGTGCTCGAGCGCGTCGCCGCGGCCATCGACTGGCTCTGCCTCGCGCAAGACGTGCGAAACGGCAAGGCGGACTCGGGCGGCGTCTCGGCGGGCTGGAGCTTCGAAGACGGATGGCTGCCGAGCTATCCCGAGACGAGCGGCTACATCGTCGAGACGTTCCTCGCCGCCGCAAGCCTGCTCCAGCGGCCCGAGCTCATCGCCCGCGCCCACCGCATCATCGACTGGGAACTTTGCATCCAGCACCCGGACGGCGCGTTCCCCGGCCATTTCGGCGAGGCGGGAAGCCGGCCGGTGATCTTCAACACCGGCCAGATCATGCACGGCATGCTCGCCGGCTACCTGCAGCTTGGCCGCACCGAGTGCCTCAAGTCCGCGGTGCGCGCCGGTCACTGGCTGGCGCGCAACCAGGACGCCGACGGCTGCTGGCGGAAGTTCGAGCACAACGGCGTGCCGCATACCTACAACACGCGCGCCACCTGGGCCCTTCTTGCGACTGCAGTTGTAGCGAACGAGAAGATCTTGGAGAAAGCCGCCGTACGCCATCTCGAGTGGGCGCTTTCGCAGCAGACCGGGACCGGCTGGTTCGCCAACAACGCCTTCACCCCCGACCGGGTGCCCTTCACCCATACGATCGCCTATGCCATCCGCGGCTTCCTCGAATGCGGCGTGCTCCTGGGGAGCGATCGTTATGTGGAGGCGGCCATCAAGGCAGCGAAACGACTCGCAGCGGTCCAACGCGAAGACGGCTGGCTCGCGGGCACCTACGATGAGCGTTGGATGCCGGGGGCGACTTACGCGTGCCTGACCGGAGTCGCGCAGATGAGCCTCAACTGGACCCGTCTTGCGCAGTCCACAGATGCCGGGGAGCTGCGTGAGCCTGCGCGGCGCGCGCTACGGTATCTCGCCGGCCAGCAGCGCCTCGACGACCCCGACCCGGTCGTGCGCGGCGCCCTCGCCGGCTCCGCACCGATCTGGGGCGATTACTCGCGATTCGAATTCCCGAACTGGGCGGCGAAGTTCTACGCCGACGCGCTGATGATGGACCACGCCGATGTCGCGATCCCGCCGGTCGTCGCGACTCGCGAGGAGATGGCCGCGCATGGCTAGCCTTTCCGTCATGATCCTCTGCGGGCGCTCGCCGCGGCACCTGTACGTGGCGAACCGCCTCTGCGCGAGCGCGCGGCCGGTGGCGATCGTGCAGGAAACCGGCAGCCGCTGGACCGCGCGCAAGCTCACTCCGTCGAACCTCGCGCGCAAGGCCTGGCGCTGGCTGCGCGACCGGCGCCGCTACGCGGGCGGCGGCGAAGCCCGGTTCTTCTTCGGATCCGGCGAGCCGCGCCTGGCAAGAGCGGATCTCCTCGTCGAAGTCCCGCACATCAACCATCCCGATGTGGTCGCCCTCGCCGAGCGCCTGAAGCCGGACGTCATCGCGGTGTTCGGCACCTCCCTCATCCGCGGCCCGCTCCTGCAGAAGGGCCGGCTGGGAATGTTCAACCTCCACGGCGGGCTTTCGCCGCGTTACCGCGGCGCCGATTGCACCTTCTGGGCGCTGTACAACGGGGAGCCCGAGCACGTCGGATGCACCCTGCACCGCATCGATGCCGGCATCGACACCGGGCCCCTCATCGCCCATGTCTGCCCTGAAGTCAGGGAAGGGGATAACGAGCTCACGCTTTTCTGGCGCGCAGTGCGCGAGAGCGCCGAGGCGTATGCCGAGCTCCTTGAACGTCTGGAGCGCGGGGAGCGCCTCGGCGCGCCGCAGCCGGGGAAGGGCCGGCTCTATCAGGTCAAGCAGCGCGGCTGGCGCGAGCAGCGCCGTCTCGCCGCCCAACTGAATGACGATCTACTGCGCGGCCTGCACCTGCCACCGCGGATCCGCTGGTTCGAAGGCCAATGAGAGACATCTTCGTAACGGTCATCATTCTGGGGTCGCTGCCGTTCTGCGTGCGATGGCCGCACATCGGCGTGCTGATGTGGACGTGGCTCGCATTCATGAACCCCCACCGCCTGACGTGGGGATTCGCCTACTCCATGCAGTTCGCGTTGTTCGTGGCGCTCGCCACGCTGATGGGGGTGCTGATCTCGAAGGAGCAGAAAAAGATTCCATGGACTGCGGAGGCAGTTCTCCTGCTGGTCTTTGTCGGATGGATGATGGTGACGACGATCTTCTCCACTTATCCGGCGCTTGCCTGGCCCCAGTTCGAAAAGGTGGCGAAGATCCAGTTGATGCTCTTCGTGACGATGATGATCATGCAGCGACCGGAGCGACTCAAGCTGCTCGTATTGGTCATGGCCCTGTCGCTCGCTTTCTATGGTGTCAAGGGCGGCATTTTCACCATTACCAGGGGGGGCGTGTACCACGTGAGGGGGCCCGGGAACAGCTTCATCAGCGGCAACAACGAGATTGCGCTGGCCCTCGTCATGACGGTCCCGCTTCTGCGATACCTCGCGCTCACTGCGTCCAACTTCTGGCTGCGGCATGCGGCGAATGCCTCCATGGTGCTCACTGCTCTCGCCGCCATGGGAAGCCATTCTCGGGGAGCTCTTATCGGTATCGCGGCAATGGGAACCTTCCTGTGGCTCAAGAGCCGCTCCAAGGTCGCCATGCTCCTTTTCGGCGCGATCGCGGTATACCTGGTCATTTCGATCATGCCCGACAAATGGTTCGAGCGGATGCAAACCATCCAGACCTATGAGGAGTCGAATTCCGCGCTGGGGCGTATCAACGCCTGGTACATGGCGTTCAATCTGGCGAAGGACAAACCCCTCGGCGCAGGCTTCGAGTCCTTCCGGCCAGAGATGTTCGCGCTTTACGCACCGGAGTCTTGGAGGGTGCACGACGCGCATAGCATTTTTTTCGAGGTGCTGGGCGAGCACGGGTTCGTCGGTCTGGCGCTTTTCCTCGCGCTCGGCTTGATGACCTGGCGCAGCGCATCGTGGATCATCCGGCGCACGCGCAAGGATCCGGAGAAGCGCTGGGCCGCAGATCTCGCGGCCATGGCGCAGGTGAGCCTCGTCGGCTACGCGGGCGCCGGGGCCTTCCTCGGGCTCGCCTATTTCGATTATTACTACACGTTGATCGCCGTAGTGGTGATCTGCAAGGCGATCCTGATTTCCCAGGACGCAGCCGCGAAGGCCGAGCCCGCGGGCGCGCCGGCACAGTCTCCGCTGCTGCGGCCGAGCCCGGGTCCGGCCGGCTAGCCCGCATCCAGCCGGCGGCGAGCGTGACGCGGGAGGAGATCGAAAGCCGGCTTCGCGCCAGCGGCGACTTTGAGCCGTGCCGGGTGACGGGCCCGCTCGCCGCGCGGCAGAACTCGCGCCTGTTTCTTGCGCAGTGCGGGGCTCGCGCGCTGGCGGTGAAGATCTGCCTGAAGGCGCACACCGAAGAGGTTGATTCCCAGGCCGCCCAGCTCCAGTTCGAGACGCTGCAGCGAGTACATCGCCTGATGGGCGCGGAAGCCGAGTTCTCAGTCCCGACCCCGTACCTTGTTATCCCGCAGGCGGGCCTGGTCGCCGCGGAGTGGATTCCCGGGACGAACCTCGCGGCACTGGTGTTCTCCTGGCGCTGCAGCGGCGCACGTGCGAGGGAGCTCGTCGCACGCGGCGCCCAGTGGCTGCGCCGCTTCCATGCGTGTCACGCAGCCCCGCCCGGGCATCTGGAGATCGAGGACAAGCTCGCTTTTATGGCGAGAATGGAATCGTCGGCCCGGATCGACGACGCACTTTTCGTCAACGCACGGACGTGCCTGGAGGCGTCTGCAGCCGCCGCGTGCGCGGGTCAGGTGGCACGCAGCTGGGTTCACGGGGACTTCACGGCGGACAACCTGATGATCGCGGGCAGCCGGGTCGTGGGCATCGACGTGGACGTACGCTTCGAGAACACCGTGCTCCACGATATCGCGCCGTTCCTAAATCACCTCGAGCTGCGGACATTTCACCCGGACGGCTGGCCGCGGGCCGTTTCCATTGAGGCGCTTCAGCGAACCTTCGTCGAGAGCTACCAGGGCCCGGACACAAGCCCGATCGCCGTACCGCTCGCCTGGATGCGGCTCTACATGGTGCTGCAAGGTTGGATCAGCGCCCGCGGCAAGCCCGCCTCTCCGTTGCGCCGGAAATGGGTGGACTTCAGCTACCGCACGGTCATCGGCCGGCTGATGAAATTCCTCTCGCGGCAAGCCACTGCTCGAGCATCATGAGGACCCAGATCATCACGCCGTAATACGTGGCGTGGCTGCTTTCATGATGGCGTAGCAAGCCGGCGACGTACTGGGGCCGCACGATGCCGCGGCGCTGCAGGGACCCGAGGCTTTCACGCGTCAGCTCGGCGAGGGGCTTGTACTCCTTCAGCCAAAGGCCGAAGGGCATGCCGAACCCGTGCTTCGTCTTGGCGATGGTCTCGGCGGGCAGGAAATCCTTCAGCGCCTGCTTGAAGAAATAGCGCAGCTTGAGGCGCTTCACCTTCAGGCCGGCAGGGATCTCGCCCGAGAACTGCACGAGCTCATCGTCCAGGAAGGGAAAGCGCGCCTCGACCCCGGCCGCCTCGCACATCCGCACCACCTTGCGCAGATCGTTGTCGGCGAGGGTGAACTTGAGATCGAGGTGCATCATGCGGTCCACCGCGGAACGCGAAGCGGTGCGCTCGTAGACCTCCCGGTGCAACGCGAACGGCTCGTTTGCGTCAACGCGAGCCAGGAAATCCAGCTCGAGGATCTCGGCGAGCGGCGAGCGCTGCAGGAAGTTGTAGGACTCCAGCCGATCGGGAAGCGGGATGCGCGATTGGCGGATATAGCTCCGGAGCTTGCGCCATGGCGCAAGGCGCTCCGCGTGCGGCAGGCCAAAGACAACCGGCTCGATCAGCCGGCCCCGCAGCCACCCCGGAATCGCGCCATAGAGCTCGAAGAGCTTTTGAAACGCGTAGCGCGCGTTACCGCCGAAAATCTCATCACCGCCGTCTCCCGCCAGCATCACCCGCACGCCGTCCTCGCGCGCCATGCGCGCGCACAGGTACGTGGGCACGGCGGAAGCGTTGCCGAAGGGCTCATCGTAGGCCTGCGCTACCAGGGGGATGGTGTCGACCACGTCCTGAGGCTTCACGTAGTACTCGTGCGCGTCGGCGCCGAAGTGGCGTGCCGTGATGCGCGCGTACTCTATTTCGTCGAAGCCCTCGGCCGCGAAACCTATGGAGTAGGTCTTTGGCGGCCTGCCGCGCAGCTCCGCAAGCAGGCCGGCGACTGTGGAGCTGTCCGTGCCGCCGCTCAGGAAAGCGCCCACGTCGGCATCGTCGCCGAGCGTCCGGCCCGTAGCCTCGCGCAGGACGCGACGGAACCGCAGCTCCAGCTTGCGTTGCGAGGCATTTGCGCGTTCGGCATAGCGCAGTCCCCAATAGAAACGGGTCTCCACGGCACCGTTGCGGAATAGCGCGCATTCGCCGGGCTGCAGTTTGCGAACCGCACGGTAGATCGTGCGGGGACTCGGTACCTCATGGAAGTAGAGGTAATTGAAGATCGCCTGATCGCTGAGCTGAGCGCCCACGCTCGGATGCGCTGCTACGCTCTGCGCCGTCGAACCAAACACGAGCTGCCCGCCGGCGTTGGCATAGCAGAGGGGCCGAATGCCCATCCGGTCGACTGCCAGCAGACCGCTTGACTCCTGCGTGTCCAGCACGGCAACGGCGAAGCTGCCGGCCATGTACTGAAGGCAATCGTGAGCCTCGCGCCGATATGCCTGTGCAACGGTGGCCGCGCTGCCGTGCTGGTGCGCGTGCATCGCAAGGTCGGCGGTGCGCCATTGCACGCGGCCGTCCACGGCGACGATCAAGGGACCTGTCTGGTGAATATCGACCGGAACAATGCCGGGCCGCGCAGCGAGAGCGCTGCTTCCAACGTTTATTCGAGTGTCCGCAGCGGTGCCGTGGCCGCAGCTCGCCAGCATGTCGCCGAGGGCTATTTCGGCTTGCCGTGGTTCAAAAGAACTAACGCTCCACCCACAGAATCCTCCCATTACGCCTCTATCCACCTTTGTTGTTCAACGTTCGCACAATCCGCACACACCTAATCCTATAATGCCCTCGAAGCCCGCCAAGGAATCCAGGTCTTCAAGAAAGGCGAGCGCTGCATTATCCGGGGAAACCTCGAGTGACTGGGGAGCGCGATGAACCCGCCGGTAGTGGCGTATTTTCTCGGCACTAACAATGATTGGGGAGGCGCAAGCCGGGCGCTGCTGAACTTCGTGCGCAAGCTCGATCGAGCTGCCTTCACGCCGCTGGTCATCATTCCAACGCCCGGACCGCTTCAGCAGATCCTCGCAGCGCAAGGCATTCGCTGCGAAGTCTGGCCGATCCACGACCGCAGCCGCAATCTGCCGGGGTACGCCTTCGACGTCATCAGAAGCATGGCTTTTTTCCGGCGGCAGCGGATCGCGCTGGCGCACCTCAATTACGGCGCAATCGGCTGGAAGCCTGCCGAAATTCTTGCGGCACGCCTGCTTCGCATCCCCCTGATCAACCATTTCCATACCGCAGTGAAGACTGCGTCGTCGTACTTGCGTTATTCGGCGTCCGTCATAGGCGTGTCGGGATACGTATGCAGGCAGTCCGACCACCGCGGCGTTCCCTGCCACGTGGTGCACAACGTTGCGGACTTCGACCGCTTCGGCCATGGCCGGCCGAAACGCTCAGAGATCGGCTTGCGAGCCGATTCGGTGGTGGTCGGCTTCTTCGGGCAGGTGAGGCGAATAAAGGGCATCCGGCTGTTCCTCGAGCTCGCCCGGAGGGTTCCAGGGCGCGAGGTCGAATTTCTGATCGCCGGTGAGTTGAAAGGCGAGGACACCTTTCCACCCGACGAGTTCGAGCGGATGCTGGGCGGCGATGCCCGGATCAAGTACCTGGGCTACCGCGAAGACGTGCAGGACCTCTACGCAAGCTGCGACATCGTTGTCATGCCATCGCAGTGGGAGGAGCCCTGCGCAATGGTTCTGTTCGAGGCGAGCGCCGCGGGCAAGCCCATCGTGGCCACGGCCACCGGGGGCACGCCGGAAATTCTCATGGATGGCGACACCGGCTACCTGATCGAGCGCAGCGATATCGATGCTCTTGTAGAACGTGTGCACAAACTGGTCGGCAGCCAGGAGCTCCGGCGGTCAATGGGCGCACGCGCCAAACAGTCGGCGGCAGAGAAGTTCGTCTCGGCACCGGTGCGCCAGCTCGAAGGCCTTTATAGACAACTGCTCGAGCCACGCCAGCCGCCCGCATGAAAACCATCTGCTACCTGGCGGGGAGCTCGGGTGACTGGGGTGGCGCCAGTCGCGTGCTGTTCACGAATCTCGAGATCTTGAATCGCGAGCGCTATTGCCCCATCGTCCTCTTGCCGGACCCCGGACCGATCGAGCCGCGGCTCCGGAAGCTGGGAATTCGTTACGAGATATGGGGACAGGATCACGAGCCTGCCTGCAAGGGCCGATACGTCCTTGACACCCTGAGGATCGCGAGATTCTTCAAGCGCAATCGGGTCGATCTGCTGCACATCAATCATGCCGGGTACTGGCGCCCGGCGGAGATAGTCGCAGCGAAGCTGGCGGGCGTCCCGGTCGTTACTCATTACCATCGAGTTGTTCGAAAGCCGGGTCCCTTCATCAAGTACTCGAGCCTCATCGTCGCCGTTTCGGAGTTCACCGCTTTCCATTCGGAGCCGAAATCGCTGCCGAACGTGGTGGTGTACAACTCGGTGAACGTCGGCCGCTTCGACGCGGCTCAGGACATCCGCGCGGAGCTCGGCTTGAGCACCGACGATGTCGTAGTCAGCTTCGTTGGGCAGATACGAGAAATCAAAGGGATCGACCTCTTCATCAGGATGGCTCATCGTATCCCAGCTCGAAATGTCAGGTTCTTGATCGCCGGTGCCTGCCGCGACCCCCAGAAATTCGAAGGTTCATATACCGAGGAACGGCTACGCTTTGAGATAGGTAGCGATTCGAGGATCAGGTACATCGGTTACAGGACTGATGCGCATAACATCTACCACTCGTCTGACATCATTGTCATGCCCTCACGCTGGGGCGAGCCGTTTGGCCTTGTCAACATCGAGGCGGGTGCTGCCCGCAAACCGGTGGTCGCGACGAAAGACGGCGGCATTCCCGAGATCATCGGGCACGGCGAGAACGGCTTCCTGGTCGAGCGCGACGACCTCGACGGGCTGGTCAGGCACACCGCGCTGTTGATCGAAAGTAAGTCGTTGCGACATGGCATGGGGCAGAAGGGTCGCGACATCGTCAACCAGCACTTCACGCAGGCTCCCGTCAGGAAGCTCGAGCGGGCGTATGACGCCCTCTTGCAGGGCGATGTCAGGGCGCTCCTTTCAGGTAAGGAAGATCATGTGGCTATCACCTCGTAAGAGCTTATCCAAACCCTACAGGCTTCCGCTAAACACCAGTTGAGCGAATTTTTTCGAACTTCGGCTGTAGGGTGCAGCAAGCCAATGATTGGTTGCTCCCGACAAGGAGTATTAGATGTTGAAGCAATGGATCAAGCGCGGATTCGATCTGGCTGGACTCAAAGTTCAGCGTCGGGATCGGCTCGAGGAGACGATCCCTACCGACTACAACCATTCGCCCTTCCTGCCGCGAGTCTATCGCGGGAGCCTTGACAGGTATCTGTATTTCCTCGATCAGCTAGGGAAAGTGAAGCACCTAGACGGCGACATCGTCGAATGTGGGGTCTCGATCGGGCATGGTGCGCTGCTGCTTCTCCTCATGAGCGAGTACCTAGGGGTCGAGCGTACCTATTATGGGTTCGATTCTTTCGAAGGCTTTCCTGATCCGGTGGCTAAAGATGGCATTACCCCGATTACCGGAAGAGACTTCTGGGCCAACCCATCGGACACCGTGCTGCGGGTGCTAAAGGACGGCCGGGTTCCCGAGCAGACCATACGCAGTCGGGTGCGTTTGGTGAAGGGCTTCTTCAAGGACACCTTGCCTCAGTACCAGGGCCGGATCGCGTTGCTGCACCTCGACTGCGATCTTTACGAGTCGTACAAGGTGGCGCTGGAGGATCTGTACGACAAGGTCGTCCCGGGAGGCATCATGATGTTCGACGAATACGACGACCCGCGCTGGACAGGCGCGAAGGTAGCGATCGACGAGTTCTTCGCGAATAAGCCGGAGAAGCCGGTTGCTCACCACAAATGTACCTGGAAGTATTACGTGGAAAAGCGTTAGCGCTGGACGCTTTGCTGAGCCTTTTGCGAGTCCACTTTCGGTGGAGCCGCGTTGTCCCAGGTACCGTCCGAGATTCTTTCGATGAAATAATGCGGGCGGCGTTTCGTCTCGAGGTAGATCTTCGCAAGATACTCGCCGATGATACCGACGCAGAGGAGCTGTACGCCCCCGAGAATGAACATCGGCACCACGGTCGAAGCCCAGCCCGGCACGGCCTCGTCCGTGAAGAAGCGGATCCACAGCGCCCATAGGGCTACTGCGAAGGCCCCAAGCGAAATGAGCACGCCGAGTCCCGTTATCATCCGCAGCGGCGCCGCAGAAAAAGAGGTGATGCCTTCCCACGCAAAGGCCAGCATCTTGCGCAAGGGGTACTTGGACTCGCCCGCGAAGCGCGCCGAGCGGTCGTAATAGACCACGGCGGAAGGAAAGCCGAGTTGCGGAATGATGCCTCTCAGGAAGAGGTTGGCTTCCCCGAACTCCCTGAGCGCCTCCACCACCCGTCGGCTGACAAGCCGGTAGTCGGCGTGATTGAAGACGATCTCGACGCCCATGAGCCCGAGCAATCGATAGTAGAGCTCGGCGCTCGAGCGTTTGAACAGGCTGTCGCTGTCCCGGCGCTTGCGCACGCCGTAGACGACGTCGGCGCCGGCCTCATGGGCGTCGACCATCGCTTCTATGGCTGACAGGTCGTCCTGCAGGTCGGCATCGACGCTGATGAGGGCGTCTCCGGTCGCGTTGAAGAGGCCCGCGATCAGCGCAGTCTGGTGCCCGCGATTGCGCGAGAGCTTGATCCCGCGAATGGCGGGATGCGTCGAGCTGAGCTCCTCGATGATCGCCCAGGTCGCATCGCGGCTGCCGTCGTCGACGAACACCAGCCTGCTGTCAGCGTGCACCTTGCCGCGCGCCTGAAGCTCGCCCAGCAGTGCGAGGAGCCGTTTCGCGGTTTCCGGTAGCACCTCCTGCTCGTTGTAGCAAGGCACGACGATTGACAAGGTGATCATGGTGTCTCGCGTGGCACGGACCGGGTTGAAAAGGTCCAGACGCGGTTCACACTGTAGTTCCACAACAGCGTGCCGCCGGTGGCGAGGATCTGCGCCACCAGATAGTGCAGCCCGACCGGCACATGAAACAGCCAGATGAGGCTTGTATTGATGGCGAGCCCGGCCAGTGCCACGGCCGCAAACCTCGGCATCGCTTCCGCGTGCGCTCGTCTCGACTGGAACGTAAATCTCCGATTAAGAGCGTAATTCGCGAGCGCGCTCAGGACAAAGCCGATGCCGCTCGCCAGGACGGCACCGGCAAGATCGGCCTGCACCAGGAAAACCAGGGTCGCGTACTGGATTGCCGTGGCGACGCCGCCGATGAGCGCAAAGCGCAGGAATTCGTGCACAACCTTTCTTGACGACGCCATCTTCGTGAATTGTAGAACTTCCGATAGCATTCCGGACGCCATGGATAAGCTGGTCTTCAGATTTCTCCTGCCCACAGCGCTCGCTGTGGTGTGGCTCACCGCCACCGTGCTTCTCTTCTTTGCCGGTCCCGCCGCGGACGATTTTTGCAGCGCCACGGTCTCGACGCTCAGCACGCATTTCGTCCAGATCTACATGACTCACGCAGGCCGCTGGATGACGGTCGGCTTCCTGGTCCCGTTTCTGTTTCATCGGATCGAGCTTTTCTCGACCTTCCAGCATGGCTCGCTCATGCTCGCGCTGTGGGTCGGGTATTTCATAGTGTTTTTCTTCCTCTTCCGGGTCGTCACCGGCGCTTCTGCCACGTGGCGCACCGGTCTTGCTGCGGCCCTTCTCATCGGCATCGTCTGGTGGTGCGGCTTGCCAGCCCCTGCCCAGACGATCTACTGGGCGTCGGCCGGCCTGGAGTACGGCCTGGGATTTCAGGCCGCCGCTGCGCTTTTCGGTGCGATCGCCCTGCATGGAGGACGAAGCCCAGAACGCGGTCGGGCGCTTTTCGGCGCCGCGCTTGCCGTGGCGACCTTCCTCGTTACGGGTTTCCACGAAATCATCGCGCTGAGCGTGCTCGGCTTATTGGCGTGCATGACGGCTGTCGCCTTTTTCCAGCGGCTCGGAAACCGCCTTTTCATGCTCGCGCTGACCGGGGTAGCGCTCATCGGAACGGCTGTATCCGTCCTTGCCCCTGGAAACGCGGTAAGGGCCCAGCGCGTCGGCGGCACGGTGGCCTTGCCCGATACCTTCTATGCTTTGTATCTCGACTGGTTCGGGCGCCTGGTTCCGTGGCTGACGGACCCGCGTATCCTTTGCCTGTCGTTCCTCATTCTGAGCAGCGGGCAGTTCCATGCCCTTCGCCCACGGTGGGTATCCCCGGTGTTCGACCGTCAATGGTGGCTCATCCCAGTTTGCGCGCTAGCGCTCGTCGCCGGGTGTCTTGCCGTGCCGGCTCTTGTTCTGGGCCAGCCGGGACCGGCCCGGCTTCACAACTTTGCGTATTCGATCTTTGTGGTCGGCTGGTTTCTTACGCTCTTTGCCGCAGGACGGAAGGTGCCGCTGCATACATTACCGGGGATAAAAGTCTTGCGCGCGGTGGTGGGCGCCATTTTTGTGGCTGCGATCCTTTTTACCGGCAACACGCAGGATGCGATCAGCGCCGTAATAGGCCGCAATAACGCGATTCGCTGGCACGCCTGGGTGCATGCGCTCCCGCAGGCCGCCAGCCGCGTTCGGCAGCAAGGGGGCGAGGAGCTCGTTCTAAGCGGCGTGCCAGCGGGGCCGAAGCTCTTCGTGGCGGGGTTCCAGCGGGTGCCGGATCGCGACCCGACGAATTTCATCAATCGCTGCCTGGCCGAGTATCTCGGTTTGTCCCGCCTGGTCGTGGAGCAAACGGAAGGCACAGGCGCGAATTGATCAGGCCGCCTGGCGGCTGTGGCGTGTGGCGGCCCACAGCAGGGCGGCGGGCAGCGCGATGCCGCTTGCCAAGGCGAGCTTGCGCAGGCGCGACACCTGCGCGAGGCGCAGCAGGAAGCAGTGCACACGCGGTAGCAGCCCCTGCTCGATAAGTGCCGTGCGCTCGAGGTAATGCCGTGCAAGCTCGGCGCTCGACATGAAGCGCAGCCGAGGCCAGCGCGCGAGCGCGGAGGCGAGTACACGCTCGAGCTCGGCAAGCGAGCGTGCGACCTTCGCTGGCTCACCGAGGAAGTTCGTGCGGTGGGTTTCCAGCAGCGTAGGCCGGCCCACGCGGTTCTTGGTCTCGAGCGCGGCGAGGGCGCGTTCGGCGGTGTGCCCGAGCGCGGGTTCGAAATAGTCGTCGCGCACGAGATAGGTCAGACCGCTCGGGCTGAGCTGCGCATTGTGAAGCCCGCGGTCGGCTTGTACCGGCTTCCCTGAAGCATCGCGGCTGCCGTAGCGACGACCCGGCGTTACGAGGACGCGCAAGCCGTCTCGCGACCAGGCGCGCTCAACAGGCGGCGTCCACACGAACGTCGGCGGCACCACGACTTCCGGCCCACCGCCGAAGGCTTCTTCGAAGGCCGTCACTTCCTGACCAACCGCGGAGTCGATCGCTTGAGCCGGCAGAGCCCTGGAGGGCAGCGTGGACGCGTCGATCCAGCGGCTTTGGAGATGCGCCGGGAGCGCCTCAGTTGCAGGGAACGGGTGCGAGCTTAACCACTCGCGAACCACGGGATCGCGTACGGCGCCGAGCAGTACCGGTGGCCAGAAGTGCTCCAGGCCGTGCAGTTGGAGGGCGAAAACACCCTGTCTCGCGCCCTCGATCATGGCAGTGCGCACGGGCTCGGCAAGGCTAAGCCGGTGGTACTGCCGGCATTCGTCCGCAGCGATGCGGTCGGTATCGGGTCCGGCGAGAACGACGCCCAACGTCATGACCGGCGGATGCCCGTTATGGTCGTGGTGCCGGGCCAGCGCGTTGGCGATCTGGCGAAGCGTCGTGGCCTGTTCGGGTGGTCCGTAGCCCCAATCGTCGCTTTCCACGATCAGCACCGGCGCCGCGAGCACCGGCTCCCGCCATGCCGATATGAACTGGCGCCGGAAAGCGAAAGCGAGCGCCGTCCCTATGGCTACAATCCACAGCAAGATGAAAGCGGCAATGGACAATGGGGTCATCGACGGCTCAAGTCGCCGCGGCGCCTCGGGGGCACCACTCCTCGTGCTCACCGAGCTCTTCCTGCCGACGAAGGGCGGCACTGCCGTGTGGTTCGATGAAGTCTATCGCCGTCTCGGCGGAAAGGAGATCCACGTAGTAACGGCCGATGTTCCGGGCGCTGCCGAGTACGATCGCGGGCATCCCAACAGCGTACACCGCGTGCGCCTCGAACGGCATTGGTGGCTGCGCCCGGAGTCCTTGGCCATGTATGTGAAGCTGCTTGTGCGCTCCCTGCTGCTTCTCTGGCGGTATCGGTTGAAAGCAGTTCATGCGGGCCGCGTGCTGCCCGAAGGCCTGGTCGGTTTGGCGGCGGCGCGCCTCGCGCGCGTGCCGCTCCTCATCTATGCGCACGGCGAGGAGATCACCGGATGGCGCAAGCCCAGCAAGTTTCGGGCGAAAGTGTATGCATTTCGACGCGCCGATCGCATCATCGCGAACAGCGATTTCAGCCGTACGGAGCTGGTGAAGCTGGGCGTGCACCCCGAGCGGATCACGCTGATCCATCCCGGCGTCGATGTGGCGCGATTTCGCCCCGGTCTGCCATGCGACGACCTGCGCAGGTCACTCGGGCTACCCCCGGAGCGCCGGATGATCCTTTCGGTGGGACGGCTGTCGCGCCGAAAAGGCTTCGACCAGGCGATTCGGGCGCTGGCGCGCCTCCAAGAGAAGGGG
>Ga0105252_10000359_pt1 | contig 33565 bp, 43 predicted proteins | sample EasRivMeERMZT100_FD_89675 | JGI IMG/M metagenome (GOLD analysis project Ga0105252, IMG submission 89675) | Soil microbial communities from meander-bound floodplain in the East River, Colorado, USA - East River MetaG ERMZT100 | ecosystem: Environmental > Terrestrial > Soil > Floodplain | place... | reverse complement strand
CGTGCAGTCGGTCGCCGACTACTTCGTCGGGATCTGTCACCGGCAGGGCTTGCTGTAATGGGGCGCCTAACGCGGATCGACTGCGAGCTCTGCGGCCGGGCGCCCGGCGGCGTCCACGCCGACGAGTGCCCGCGCTCGAGGGCGTCGCAGCGCGCGCTGCGCCAGGAAGTGCTGGCGCTCGGCGCCGGGCGGCCAGTGTGGCAGTTCGGCGTCCACTCCATCGCGACGCCGACGGGCAACGAGATCGCCTTCAACCCCAACCTCCCGTACGTCAACCGGGAGAACGGGAAGCCGTGGAGCGCGGGCGGGATCCCGGCCAAGGCGAAGGCCCAGGTAGAGGACTTCAAGAACGCGCTGCAGCTTGCGGCGATCGGAGTGAAATGATGGCGAGGGAAGTGACCGGACTACTGCCGAGCGTGAACATCTCGGTGAACCTGCAGGTGCGGTACATGGTGGCCGCGCTCTTCATCGGGCCGATGTTCGGCCTCGCATGGGGCCTGATCCTCGCGGGCATCGCGTGGTTCCTCACCCTGACGGTGCCGTTCCTGCAGTGCTACGCCGTCGGCTGGCTCGTGACGACGCTGTCGTTCTGCCTCGACATCCGGCGCGACACCAACCTGCTCTTCCTCGAGCTCGAGCCGTCGGACCCGGAGGTTGTGCCCCGCGGCAACTGATCGGGAATTCAGGTCATATGACCTGGTTTCTGGGTCAAACGCAAAAAGGCCCGGCACCCCTTTCGGGATGCCGGGCCTTCGTGTTAGTTGGACGGGCCGGCGCAAACCCCCTCGCGCCGACCCGCCCGCCACACTAGCGAGAGGGCGGGCCTGAGCTCTCGCCAGCGGGCACACGGCGCTTGCGCAGTTCGCGCACGCCTGTGAAAAGGCCGACCGCCAGGCCGGCGACACCGGCCACGACGCCGGTCACGATCTCGTCGGCCGCTTGCCCGCACTGCTGCGCGAGCACGGCGCCGAGGGGGCCGCCTTGCACGAGGCAGTAGAAGCTGGCCGCCTCGTACGCTACGGCGCCGAGCGCGGCGCCGATGCTGCCGTTGCGGACGGACTTGCGGAGCGCGGTCATTCGATGACCTGGATCGTCGCGACCTCGCGCACCCAGCCGAGCACGAGCTTGATGTCCTCGACGGGCACGTTGACGCTGTAGACCGGCACGTACTTCTCGAGCACGAGCACGAGCGCGTCGAGCGCGTTGATGGCGCCGATCTGCTCGGCCGCGTCGAGCTTCGACCACGGGATCTGGTCGAAGATCAGTTGCCGGATCTCGGCGGGCGACTGCGGGCTCTCGAGGTTGGCGACCACTCCGTCGATGATCTCGACGAGCTTCGACGCCTTCTCGGGATGGCCCTCGGTGTACTTCAGCGTGAGCACCTGCAGCCCGCCCTTCACGAGCAGCCCCTCGGCCGTCGCGGGGTCGAGTCCGCCGGAGAACGACGCGCAGCCGAGCGCGGCGCCGCACAGCATGAGCGCGAGCAGCATCTCTTTCACCATGGGGGAGTCTCCTACTTGTTCACTCGTTCGAAATGAACGAGATCGTTGAACTTCTGATCCGAGAAATCCTCGTCGCTGTCCCAGTCGCCGCCCCAGCGTACCGGATCGCCGAGCGCGTGCGCAACGCCGACGACGCAGCCGGCGAAGTAGTAGAGGCGGCAGAGCGCGCGGAGCTTCACGCGGTCGAGCGTGCCGTCCGGCTTGATCAGCGAGCCGTCTGCGAAGTCGATCGGGTGCGGTGTCGCGTCGGTCGCCTCGGACGGGTACTCGTTGTGGTTGCCGTTGGGCCAGTCGAGCTTGGACGCGCCGGTCACGAACGCCTTGTGCTGCGCCTCCTGTCCGCGATGGCCCTCGAGAATCGTGTGGTCGAAGAACTCGAGCACCTTTCGAAAGGTGCGCTGCAGCAGCGGGTGGACCGTCCGCAGCTTGTGCTCACTGGCTCGGCTATAGCTCGCCATCATTGCCTCCGTGGTGTGATTGCCGCAGCGCCCGCGGCGGCGCGGCTGGGGTTCAGGTTCAGGGAATCGCAGAGATGCAGCGCGAGCCCGTCCGGGTCGTCGCGCCACGTGTCGAAGTCGATGTGAACGGCGCCGCGGATCGGCAGCGCGTCGCGGATGCGCCGGTCGAGATCTTCCTCGAGCTTCACGGCGAGCCCGACGCTCAGGCTCGAGGACTTCGCCCAACGCTCGAGCCAGGCGCGGCGCGCCGCGCGGATCGCGTCGGGGGAACGGCCGCATGTGATCCACTGCACGACGTGCCCGTGCGCCGCCGCGACGTCTTCGAACTGGTACCGGTGCAGCGCCAGCGACGGCGACTTCACCCCCCAGCCCGCGACGTCGTAGGCCTTCGCCATCTGCCGCGCGGAGTGCTCGCGGGCCATGAACCATTTGCGGAGACGAAGCTGGTCGATCGGATGCCGTCGGAGCGCGGCGCCGGTCGCGAGCAGGGAGAACGCCTTGTCCTCCCACTGCACGTAGCTGCCGGGCGCGGGGACGGGGAGCTCGTCCGCCATCCACACGCCCATGGTGTGCAGCACGCCCGCGACTAGCGACGTGCCCGAGTGGGCCGGGCCCGTCACGGCGATCACGGTCGGCATGCTAGATCCGGGAGAACCAGATCGTGTACGCCGTGCGCGAGAGGATCGAGTCCACGCCCGCGCCGTCGACGCGCCGCGCGCGCAGCTTGATCGAGATCAACCCGCTGTTCTGCGTGTTGACCGCCGGGAGCGTGAAGTCGAAGAGCCCCGTGTTCGCCGTCACGGCCGTGTTGTGGATCACGGTCGTGCCGCCCTGGTGCCCGGTCACGGTCACCTGCACTTCCCACGCGGTCGACGCAGCCGGCGCGCTCACCGGGTACTCGCCCGGCTCGTTCGTCGCGTTCATCGTGTCCGTGGCGTCGTTCGGCAGCTTGATGTCGGTGAAGAACCGCCCACGATTCTTCCACGTCACGCGGCAGTTGAGCGCCGCCGTTAGGCCGGCGACCGTGGCCGGAGAAGCCGGCTGGGTCGCATCGCCCGGGAAGAAGTACGCGGTCGCGGCGACGGCCGGCGACGGGTCCATGAGGAGCCCGACACCGAACGGCGGCAGCGGCATGAAGATGCGCGACGCCAGGTCGACCGTGTTGTCCACCTGCGCGCGGAAGAACACCCGCCGCTGAGTGGCCGTCGACGGGCTCGAGAGCGAGAACGGCGTCTGCACCTGAATGCGCGTGTCGGTCACGAGATCGCTGCCGGCCGGATGGCTGCCCGACCAGCCCGGGTAGAGCGTGTCGTTGTCCGTGAGGTGATAGGCCTGGTCAGCGTCCAGGAAGTACACGAGCGAGTTGTCGGGGTGATCCCAGGGCACGGTGTCGCCGAGCCCGCGATGCACGTTGTTCAGCGTATAGGTGCCGTTGCCGTTGTCGGTCAGGCTCTCGAACGCCATGAACTCGACGCGCGCCAGGTCGGTGTAGCCGGCGTTGTCCGTGCCGCCCACGCCCCCGATCATGATCAGGTTGCGCCCGGTGCGAAGGCCCGCCGCGTCGGCCGCGATGAAGTCCTTCAGCACCTTTTCGACGAAGTCCACCGTGGCCGTGTCGACCGTGATGCTCGAAACGACGTGCGACCCGCCCTGCCGCGCGAGCAGCGCAGCGGTCAACTGCGCCGTCGGGCAGAAGCCGGTCGCCGCGTCCGCGCTCGGCTCCGCCGTCCCGTGGTACGGGCCCCACGACGTGGCCGGGTTGCCGATGTTCCAGTTCGGAATAACACCGACCGCCGGCCCACTCGAGCGCGGCACGAGGGCCATGATCCGCGAGTCGTTGAGCTGGTCCTCGAGCCGCTGCTGCGCGATAATCCCCGGCATCGGGAAGACGATGGCGCCCGCATCGGTCGCGGCGACGTCGATCGGATCCCAGCCCGTCGCGGGCGGGGAGGCGAAGCCGCCGTACCCGAGCCCGAAGGCGTCTTCCATCGCGGTCACGTCGACGCGCCCGTCGCCGAGCTCGCCGAGATCGAGGCTGAGGATCCGCAGCACCATGTCGGTGATGCCGAGCTCGGGCCACGTCAGCTTCGCGATGTCGCCGGGCAGGAGGTGCGCGCACTCGCGGTTGGCGGACAGCTTGATCTTCGCGAGCGGAAAAGAACGAACCAGGAGCTCGCGCTTTGCGATCTGTCGCGCGACGCTGCCGACTTTCACGCCCGGCCAATCGCTTGCGGCGACCGCCTCGCGGTTGCCCTGCAGCGTGAAGTTCGCGAGATCCTGCTCGACGGCGCTCGTCTCTTTGAACGAGTCGTTGCGGTCCTGGTAGTTGATCTGGATGTGGTTGAAGGTCTGGTTCCACGCGCCGCGCGTGAACTCGGTGAGCTCGAGCACGTTCGTGGGGTCGAAGACGAACGCCGCGCTGAGCTCGCCGCCCGTAGGCGTGCGGATCAGCTTCACGCGATAGAGGCCGCCCGCCGTCTGGGTGAGCGAGCCGTGGATCTGCCGCATGATTTCGGAGATCAGTTCGCGCGCGGGCCGCTGGTCCGTCCACACGAGGCTGAAGCCGTTGCCCTCGGTCGCGAGCGTCGCGCCCGCGGCCTGAAAGTTCGCGGCGTCGATGTCGGCGCCCGGGATGCCGAGACCCCAGACCGTGTTGGTCATGATCTCGTAGAGCACGGCCATCGGGTTCGCGTCGTCGCCGATGCGCTGCTGTCCGCCGCCCAGCCCGAGGCCGTTCGGGAACCGTCGCACGTAGAAGGCCCACGCCTCGAGCGTGGTCTGCGTGCCGATGTAGCCGTTGTGCTCCGAGACGGTGATCACCTGGCCGTTCGGGTATGCCTGCGTCGGCGGGGCGACGAACTGGCTGACGATGCGCCGGCTCGTGGGGCCGCGCCACACGAGATAGGTCGTGTTCAGGAACGCCGGGATGTTGTCGAGCGATCCGCTGCCGATCATGTCGGCGAGGTACTGCGACATGTCACCGTTCGCGATGCTGGTCGTGCCGGTGTACCACTCGAATTCGCCGACGATGCCGCCGCGCTCGCTGTCCCCGCCGAAGATGTTCGGCTTGTTGATCACGACGGGCTGCGTCGTGGCGGTGAGCGGCACCTGCGCGTCGAGCGGGAACACCTGCTGCTCGCTGACTTCGATGCGGTAGAGCTCGTCCACCACGCCGTGGCAGATCGCAAGCTGCAGCCCGACGTAGTAGCGGTAGCCGACCGTGAACCGAGTCGTGCCGCCGAACAGACCGCCGTCGATCTTTTCCTTGATAGGCGACACGAGGAGGTCGCCGTACCACGTGACGTTCGGGCCGGCGATCTTCACGCTGCCCCACACGACCGGGATGGCCCGCCCCTCGGTCGCCGTCGGGAAGTTGAAGTCGCCCAGCCCCGCCGGCCGCGCGTCTTCGATGTCCGGCTTCGGCTGCAGGATCGCGCTGATGATGGTCAGCGCGACCGACAGGAGGAGCAGGACGATTGTCACATAGGCTGGGGGTCGACGGCGCACGTGCGCACCTCCTACGCGATTCGCTGGGTGAAGGGGTTTCGGGTCGGAACCGTGGGGAAGCCACCGTAGCGGCGCGCGTTGGCGAACTTCGCGATGCACGTCGGCAGCGAGTGGTCGCAGCCCGCGCGGAGCAGGAGCGCGGCGCCCACGCCCACGTTCTCGAAGGGGATCAAGATCTGGATGGTGCCGTTGCCGCCGCCCGTGCGCGTGAGCACCTGGATCATGCGCGCGTCGCCCGTGAGCGCCTGCAGCAGGATCCCGCCGTCGAAGAACGCGGCGTCGACGGGGCCCGCGATGTCCGGGATGCCCGACACGGTGAGCACGCGCCCCGTCGTCGCGGTCACGGTCACGTTGTACTGAAAGCTCGCGGGGTTCACCTGGCAGCCGGCGTCGTACAGCACGTGGTTGCAGAGGTTGCGGAACGTGCGCTTGGGGACGCTGCGGTCCAGCACGTCGTTGCGCCCGCGGATGCGGAGCTCGGCCTGGCTCCCCTCGAACGAGACGGTCGCGACGGTGCCGCGGAAGTAGGTGATCACCGCCGCCGCGGGCAAGTTGATCGTGCCGTCCGAGTCGATCGTGACGCCCGTGTCGTTGACGTGCCCGCGAAAGATGCGGATGTTGTCGAGCAGCGCCGGCACCGTGACGATGTAGCGGGTCACCAGGTCGTGGTTGCGCCGCATCCGAAGAGCGAGGGTCTGCCCGTTCGTCTCGAGGCTTTCCTGAATCACCTGCGAGCGGCCCATCACCTCGGGCTCGTACCGCTCGGCGTTGTAGAATACCGGCTGGTCGGCGGAGGTCAGCAGCGTGCGCCCGGCGGCCGTCGAGAATTCGTAGAGCTCGACGACTTCGCCGGCCTGCTGGCTCTGCTCCTGCGCTAGGTAGGTCATTCGATCACCTCGCGGATCGGCACTTCGAGCCGGGCGTCCGCCTGCGACTGCTCGTGCTCGATGGTCAGCACGTCAGAGTCGAACCGGCACAGCGTCAGGAACGACACGCGCTCGATGTCCGAGAGCGCCACGTCGGCGCCCCAGTTCGAATCGACCGTGAAGTCCTCCTCGCCGCCGCCAATGTCCGAGCTCGCGATGATGCGGCGGATGATCGGGGTCGACGTGCTCTTGCGGAACACGATCACATCCCGACGCGGGCTCTGCCCGTCGACGAATCGGTCGTAGTCCGTCAGCCGCGCGCGCATACCAGAGCTCACCGAAGACAGGGGCAGCGTGAGCTCGAGGTCGGCGCCGAAGGTCGGCAGGTAGAACGACGACCGTCGGCCCTGCAACTCGTGCAGCAGCGCGAGCAGCGCCCACTTCTCCGCGAGCGTGCGGACCACGAACGTCTTCGTCGTGCGGTTGTCCGGCGCCAGCCGGTTCCCGAACATGATGAAGCCGCCGCCGTCGGAGTCGACACGGTCCTTGCCCTGCACGAACTCCTCGGACAGCGTGCCGTTCACGTAGTTGAAGCCGAGGAAGACGCGCTTCGTCTGGTAGATCGTCGTCTCGAGCTTGGTCGCCGCCGCGAGGCGCGCCTGCGGCATGCCGTCGACGCTGTGCCATTCGGTCTGGAACCGCTGCGGGCCGACGCGGTAGCGCGGGGCCTGGAGCTCGTCGCCCAGGTAGGCGAAGCGGAGCGGGATCACGAACGTGCCGATCGCGTGGTTCTGCTCGAGCGGGCGCTCGAGGGTCAGCGTCGCGTCGGTGCGGCTGAGGATCGTGATCACCTCGAAGTCGTTGTACGCGCGCCAGAGGATGCCGAGCTTCGAATCGCCGAAGTCGCGGAAGTCGACCGCGGCGCTGTTCACCGAGATCGACGCGCCGCCGATGGAGAGCGCGGCCGTGGTGCGCTGCGCCTGGTGCCAGAGCGGCACCGCGTAGAGCGCGGGCCAGCCGAACATGCGGTTGATCAGCGACGTGCGCTCGGGCCCGGAGACCATGAACTCCATGCCGTACACGACGCGCGGGCTCACCCACATCGACACGCGCTGCTCGATGCCGCTGCGCGACTCGAGGACGTCCGTCTTGTAGCGGAGCTCTTCCACGAACCCGTTCTGCGGACGGAACGGCCAGATCACCGTGCGGTCGCCGAGGATGTCGAATAGAAGGTCGGACTGGCCGCCCGTGAGATCCCACGAAAGCTGGGCGTCGATCTCGGGCGGTCCGGTCAGTGCGACGGTCAGCGTGAATAGCTGGTCGTCCCACGGATTCAGGACGTAGGGGAACGCCGTCGGAGTGAGCGTCAACCCTTCCGGGTTGGTGATCCCCGTCGCCGTGATGTTGCGCGAGGCGGTGCGAACGAAGTTGGTGACCAGAAAGTCGAACGTCTGCGCCTCGGTGATGTTCCCGAGATCGAGCACACGCGTCCAATCGGACATGAGATCGTCGATCGTCTCGCCGCCGACGATGATCCGGCTGCGCACGAGGTGGACGCGGCCGTAGAAGTCGTCGGCGAACGTGTCGATCAGCACGCCGCCCGCACTCGTGAGAACCGGCGGCTGCGGGTTCTGCGCGCCCGCGCCCGCGCCGGCCTCGAACGGATCGGACGGCTCGAGGTATCCGGTCGTGGCGCCGGGCAGCATGTTCAGGGCCGTCAACGCCGGGGGCGTCGCGAACCCTGCCATGATCGTGCCCTGGATCACCATGCTACGGAACCTCTTTGTACGCGAGCCCGAACCAGCCCGTGCTGGTGATGTCTTCGCCGAAGCTCGCGCCCGGCGTGAGGAACATCGACGCGCCCTTGACCCACAGCGGGAACAGGTGCCACGTGTCACTACCGAGTGTCAGCGTGTTGCCGCCGACGAAATACTGGATGTTCACCCAGCGCGCGTCGATGACGCTGCCGAGGAAGTTGAAGTGCGACGTGCCGATCGGGATCTTCGAGTAGATCGGGATCAGCGGCGTGAGGCCGTTCTGCGTGTTCACTCCCATGGTGAACAGGTCGATCGTGATCGAGTCCTCGCCGTTGCCGAACGAGATCGGCGTCCAGCCGACGTGCATGTCGCCGTTCGCGCTCTTGAGGTAGTTCTCGACGTTCGACTTGGCGCCCGCATCGCTCGAGGTGAGCGTGCTGCCGATCATCGACACGTAGGTGGAACGCTGGGTGGAGACGGTGCCACACTGAAACGGGATCGCGTTCTCCGAGCGCGCGCGATCCGTGGTCGTGTCGCTGATGAACGTCGCCTGGCAGTACGCGCCGCCCGCGTACGACCCCGACTTGTCCATCACGCCGAGCAAGAGGTGCGAGAAGATGCCCGGGGTCACCTCACACACGGCATGAACGTACACCACGGTGCCCGCCGTCACGATGCGCGAGAAGATCCAGTAGTTCGTCATGTTCGCGGCGAGCGGATTCTGCCGCACCTGATTGCCCGCCGTCGTCGGGCTGGTGACCGTGCCGGACTGCGCGGTCCACGCGCTGCCGCCGGCCACTGCGCCGCTGAACGGAAGCGCCTGGACGATGTTCGCGTCCATCTTGAGCGCGAAATTGTGGCCCGTCGCCGCCAGCGTGTATCCGAACTCGTTCGAGCCCGAGAGAGCGGTCTCGGTGAACCCGACGCCGGTCAGCGCGTTGCGAAGCGCCGTGCGGTAGTCGCTGAAGGTCGGGTTGACCATCGTCGTGAAGGCCATGGGGGATCTCCTACACCAGCTTGAGCGACCAGAAGTTTTGCTCCTGCTGTCGCGAGATGTTCGGGAACATGACGTACGGATCGGCGCCGACGGTGAAGATCTCCTCGAGCGGCACGCCCGGCTGCGCGAGCCCGTTCGTGCAGAACACGCTGGCGACCTCGCCCGTGATCGGGTGGCGGTCCGACTCGCCCTGGATCACCATGCACGGCAACGCATAACGCTCCGCGGACGGTGCGCCGCGCATCGGCGTGATGAACAAAGCGCCGCCGAGGTAGATGTTCGTGCCCACGCCGCGCCCTTGCGCGCCGTACTGTACGCCCTGAATGGTGAAAGACGGCGAGGCCCACGGCCAGAAGCACGACTCGCCAGCGCTCGGCGCGCTCGTCTGCAGATCGCCCGAGGCGAAGCCGGTGCCGCTCTGCACCCCGCGCCCCTTCACCACTCGCCACACCCCTTCCGGGGTGCGGAAGTACGCAGAGCCCGCGCCGTTCAACCACGGCGCCATGTGGCTCTCGACGGTCGAGTTGGGCGCGGTGTTGAATACCGTCGTGTCGCCCGCGACCAGGAGCGGGTACGGGTACTGCTGCTTCGTCGAAAACGTGTCGATGAAGCCGCCCCACATCTGGTGATAGTCGCCCGACACGCGGGTGACCAGACCGAAGTGGCGATGGCTGGCGACGAGCCAGTAAGAGATGCTGGATCCCGTGCCGACCGCCATGTAGACCAACGTCGACACGTTGCCCGCGCCCGTGGCGTTCTCGAACCCGCGGAGCACCAGAGTGCCCGAGGTGTTGTCGATGTTGAACCGGACCCAGAAGTAGTCCGTCGCGTCAACCGACGCGGACACGCGGCGCCCGCGCAGGTTGACCGCCGTCTTCGCGAGGTTGGTCGTCGCGGCCTCGAACTCCGCGAACCAGCGGTCGTTCGTGCCGAGCCCGTTCGTCGCGAGCGTGAAGTCCCAGCCCTCCGTCGTCGCCGTCGGCGGATCCGAGTTGTCCACGCGGTTGATGCGGAACGCGAGGCCGTGCGTCTGCTGGCCGTTGAAGTTGTAGTCCGTCGACACGCCCGCCGCCGCTGCGATCGCCGCGTCGAGCACCCCCGCCGTGCTGTGCGAAAGGGTGAACACGTCGCCGCCGTTGTGGCGAAGCGAGTACGTACCCGTGGTCAGCGCGAGGTTCTTGTGCGTGTCGATCTGCTCGAGCACGTTCGAGTGCGTCCCGATCTCCACGTTCGTCGCGATCTCCGGGTTGCCCGTGAGGTAGCGCCGCACGCGAAAGAACAACTCCTGGTTGCCGACTGCGGCGACGGTGTGACCCGTCGGGATCACATAGCCGCCGGGCGCCGCAGCGCCGGCCGAGATTACGAATGCCATGGGGGATCTCCTACGCGATGATCTGGCGGAGCTTGCCGCGGTTGCGCTGGATGATGTTGAGGACCACCTGCTCGCCCTCGCGCGTGGACATCGCGTTCGGGACGGTCGTCGGGTCGTCGACGTTCACCACCTGCACGTTCACCTGGGGCGGCGCGCTCTGCTGCATCGAGGCCAGCGCCTCGTTCGGAATCACGGTGCCCGTCTGCTTCGGCGTGAAGAGCTCGGGGCCGCTCTCACCGACGAGGAACGTCTTGCCGAGGTCGGACGCGCCGAGCGAGCCGCCGGTCTGCAGCCCGCCCGCGACGCCGACGATGCCGCCGACGAGGCCGAGAATCTGGCTAGTCGTGTCGCCGCCTCCCCCGCCGCCGAACAGGCCGACGAGCGAAGAGATCGCACCGCCGAGGCCCGAGGCCAGGCTCGAGAGACCGCTGCCGATGAACGAGCCAAGCTGACCGAGCCCGCGCGACAACCCGTTGAAGCCGGTGCTGAACAGGCCACCGATCGTGTCGACCGTGCTGGTGAACGCGTTGCCGATGCCCGAGAGCAGGGTCGAGAAGAACCCCGCCTCGGTCGCCGTCTTCTGCTGATCGCGCGCGGCCTGGTCCTGCCCGTTGATCCCGATCGCCTCGGTGATCTTCGACGTCGTGTCGGAGCCCACCTGCCCGGCGTTGATGATCTGCACGAACAGGGGATCCGCGCTCGAGCCACCCGTGTTGCCCTTGCCGGGCCGCGAGCCGCCCAGGATCTCGCCGACAATGCCCAGCACGCCGCCCGCACCCGTGTCGGTGCTCGCGCCCTCCGGGCTCTTGCCGCCGCCGAGGCCCTGAATAACACGGAGCGCCAGCATCTTCAGAATGACCTTCTGAATCTCGGCGATCACGTCCAGCGCGAACTGGCGGAAGTCGAGAGTGCCGGTGCGCGTGAACTCCTCGATCGCGGAGAGGCCCTGGTCGAGGAGGCTCTGCGTCAGGTCGGCGACGTTCGACGCGATCGTGCCCAGCCCCTCGGTGAAGCGCTGGAAGCCGCGGGTCACGCCCTCCTGCAGCGCCTCGGTCGCGCTCAGCGACTCCTGGTAGCGCTTCAGGTCGAAGCGGGCCTTCTCGAACACGTCGCGCTGGCGGTCGATCGCTGCGTTGAGCTCGTTCGAGCCGATGCCGGCCGCGGTCGCGCGGGCGCGGAGCTCGGCGAGCGCGTCGTTGTAGTCGATCGTCAGCGACGCGAGGTCGTCCGTCTCGGCGGCGAGACGGCGGAAGTCGTTAGTCGCGAGTTGCTTCAGGATCGCGGCGCGCTCTTTCTCCGAGATCACGTTCGCGGCGACGGCCTTCTGGAGCTCGGTGTTCGCGTCCAGGTACTCGAGCGCGACACGGGTCGCGACGTCCATGGTCGCGATCACGCTCGTGACCGCCTTCTGCTGCTCGGTCAGCGCGAACACACTGCCGAGGCCGACGCCCGGCGCGGGTGCGATGGCCCCGGGCTCGGCGCCCGCCACGGACTGCTGCAGCGACTCGCGGAACCGCTTCGCCGCGCGCTCCGCGAGCTCGGGCCCGAAGGCGCGCTCGAAGAGGCTGGTGGCCTCCTGCAGGAAGTCGCGCTTCCCTTCCTCGGAGATGATCTTTCCGATGTCGATCCGGCTGAACGCCGACTCGGCGGCAACGGGAAGGTCGCGCGTCAGCGTCTCGAAGGCGCCCTTGAAGTCGCCCACGGACGCCTTCGCCGCGGCGTCGATCACGTCGAGGATGGTCTGCCCGAGTAGGCGGAAGCCCTCGGTTGCATCCTCCACGATCGCGCCCATCACCTCGCCGACGATGCGGCCGACGATGGTGAAGCCGGCGATCACGGAGTTGAAGAACTGCCGAGCCGTCGGGAGCAGATCGCGGAACGTCTTCGTCGCCTCGAGCAACCGGCCGACCCACGCCTTCGTGTTCTCGACCAGGATCTCGAAGCCGGCCACGATCACGTCTTGCACGCGCACGGTCTCGCCACCGAGGGTGACGGTCTCATTGCGCACGCTGAACAGCAGAGCCAGGAAGGCGGTGATTCCGGCGAGCAGGAGGGTGAAGGGGTTGGCGGCGATCAGCACGAGCAGGCTGCCGCGCACGGCCCCCAGGCCAGTGACGACACGCGCGAGGGTGGCGGGCAGCGACGTGAGCAGCGTGAGAAGGGGCACGCGCGCGAAGCGCGTGGCCGCAACAAACGCGACGTCGAAGCCCCGGGCGACATCGAACAGGAACTTCGCGATCTTGATCGCGATCAGCGCCTTGAAAAGGTCGGCCGTCTTGTTGATGATCTCGTTCAGCCGGTCCTCGTCGAGCGCAAGCTGCAGGATGCGCTGGCTCAGCGAGATCAGGTTGCCCGTGATCACCTTGCCCACGTCGGACACGCGGAAGAACTGCCCGACTAGCACCTCGGTCGAGTTGGTCAGCACCGTGAAAGCCTGCCCGATGGTCGGGGCGATGCGCGAGAACCGCGCCTCGATGACGTCGGCCTGCGACTCGAGGGCCTTGATCACGATGTCCGAATTGAGCTTGCCTTCCTTGGCCAGCACCTTGATACGGTCGGTCGAGATGCCGAGGCCGTCCGCCAACGCGTCGGCGAGACCCGGGGTCTGCTCGAGCACGCTGTTCAATTCCTGCGCGGCGGCCTTGAAGTCGCCCGACAACGCCTGGCTGAACTGGCGCAACGCGCCGCCCGCTTCCTGCGCGGACGAGCCGCCGATCGCGACGGCCTTGCTCAGCGTCTCGGTGAGCTTCAGCACGCGCTCGGTGCTGAGGCCCAGCCGATCCTGGTTGATGGCGAGCCGCTGGTAGGTGAGCGAGACGGCGTCCGTGGCGACACGCGCGCGGTTCGCGATCCCGATCAACTCGTTGGTCGTCTTGTTCGCTTCGGCCTGGCTGTCCGAGAACAGGCGCACGCGGTTCGTCAGGTTGGTGAACGAGTCCGCGAAAGCAAAAATGCGCCGTGCTACGGAGGCGATCGCGAGGCCGCGCAGAATGCGGCTGGTCGTCGAAAGCTCACCGGAGACGGCGCTTGCGGCGAAGCCGATGTTGCGGATGTCGCGCGCAACGGTGCGCGCGCCCTGCTGTCGGACTCGGATGTCCAGAGACTCGAGTGCCATCGGCTTTCCTTAGGAACGGGACCGGACGTTGGTGAGCAGTCGGACACGGCGCAGGGCCGTGGACGCGGCGGCGAGCGCGGCTTGCACAAAGCCGGCCGGAGCCTGAGAGCTCGAACCATCGTTCAGCTTGTTGATGTACGGGACGGGATTCGAAATGGTGACGGCGTCGGGGCGGCCGAGGCCGTTGATCACCGCGAGGCCGGCGCCCACGGCGTCGCCCTCGGTCGTTGCTTCTCGCTGGACGCGCGCGGTCGCTTCGCCCGCGAGGACGTGCCAGTTGGATCGCGCGAGGCCCGGGTGCGGGTCGCGCGGGGAAGTGGGGGGCCCTCCGACGGGGGTGAGACGCACCAGCGCGACTAGCGCCGCCGCTGCTGCGTCTTTCACCGCCCTGCCGGAGTTGAGCTCAACGCCCTCCGCGATTGCTCGGAGTCGTGCGGCGAATTGTTCGGGATCGGCCATTGTTAGCCTGCTCCTGCTTCTTTCGCTCTGCCGCGATCTCTTTGTGGCGCTTCTCGATGAAGGCCTCGTCGAGCTCTTGCACGATCGCCACGAAGTCCTCGTAGGCGAGCTCGTCGTCGGCGACGCCCATGCGCTGGGCGTACTGGTCGATGGCCGACCAGGGGATGGGCCCGACGGCGCCCATCACGATCTGTCGACACGTGCTCAGCTTCTCGAACGCTTCGAACACCCGGACCTGGTAGGCGTCCTCGGGCAGCGGCGCGTTCATGATGCTGGCCGGTATGGGAGCCCCTGTCTCACGCGCGGCGTCGATGATCGCCTTCGCGTGGCGGCCGTGAACCAGCCGCCACTCTAGGAACTCCCTCAGCTTTTTGCGTCGGCGTCTCGCGACTCTTCGACGAAGTTGATCACGGTCTGCGTCTGCTGCAGCAGATCCGAGAACAGGTCGGGGTACTGCTGGAAGAGCGCGACGCACTTCTCGCGGCTGAACGGCACGGGCACGATCTCGCCGAGCTCGTTCTGCTCGCAGATGTCCCAGCCGAGCACGACCGCCTCGGCGAAGCACTCGTGCGTCAGCTTCTCGAGGATCGACTCGTCCATCGTCCCCATGTTGATCGCGCTGCGGTAGGGCCGCAGCTTGCGCTCCATGAGGTTGCGGAAGGCCTTGTTCTTTCCGCCTGCGCGCGCGCAGCGGAACGAGCCGTACTCGCCGTAGTTGATCACGATGCCGTCGGTCTCGAGCGCCGCGCTCGTACCGAACACCAGACTGAGCGGCTTGGAAGCCATGGGGGTTTCTCCTGTTGGGGGTTTCGGAATGTTCACTGAAGGGGCCATGTTCACACCCGCTGTGAACATGGCCCCGATCAGCTACTACTGCGAGCCGTAGAAGCGGAACAGCGCCAGGGTGTAGTTGAACACCGGGTGGCGGATCGCCTGGTAGGCGAGCGGGACGGTCACGTCCTGGTTCTTGCCGGGCACCTCGGGCGAGCCCTCCGAGAACTTGATCCGCGGCGCGTCGAGCAGGAGCACCTGGCCCGAGATGTCCGCGAAGCGAACGTCGAACGAGGTCTCCGCGTTGCTCACCACGTCGCGGGCCAGCGTCGCGTTGTCGAAGTACGTGCTGAGCGAGCCCGTCACTCCGAATTCGCCGACGCCGATGCCGACCGCGCCGATGAAGCCGACCGCCGGCTGCTGGCGCAGGTTGTTCGCGATCTCGAAGGTGGCCTCGAGCACGAAGTTGCTGCCCGAGATGGGCACGCCGCCGCGCGCGATGCGGCCGACGTTCGAGCTCGAGTTGAGCACGTTCACCTGGCCCGTGGTCACCGTGGTCGCCGAACCCACGCGGCCGTTGCCGGCCACCGCGGGAAGCTGCGCGGGCACCGTCGCGGGAATGCCGGTGTCGCTGAAGAACGCGTCCTTGCCCGAGAAGGTGAACCCGACCGTGATGATCGACTGCGGCTCCGCCGTCAGCGTGAGACCGTCGACCATCATGCCGCGGAAATACTGGAAGGTCACGGGCGAGTGGTCCGCGAACTCTTCCTCGAGCGTGTACGAGATGCGGGTCGTGCTGTTCGTCAGCCGCTCGCCCATGTAGACGTCGACCGCGCCGGCCGGCGCCTCGGTGGCCGCGCCCGTCGGCACGATGCCGAAGGTGAGCAGCGTCGCCGTCGGCGTCACGCTGATGCGGTACCAGCCGTTGTTGGCCGGCGTCGCCGAGAAGCCCGCGAGCTTCACCCAGTCGCCCGCCTGGAGGCCGAGCGTGGTGAAGTTCAGGACCGTCGACGCGAGCGTGCCAGTGCTGCCCGTGATCGTCAGGTCGAGATCGCCGGCCGCGCTGCGGCGCCCGACGGTGTGCAGTCGCGCGCGCAAGGGCGGCGACGCCTCGATGGTCAGCGCGGTCGCCACGGTCACCGCGGTCGTGGTCGGCGCGCCGTTCACGATGTGGTAGCCGTTGTTCGCCGCGTTGGTGAAGCCCTGCCCGCGCACGATGTCGTTGATGACGGGCGTGAAGCCCTCGTTGGTGACGGTGAACTGCGTGGCCGTGACGGCGGTGATCTGCGTCTCTTCCTCGGTGTTCGTCCACTTGTTCCGCACCTGGAAGGTGTTGAACCACGCGCCCTCGAAAAGGTAGTCGTGGATGCCGAACGCGAGCTCGGAGTTGAAGTCGCCAGCCGCCTCGGCGCCGACGAGCACGAGGTCGTCGATCTGACGATCCGAGCGAATGAGCTCGGAGACGACGGTCTCCGGCACGAAGCCCAGGTTGGGCGCCCCGCTGTAGGGGATGTCGCGAAGGAACGGCGCCGTCGGCACGATACCGTAGGTCACCTCCTTCACGGCGCGTACTGCGACTCGATTGGTATCGGACATGATTCCCTCCTGCTAGGTGGTCCGGTCGTAGACGAAATCGGTCTGCACGTGGATCTGGTACCACACCCCATCCACGCCGATTTCTCGCATCACTGAATTGCGGAACCAGATGTTGCCAACGGCTCCGACGCTTTCCATGTCTTGCACGATGGGCCCGCCAAGCTGGCGCGCCCCCACGGCTCCGGGGCCCTCCTCCCCGATCGCCGTGAACACCTGCAGCGTTAGTTGCCCGCGCCGTCGGTAGACCGCGCTGGTGCCGCTGCCGAGCGACTTGGCGCCCGAGTGGTGCTTGATTGTCAGCCGCGCCCACGACGTCTTGTTCGCGGGCGGGTCGAAGTCCTGGTCCTCGTACGCGAGGTTCGCGAGCACGCCGCCCGCCGCGGTCCACCGCGTGCGGATGTAGGCGCTGAGCTCCTGGATCGCTTCGTCGTAGGTCTGCGCCATTAGATGGCCACCCGCACGATGTAGCCGACGAGCGTCGGCCCGGGCTGGAGCTTCACGACGCGCGTGATCTCGAAGACCTTCGCGCCGTCCACGATCTTGTGGTCGTCGGTGAGCTCGAAGGTCAGCCGCTTGGCGGGGACCATCACGAGCCGGTCGATCTCGCGCGTGATCATCGTCTGCTCGTCGGCCGCGCCGGGGATCGCGAGCAAAAGGTCGCGCGTGTCGTGGTCGAGGAAGACGACCTTCTGCGTCGTGTTCGTGTAGCTGGGCTGCACGCCCGCTTCGGGGCGACCCGCGATCTTCAGCGCGGAGCCCGTCTGCCGGCGGATCAGGATCTCGCGGCCGTGCTTCTCGACGAGCCGGTCCATGAGATCGACGAAGTTGTCGTGGAGCGCCACGGCTACGCCCGAATGGCGCGATCGCCGCCCGTGACCGCGAGGCCGCTCTGCCGGATGATCTTGTCGGCGAGCGCGTAGGTGCGCTTGCTCGTGCTCGTGCCGCGCGAGTCGCTGTAGCGCGTCTCTTCCTCGAGCGGGCCGAGCTTTTCACGCTTCAGGGTGACGAACCGGCCGGCGGTGTCGGGCACCGTGGGATCGGGCAGGAGCCGACCGGTCGTGAGGTACGCGAGCGCGTACTCGAGCGTGGCGTTCACGATCCAGAACGGGATCTCGTCGTCGCCGTACTGGTTGCCGCGCGAGTCCACCAGGAAGGCGTCGTCGGTGCGCGGCCACTGGAGCGCCTGCGCGAGGTTCGTCGGGTCGCCCGGAAAGGTCGGGGAGCCGATGAACGACCAGCGCATGTCCAGGTACTCGGTCGCGTGGATCAGCGCCGTCGCCTTCGCGTCCTGCGTCGCGTCGGTCCACGCCGTGTTGCCGCGGTGCTCGTGGTAGATGTCGCCGTCGGCGATCGCAACGTACGAGTTGGCCGTGTCCAGCCCGGTGCCGTCTTCCACGATGATGTCAGCCGCGACTGCCATGGCGCGCTCCTAGAACACGAAGGTGGGCGGGACGAACCCGGGAAAGAACTCGAGCGGGCCGACCGTGCCGATGTTCGAATACTGCGGCTCGCCCGGATCGTTGAACGGGTCGCGCGCGAGGTAGGCGATGAACCCGGCGTCCAGTGTGTTCACGCCGAAGGCGGCCTGGCCCACCTGATCGCCGTCGAACCAGATCGCGCAGCGGTCGCCGACCGGATCGAGCAGCACTGCGATGTAGTGGACGCCGCCGACCGGCGCGAGTTGGTACATGCTGAGCGTGATCAGCGGAACCTGAAAGCCGGTGACGTCTGAAAGCACGAGCTCGTTGTTGAGCCCGCCCGCCTGCAGTCGCGTGAAGCCGGTGTGGAAGATGTTCGGCGCGCTCGGGTAGTCCGTCAGACCGGGTCCGATCCACTCGAACGACGTCACGATCAGGACGGGGCGCGTCTTCTCGGCCGCGGTGAGCGGCGATGCCTGGCCCCAGCCGGTCGTGGTGATCGCCTTCTGCGGCGAAAAGAACCCCGCGCCTGCGCGTACGAAGCGCTCGAGGCGGGCGTTGCGGGAGTTGAGTAGCGCGCGCTGGAGCGCCTTGCTGATCGTCACAGCGTGAATCCTGCCGGGATGTGCCCCGGGAAAACTTCGAGCGGACTCACGGTGCCGATGCTGATGACCTTTGCCGCCGTGCCCGTGTTCCACATGTAGTTCCACGTGCCGGCCGACCACGTGGCGTGCGCGAAGGACACCGCGCCCAGTTGATCGCCGTCGGCGAACAGGGCCATGCGGCCCCCAACCGGGTCGAATAGCACGCCCATCTGATGCCAGCCGTGATGCGTGACAAACTGATTCAGGTCGACCGTGAGAATGGCGACGGACGCCAGGTCGATGATGCGGAGCAAGCCTGTGGCCGCCGCGATGCCGACGCAGTACACCCCGGTGTTCACCATGGCGTTCGTGATCGCGCCGGTTGCCGGGTACTGAACCACGTTGGCGTTCGCGAATTCGCAGTACCACGTGAGGTACGCGGGGAGCGCTTCCTGGCCCGCGGCGATCGGCGGCGTGATGCCCGTCGCGGGCAGGGGCACGGTGTTCGCGGGATGGGCGAAGCCGGCGCTGTTGCGCACTCGGCGTTCGCGACGTGCCTTCTGCGCGTTGTAAAGCTGGACGTTGCGCCGAGTGCGCCCCCGCTCGCGCCCGAACGACGGGTCGATCTCGTCGATCTCGAGCTCCTGCAGGAACTCGTCGGGCGTGAGCGGGAAGCGCTCGGACATGGGACTACTCCGCCTTCTCGACGAGCGGACGCGCCGTCGAATGGACCGGGTAGTTGCGCTTGCCCGGGCGGTAGTGGCCCTGCAGCCGGTCGATCGCCTCGCGCGCCGTCAGGCGGCGGTGATCCTCGGGCCGCGTGATCTTGTCCTGCATGCGGTTCAGCACGTGCAGCGGGACGTCGCCCGCGGCCATGAGCGCAATGCCGAGCCGCTGGTTGATCTCGCTGTTCTCCGCGAGCGCCGCCTCGTACTTCGCGCGAGCGCGCGACACGCGGGCGTTCGACACCGCGAGCTCGCGGTTGAGCAGGACGATCTCGTCGTCGCTCGGCTCGTCGTCGGACGACTCGAATTCCGGGAACGCGTCGATGGACGCCTCGTCCTCGTCGACGTCGACCTCGAGCCCGGCCGGGGCTGCGCTCGAGACGTCTTCGGACTGGGCGGGGTCGATGGGAGCGGCGACGGCGGCGGGCTCGTCTTCGAGCTCGTCGAGATCGGCCGCGGAGATCTGATCGGTGGACATGGACACCTCAGTGTGTAGGGGGTAGAGGAAAGGCGCCCCGCCGCCACTGAGACGGCGGGGCGCTCGGGATCAGAACGGGGTCTAGCCGTTCGTGCGGAGCTCCGCGAACTTGATCTGCTTGCGCTCCGGGTACCGTCGGTCCCAGTTCGCCGCGAGGATCAGCTCGGCGTTCGTCGGCGAACGACCGGCCTGCGAGGCCGCGAGCCACGCGAAGCCGCGCGGGTGATGCACCCACTCGACGCGGTTGATCAGGAACTCCTGGCCGCCACCGTTGCCGGTGAGGGGAGCCCGATCGACTTCCGTCGGGGTGAGCGGTGCGCGCTCGCCGCGAGCCACGGCACCGACCCCGAAGAGGTAGGTGCTGTACTCGATGTTGCCGGCGTTCACGATCGCGGGCAGACCGTCGTCGACCACGACGCGGAGACCGAGGAAGAACGGGATGTCGACCACGCCCTGGCTGTCCGGGATGAAGTCGATCAGGTTGTTCTTCTTCGCGCGCGCGAAGACCACGGAGTGCATCGCCACCACGCCCAGGTCGCCCTGTGCATCGCCCATCGTCTGCTGGGCGTCGATGAACGCCTCGGCCGAGAACAGGTTGGCGGCGGTCGGGGTGCCGGCCACGCCGAGCGCGACGTTGCGCACGAGGTCGCCCGCGTCGTTGGCGATGTTGTCCGCCACGACGCCGCGGAGTGCGGAGATGATCATCCGCTGCTCCTGCTTCACCCAGTAGTTCGCCACGAGCGAGGCGATCGCCTGCATCGGGTCGGCGCCGGCCAGGGCCTCGTTGAGGTCCATGCTGGCCCACACCTGGTTGCGGCTGTGCCGCTGGGCGATCTCCTGCCCCGTGGTGATGTTCAGCGGCGTCGCGCTGGTGCCGGGCGCGTCCGAGGACACGTTCGACTCCGTCTGCGCGAGATCGCGGAAGTGGGGCACGTTGAACACCTGCGCGCCGCCGTCCATGAGTCCGCTGATGAACTCGCTGTCGACGAGAACGCCGGAGTTGCGGAACGCCGATCGCTCCGCGCTGAGAAGCTGAACGTACTCGGAGAATACGCTCGGGATGATGAGGTCCGTGAGCTGGGTCGCAGCCATTTCGGATTCCTTTCAGGTTGATGGTTGGTTGCTACCCCGACGGACGCCATGCGCCGTGACGGGTTTTTCTCCGCCGGGCCCCGTCACGGAGCTTTTAGCGGGTCTGTTTTGCGTCGCCTAACTACGCGGTGGGACGGAGCGCCTTCGGCAGGTACTTCGTCGCGTCGTAGTTCTTCGTCGACGCGGCCTTCGCCATGCGAACGGCCTTCTGGGGATCGGCCTTCACGAGCAGACCGATCTTCGAGAGATTGAACTTGCCTTCCACGAACGGGTTGTCGCCCGTGAGGCTGTCGGAGCCCTTGCCGCCGGTCGCCCCGGCGCCGGTCGTGGTGCCGAACCAGTGGCGCCGCTGACCGTTCGTCTTGAAGTCGCCGAACACGTCCTTCGGCGGGATGCCCGGGGTGCCCAGGCTTTCCTTCGACACGACGTTTCCGTTCTCGTCGACTTCGAAGTGCGCGAGGCCCCAGAGCTTGATGTCCTCGACGGCGTCGGGAACGATGCCCGCTTCCTTGAGGACGACCGGATCGGTCACGGCGCTGATGATCTTGTTCGTGAGCTTTTCGCGGCGGAGCTCGTCGCGCTCGCCGGTCACGCCTTCGAACTGCGACTTGAGCTCGTTGAACTGGCGCTCGATCGGCTTGATGCGCGCGAGTGCGCGGCGATCCGCGAGCTCGTCGATCTTCTTCGTGCGCTCGGCCTCGTCGGTCGTGCCCAGCGTCTCGATCTGCAGTGCGAGCTCTTCGTTCTTCGAGCGGAGCTCTTCGATCTGCTCGGGCGTGAGCTCGCCGTACTTGCCCAACCGCTGCTTCGCGGCCTTGTGCTCGTCGCGCTCTTTCTTCAGCGCCTTCTGCAGATTGTCGCGGTCGACCGCGGAGAACGCGCCGTCGAGTTGCAGGACGAACTTGCCGTCCTTCTCGACGTACTCGCTGTGGATCGCCTCCGGCACATCGTCCAGGGAATCGAGAACTACCTTCAGAGCCATTGTTTCTTTCCTCTCATGAGTTGCTAGGCGTCATGCCTAGTCGGTGGAAACGTCGTTGTCGGCGCCCGTGTTGTCGGACGCGTCCCCCTCTTCGTCTTCAGTGTCCGTGGCCGTGGCCTGCGGCGGCTGCGGCAGCGTCTCGCGCACGCCGGTCTCTTCCTCGGCGGCGATCCGCGCGAGCTCTTCCTCGAAGGTGAGCTTCGTGAAGTTCTTCGACTGCAGCCACTTGTGAATCGACTCGAGCGAGAGCGGGATGTTGCCCGTCTGCATCGCCTGGCCGAGGGAGCGCATGAGCTCGGGGCTCGGGCTCTCCTGGGTGAAGTCCATGTTCGGACGCACCTTGACGGCGTCCGGGTCCGCGCCGATCCAGCGCGCGCAGTGCTTGAGCGCTTCCTCGAGACCGGCGGCAGCGGTGACCGCGATCGTCGAGAGCGTGGCGGTGCTCGCCGCAACGCGGATGCGCAGCGCGTCGCCCGACTCCGCCTGCGAGCCGCGCGGCTCGAGCAGTCGCGCGCCCATGCTCTGTGCGCGCTGCTTGTCGGCCTCGACCGCCTGGCGCTGCTCGGGCAGACCCTTCGAGTCGACGCCGATGAACTTCGCGCCCGAACCCTCGCCGGGCTGGATGCGGATGATCGCGCCTGCACCGATCTCGGTCTCTGCGTCCTCTTCCTTCGTCTCGCCGTCGCGGCCGACTTCGTCGCCGACGATGACGAGCGTGTCCTGCCCCTGCATGTGGAGCGACTGGCGATAGTCGGCCTCGCCGCGGTAGATCGCGAGGCAGAGGTTCGCCAGCCCGAGCAGCGGGATCTCGTCGGGCGTGACGTTCAGGTCGTTCGACCCGATGAACACGAACGGGATGTCGTTGAGCGCAGTGCCGCGAAAGGTCGGGATGACGACTTCGCTCTGGATGTCGTCCTGCTGCGTGAAGGTCTTGTAGGTGAGCGGATTGGTCGGGCTCTCGGGCTGCTCGGCGTCCGCCGGCTCGAGGTAAACGACGCGATAGCGGCGCTCTTCCTGGAAGTCGTAGACGTTGGTGCCGTTCGGGCCGCGCACGAACACGGTCTCGTTCACGACCGTGAAGCTGAGGCGGTTCGGGCTGAACTCGGTGAAGCGCTCGTCGTCCCAGTTGATGATCGACGCCGCCTCGTAGGTCACGAGGTGGGGCGCCTGCGCGCGCTCCGCGTGCTGCGGATCCTGCGGAAAGTCGGCGAGCACGCCGAACCGGCCGTAGAGCAACTGCTGCTCGTTGATCTTTCGGAGCAACGCCTGCAGCGACTCGCCCTTGCGCGTCGCCTTCTCGCGCATCGGCTCGAGGGCGGGCGGGAGCTCGATGATGGCGGGCTCGGAGTGCATCACGCCGACTAGCGTGTTGACGGCCTCGCGCACGTAGTCGGGGAAGATCGCGCGCTCGATGTACGCGTCGTATTCTTTGCGGCCGAGCGAGGTCGTGCTCTTGAGAGCGCCGTCTTTGATCTGGCCGCCGGTCGCGGGGAGGTACAGGAACTCGGCTTGCTTGATCCGGCGCTGGCCCGCGAACGTGTCGCGCATGACGACGTAATCTTCGACGACGTCCAGGTAGTCGGGATGCTTGTTGTCGATCGACATGCCTTACCAACGTGCCTGTGCGCGCTTCGCCCGCTTCACTGCGACGCGAGGTGCGAACGTGAGGACCAACGCTTCCGCGTGGTCCGGTGAAGCCACTCCACGAGCGGCCAACTGCCGTTTCGATTCGATCTGGATCTTGCCCGTCTCGGTGTGGTGATACCGAGGGAGCGAAAGCTCCGCGCATAGCGCTTCGTCTTCGGGCAGGAAGAGAAGGTCTTGGAGATCGTGCGCCACCCCGCCCTCTCCGGCGTAGTGGAGCCAGTGCTCGTACGTCCGGCGGAGTGCGTCACGCACGTTCCACCAGAGCTCGGCCTTCAGGTTGACGAACTTGTCCTTGGCGCGCTTGCCGTCGGGCCAGCGCGTCCGCGTCGCGCGATCGCCCACGTTGACGCCCTGCGAGATCACGCCGGACATCCGGCGCAACGCAGCGGCGACCCCGCGGCCGACGCCGATGGAGTCGAAGAGAATCGAGGAGCAGCCCTGCTCGACGGCGCACTCGCGCGCCTTCGCGGCGACGTCGATCGTGTCGTCGTCGCCCCACTTCGTGGAGGGCAGGACTACCGTGGCGAAACGGGGGACGAGGACGGACTTGCCGGGACCGCCGGCACCGACGTCGAGCCCACCGAGGCCGCTGCCCTTCGTAATCGGGGGAAGCAGACCATCTTTCTCGAGGGCCTTGCGCAGCGAGCGCGAGGCTCGGACGTGGAGCGACGGGATGACGACTTGAGTGTCGCTCGCTTCATAGTCGAGATCGACTTCCTGCGCGAGCACTTCCGGCTCGAGCGTGCGTTTCTTTTCCGCGTACCACGCGTCGTCCTTCCGCGGGTCGTCCTTCCAATGGAAGGTGAACACCGGGAAGTTCCCGCTGAAGCGCATGCGGAAGAACGGGTTGCCCGTGCCGTTAGGCGTGGACAGCCAGATCTTCGCGTCGGCATTCGCGGAGAGCGCGGCCTGCGCCTCCTCGGGATACTCGAGGAAGGCGGCCTCGTCGACGAAGTACAGGGAAGATCGACCACCGCGGCCGATGTTGCGACCACCCTGCCCGATCATGACGGACGAGGTCTCGCGGTTCTTGATCCGCATGTACGGTTCGTCTTCGCCGCTCTTCCACTCGTTCGGCCGGAGCTCGACGGGGAGGCGCGCGATCAGAATGCGAATCTTTTGGAAGATGGAGTCGGGGTCGCCGATGCGATCGACCAGCCCTTCCTTGCGGGAGCCGAAGCCGATCTGCACGCCCTCGTGGAACGTCCAGAGCCACCACGCGAACGACGCGGCGACCCACGTGGCGCCGCAGTCGCGCGACTTCTCGAGGACGCCCTCTTTCTGCGTGAGATACAGATCCCAGAGCCAGTCAATGCACTCGGCCTGCCGGGGGAAAAGAACGAAGGGGATGTACGGGTTGATGCCGCGCGCTGCTAGGCGCGGGTCGAACGTAGTGATCCAGTCACCGATCGCCTGCTGCGGGTGCGTCGCGTAGTATTCCCACGCCGCCTCCCACGCGTCTTCGCCGCCGTCGCGGAGGCGCCGCAGGTTCCAGTTGCGGAACCGGTAGATCGCCTCGTAGTCGGGGTTCTTCCAGTCGGTGATGATCGGCCGCTGCACGGGCTACCCGAGGTCCAGCGCGACGCTGAAGCGCTGCGCCGTCACGCCGCCGATCACCGACGGGACGTTCGTGAAGCCGGTCACGAACAACTGAGCGCTGGTGAAGCGCCGGCTCGCGAGAAATCCGGTGTCCTTTGCCTGCGCGCCGACCATCACGAAGCCGGGCGCATAGCTGGGCGACGCGACCCACTCCTGCACGAGCGTGGTGAGGTCGAAGTCCTGGTTGCCGGTCCACGTCGTGTTCAGCACGTACTCGAGCACGCTGCCGAAGGCCGGCTCGTGAATGGTGATCGCGTCTTCGCGATAGAGGTGCGGCCACATCGGGCCGACGCCGTAGGCGCACGAGGCGGCCCCGAAGCGCTGCCCGAACACGCACGCGGAGCCCGCGTAGCTGTCGACGACGAGCGCCGTCGAGCGGATGTAGGCGGTTCCGTACGCGTAGTCGACTTCGAGGGCGAACGTGTACCGCTGCCCCGAGGTGACCGCGACATCGGCCGGGAAGTCGATGTTCACCAGGCCATTCACCGGTACGGCGGTCGCCACGATGTCGTTCGACGTCGCGAGCAGGGTGCTCGTGTTAGGTCGGTCGTCCGACCCGTCGTTCGCCATCGCGGGGTACATCTTGAAGCGGATGCTGCCCGTCGGCGAGCCCGAGCGGCCCAGCCGGAACTGCAAGCGCCGAAAGTTGCCCGAGGTGGTGCAGACCAACGTCTGCGCGATCGCGTCGACCCCGGAACTGTCGGTGATGACCCCGACCCCCCAGTTGTACTTGACGTTGACGTCGATCGAACCGAGGCCCGGGCCACTCGAGAGGTTCGCGCCGCCGCCGGCAGTCTGCATGAGAGACTGAAAGCCCCACGCCTCCGTGGTCGCGCCCGTCGTGTCGTTCATCACGACCCAACTGCTATTCGGGCCGACGTTGTCCCAGATGCCGTCCTTCGACGGGAGCCAGAAGCGCGCCGTGATGACGTTTGCGTCACCGCCCGTCGTCGTGACGAGTCGGAGAAACGCGTTCGTGATGGTCGAGCCCGCCGGGATCGGGAAGGCGAACCGACCGAACCACGAGTGCCGCGTGACGACCTTGAAGTTGCTGTACTCGATCGTGTCGTACGCGGCGTCCGGGAACGGCGTGCTGTCGAACGGGATGCTCTTGTGGCCGGCGACCGTGGTCGGCGAAAGGTCGTTGGGACCGGTGAACGCGGCCGACGAGCTCGAGGAGAACGCGATGTCCGGGCGCGTGCCGCTGAGCGTCGCGCCGACTCCCTGCACGCCGACCGCAACCGCCACCTGCTGTGCTGAGAGGGTGGCGTTGACGTTCATTTCGCCCTCTGGATGTCCACCACTTCGCCGACCGGGTCCGCGATCGCGGCCACCGGCTTGACGGTGAGGATCGTGCGGCCCGCAAGCTGCGGGTCCGCGACTTCCTCGAGCACGACCGGGTTGGTCTGCCGCGCGGCGCGGACTAGCGCCTCGGCGCGCCACGCGGCCATCGCCTGGTCGCCCAGGTCGTTGCGGACGGCGTCCACGAAGTAGCGGGTCCGCGCAGTGCGGAAGATGATGGTGTGCTGCCCGGGCCCGTCGATGCGCGTCTGCGCGTACGCCTCGATCACGTCGAACATCCGCCGTACGCGCACGCGCGGGTCGGCGACGCGCGGGTACGCCGCGATCGGGAAGTACGACACGCGATGCACGGTGTCGGTGACGTGGTCCTTCGGCGCGAAGAACATGAAGCCGCCGACGGCCTCGCCGCTCGTCGTGTTGTAGCAGACAAGCTCGCCCGGCAGATAGTCGCCGAGCTCGATGGGGAACTGCTTGCCCGACACGCGCGCCAGAGTCGCGTCGAAGTCGGGGCGCGCCGCGCGCAACGTGTTCTCGATGCCGGCCGTGTCGCAGAAGATCTCGAGCGGCGCGACGTCGCGCATCTTCCCGAGCACCTGGTTGCGGGCCGCGCGGCGATCCGCCGCCGGGCAGTCGCGCGCGTCGATGTAGCGCAGCGCGCCTAGCGTGATCGTGGGGATGCGGAACGGAAGCGGCTCGAGCTCCGCCATGCGGGCCTCAGAGCGGACGTCGGGTCCGCAGCGTCAGGTACGGGCGTCGCGTGCCCCGCGGCGCGTCGGCCACGCGCGGACGCGGGCTCGGGCGCGGGTTCACGACCGGGAGCACCGGCCGCATGTGCGTCGGCCGGCGCGGCATTAAAGATTCACGCCGGGCGCGTCTTTCAGCGCCTCGCGCTCGTCGACCGGCGGCTTGAGCGGCGGGTCGGGGAGGCGGAACAGACACAGCGTGATCGCCAAGCGAAGACCGAAGTCCTCGACGATCGGGTAGCAGTTGATCAGCGTGGGCTGCGGCTTCACGGTGGGCACGATGGCCCACGCGGTGCCGATGACGAGAATGAGCGCGGCGATCAGCACGGCGAGGAAGCGTTTCATTTCACGGGCTCCAACTCGCCGTTGGCGAGGAAAGAGAGCTTGAGCGGCGGGTGCTCGTCTTCGGGCTCGTTCGCGCAGTGCCCGGTGTAGAGGTCGGCGTGCGCGGTCGTCACGAGAAGCTGCGTCGCCTCGCACAGCGAGCCGAGATCCTGCTCGGTCCACGTCACGTACAGGCGGCCGTTCTTGTCGCGCGCGATCACCACGAGCTCGTCGATCGCGTCCGCTTGCTTCAGGAGCTCGAGGAGGAGTTGGTTCGGCTTGTCGGCCGGGAAGGGCGTTGCGACGTTCGCGACCGGGTCGGGCTGCTTGCAATAGCACCCGTCCGCGCAGCACTTCGGCGACGCGTGGAAGTGCATCTCGCTGCAGCCGAGCTCGTGCTGCGGGCCCTCGGTGACGGGGACGTTCACTTCCAGTCCTCCACATCTTCGATGACGCTGCCGTCCTCGAAGGCGGTGATGATCGCGCCCCACGTGCCCGCGAATGCCGGGCCGTGGTGCTCTTCCTTCACGTCCCAGACGACCGCGTGCGCGTACTCGTGCTGGAGCAGGTTGACGGCGAGGGCTAGTTGGCACCGCGGATCGACGGCGATCACGAGATCGCGCGAGCGCGCCACGCGCCAGATCTCGGCGTCGCAGCCCTTGAGCTTTTGGATGCTGAGCGTTACGCGGCGCGCCGTCGGCCAGTGCGCGCGCAAGTACCGGAACACCGCGCGAAGGTGCCGCCGCGAGGCGGCCGACATCGGCGAGTCCCAGTAGTCATCGCGCTCGTCGACGGGCGTGCTTGCCATACGGCACCCAGCCCCCGATGCGGACGCCCGCCCAGCCGAGCCAGGCGCGCGTGGGATTCACTTGCTTCGCGCCGCTGCGCGCGACGATCCAGAACGCTTCGTCGGACGCGCCGCGTGGCGCGCCCCACTGGTAGAGCGGGTCGTGGAACGCGCTCGCCACTTCGTAGAGCTCGCGCGCGCCCATGAAGGTCTGCGCGAGAGCGGGAATCGACGCGCCGTCGTAGATCAGGCCGGCGGGGATGCGGATGATGGTCGTGCCGGTGCCCGACTCGCGGATGCGCCAGTCGATGCGCCAACCCGGGCGCGTCTCGGCCTCCCACTCGTGGAGTTGGTTGAGCCGGATGCCCATGTCGCCGACGAGCTCGGAATACAGCCGCCGGTTCTTCGTGCCGTCGCCGAGGATTCGCGAATCGAACTCGCTCAGCAGGAACGCCGTCGACATGGCTAGGTCGTCGGACGGAAGTAGGTGCCGAGCGCGGCCACGACGGCGGCCACGAGCGTGCTGATGCCCGCGCTGCGTCGGTCCATCTTGTCGAGGCGCTTCTCTTGCCCTTGGGAGCGCTCGTCGAGTCGGTGCAGAAGCGGGATCACTTCCCGGTGTAGGGTCGCCTCTACGGCGCCAACCTCACAACAGGTCTGAATCGTCGTCTTCTCCGCTGACACCGTCCAACCCCTCGAACCAGCGTTCCGCCTCGCTCTGCGAGGCGCGTGCATTGCTCTTGCGCGTGCTGCGCGAGCCATCGGCACCCTGTGTGCGCGACGGCTTCGGGGCCGCGCGGTCGCCGAGCTCTTGGAAGTGCTCTTTGCTGCCGCGTAGGCCGTGCATGCGGAAGACCCACACCTGGAGCTCCGCGATCGTGTCGAACTGCGGCACGTCCTCGGGCTTCAGCCCGAGGCCTTGCGCTGCCATCTTTCGCTCGGCTTCGCCGGGCGTCTTCGACCACTCGACGCCGATCATTGCCTCGAGATTGGGACGCGGACCGCGTCCGCCCTTCTCGCTGCCGCGGCGGAACCCTTTCGGGTCGTAGTCGGGGTCGTTGGGGTTCGACATGCAATGGCTCCTCGGGGAGGGCTCGAACCTCCGACCCACGGCTTAACAGGCCGTTGCTCTGCCAACTGAGCTACCGAGAAAGAAACTCCGACGCTCCGCTCACGGACCCGCCTGCGTTAGTGTGCGCGTGGTGTGTGCGGCGTTTCTGCGAAGCGTCGGGAAAATGGGGGCTGGGCGTCCGTCACCCATGCCACTCCACCGGCTCCAACTTTTACGAGCGCTCGTTCCCGGTGGATCCGCTCGCCGGCCAGAGGTGCGGCCGGATGGGTGCTACGAGAGCGTCCCGTTGGTGTAGATGATGTTCCAGGTGTTCGGTGCGCTGTACTCGAAGAGGCAGCGATCGTTCACCGCGGCGAGGTCGACGTTGGTGACGGCCGCAGCCGCCGCGTCGCCCTGGATGCCGGCCTGCTGCAGCGAGACACCCGCGCCGCCGTTGATGCGGATCGAGTCACCCGCGACCGTCTCGGTCACGAACGACACGAGGTGGCGCACGCCGACCTTGGCGCCGGCCGGAAGCTGGAGCACCTGCTGGGTCGCCGCACCGCTCGAGCGCACACGGCTCTCGTACACGGACGGATCCAGGATGACGGTCGACGCCCCGGACTGCACGTTCACGTCGTCGGCGACGAGCCCGCCGCGAATCGCGGCGCGCAGGAACGCGAGTGCCTTGACGAAGCCCTTGCCGGGGCGGGAAGTATCGAAAGCTCGAGCCATGGTAAGGGCTCCTCCTGTTGGTTGGGATCGACCTACGCTGCTATGCGCGGCCGGGGATGGTCCGAACTACTCGGCGGCCGGTGCGTCGGAGACGGGGCCGGGAGTCGTCGGACCGGTGTCGACGTCGGGGTCGCTCTTCAGCGCCTCGACGAAGGCGGACACGGACACCGCGAGGGCCACGTACGCGTCGACCGCGACGGTGACCGCGCTGAGCACCTGGTCGACCACGCCCCCGACGCTCTCGCCGAGGTCCAGGCCGAACAGAGCGCCGTTCGCCGCGACGGCCGCGACGATCTTGCCCTTGTGCTTCTGCAGTGCCGAGATGAAATCCTGAACCAGCATGGTTCTTTACCCTCCGTTAGTTGTTGATGTCGTCTCGAACAACGAAACGACCCGTGACCAGTGTACGGACGGTTGAACCGCTTGTCCACTGCACGTCGTAGAAGTAGGAGCGTCGCGCGATGTTCGTCTGCGCCGTGGTCGGCTGGAACGTCACGAGACCACTCACGCCAGGCGTGTTCGTGGGGGCGAGCTGGAATTCGTTGGTCGCACTCCCGTCGGAGTTGCGATTCACGGTGAACGCGAACGTGCCGCCCGTTAGGTCGACCGGAAGACCCGTCACCGGGTCCGTCACGGTGACCGTGATCACGGGGTTGTCGCCGCGCCAGATGATGATGTCTTCGACGATCGGCGTCAGGTCGAGTGCCACGGGCTACTCCGCGTCGAGAAGTTGGACGCCGGCCGGGAGATCCGCGGTGCGCGTCTTGAAGGTGTCGAACTCGCTCGGCTCCGCCTGTCGGAACCGAAGCTGGTTCGCGGTGCGCAGCGCTACCGGCGCGCGCAGCCCGTTCGCGCGCAGCCAGCGTCGTGCGTCGACCTCGGTCCAGCCGCGCCCCTTGTTCACGCTCGTCGGCGACTGCCGCAGCGAGAATCTTGCGCTCTGGATCATGGTGACCTAACATGGAAGCGGGAGCCGGATTCGAACCGGCGACCAACGCCTTATGAGGGCGCTGCTCTGACCAACTGAGCTATCCCGCAGTCAACCGATCAGTCGTTCGCGTTCGATCTCGCGATCGAGCTCGAGGAGGCCGCCGCCGAACGGATCGAACTCTTCGCGACCGGGCTCCGGGCGCCGCATGCCGCGCTTGAAGTCGTTTTCGTGCCGCGCGCGCTGCGCCTCGAGACGGTCGAGCCGTCCGGGCGTCGCGCGCTCGAACATTCGCTTCCAGAAGCCGGGCATCATGCGTCGTACTCCTCGACTCGGATGCGGAAGCGCGACCACGCGCTCGGCGCGAGCCATGCGCGCCCGTACGCGTCGAGCCAGTAGGCGAGGCGCGCGTCCGGGTTGTCCGAGGTGAAGGCCGGCGGGCGCTCGAGGCGCTGCATCGGCCTGCCGCCCGTGACGCGCGCCCAGAGGCGCGGCGCCTTGCTAGGCGGGAGCGGGAGCATGAGGAGGGCGCCGAACGCGAGAAGCCAGAGCGCCGCAGCGGCGCAGGCCTTGAAGACGCGTTCGCGCCACATGACTACGGAACTTTCGGCCACGGGACGTCCGGCCCCGGGCGGCGGTAGTTGCAGAGCGGATCCCGGAAGTACCGGCCGCGCGCGTCGCGCGCGAGGACCGAGTAGCTGGGATCCACGAAATCGGGGTAGGCCGCTTCGATCTCGGAGGCGAGCGCGACGAAGCGGCGCTGCCACTCGTCGGGCATCCGCTCCATGAGCACGCGCGGCCACACGAGGTAGCTGGCGTAGGTGAGGCCGAACCACGCATGGACGGCCGATTCACCGATCGCGACCGGCAAGGGGTCTCCGTCGCAGAAGATGGTCTCGATCTCGGGGAGAGACCAGGGGCGCCGCATGTTAGTCGCGGCGCGGGAGGAGGCTCGCGAGCTCGCGCACGCTGGGCCCGGGGACCGCGAGCACCGATTGTGCCGGCGTCTCGTCGACTGCGTCGTCGCTCGGCGTCTCGGGCTCGAGATCGTATTCGTAGTGGGCGGGCTCGGGTGCCTTCGCGCCGAACTCCTGCCGGAACGCGGCCTCGACGTCGTCGAGCCCGTTGCGGAGGATGTCCGTGATGCGGTCGGGGAGCTCTTCCAGCGACCGGACACGGGCGCGGAGGCGCGCGAGCTCTGCGTTCTCGGCGTAGGGCTCGAAGAGCACGAACGCCTCGAACTTCTCGATCTTTTCGTCGACGACGTGCCGGAAAACGCCGCGCGCGCAGCGTTGGGGCTCGACCGTTAGGTCGATGCCGACGACGATCTCGGAAATCTGGTTGCCCTGATAGTCGAGCAACCGGGTGCGCTCGGGCGTTCCGTCGCCGATCACTCGGACGTAGCGGATTCCCGGGCTCGGGTCGTGAAGTCGGACCGTGGTGGTGCGCGACATCGCGGGCTCCTTCGTTGTCGCGTCGGCGCCAGGCCGACGAGGGAGACCCGGTACCAGACCAGGCGGCTCCTGAGGATTTTTGCCCCTTGGGGGCGGGAAAGCGGGGTGCCGAGACCGGTGCCGCTCTCGGGCGGCGGGTCGGGGCGGGAGCAACGCGCGCCCCGGGCACTGACCGCCGAAGCGGCCTCATGCGCCCGGGGCGGGCGCGGCGCGGGATGTCTCCGCCATCCAGTCCTGCGCAGGACTACGGCGGCGAGCCCGCACCTACCCCGACGGCGGTCGTTGCGCGGCGGTGCGCGGCCCCGCACGAGGGAAGCCGGCCGCCGACACCACTGCCAGGGTTCCAGGAAGAGTAGCCCATCGACCGAGGGGGTGTCAAATTCCGTCACCGATGGTGACAATTCGCGGCACCCGTGTTGTCAATCTAAGGGAGCGATTTTGCTGCCTTTTCCGCGCGGCGCTGGCACGGCTTGCAGACCGTCGCGCCCTTCTCGAGCCGTCCCATGCACCTGTACGACCAGTCGTGGTCGAAGAAGGAATAGCTGATGGTTTCCGGGCACCTGGGGCCCCGGTTGCGCTTCGTCTTTCGGTAGCGGACCGGCTCGTCGTCGTAATCCCGCGGATTCACTCAGGATTCGCTATTCGCGAACGGCGAATGGCGCGGCGCCGCGCGAGCTCGAGCAGCGCGATCGCGAGCGCGCCGGCCGGGAGCCCGCCAGGCGGCTCGGGCAGCGGCGTGCCGTCCAGGAGCTCGCCGACCATGAGCGGCGAGGAGGTGGCGCACACGCGGCGCATCGAGCAGCCCTGCTCGTCGCACACTTCGCGCAACTCGTTGAAACAGTTCATGCAAACGCCCCAGTAGAACTCCGGGACGGGATCCTCGTACACCGCCGTCCGGCCGCTCGGGCTCTCCGGGTGGTCGATGTAGTAGTCCGGCTGCCGCTCCGCGAATTCGCAGCACGCGAACAGGCTTACGGTGCGGTCTGCGTAGTCGACCGCGTCCTGCGGGAGGTGGCAGCCGACGCGCGCGTCGCGCACGCCGTTGCGTAGCTGGTCGAAGATCGTGGAGGACACCAGAACGGCGGAGGCCACCAAAAGCGCAATGATCGCGGGCCGTTTTACCGCCACATGCGCGTTTCCTTTGTCAGAAAATCAGGTGATTTCGTCTGACAAAGGATAGCAGACGTCGACAGTCACGCGCAACTGCCGACGTATCGCCGCGCCGTACTCGAGCTCGTGGAGCTCCGCGCGCACCTCCGCGCGCGCGGCGCTCCGCGCGCCGCCGCGCGGGGCGGTCTTGTGCCCCATCGGGCCCG
>Ga0105252_10000355_pt1 | contig 33755 bp, 38 predicted proteins | sample EasRivMeERMZT100_FD_89675 | JGI IMG/M metagenome (GOLD analysis project Ga0105252, IMG submission 89675) | Soil microbial communities from meander-bound floodplain in the East River, Colorado, USA - East River MetaG ERMZT100 | ecosystem: Environmental > Terrestrial > Soil > Floodplain | place... | reverse complement strand
CTCGGTCTTACCCTGCCACAGCGGCTACGCCCACCCGCTGTGGCGAAAATGTAGTGGCGACTTGAAGAACTAACATGTTGATTTTCCAGAATTCCGACCTTCTAAGTGTGGAAGTTGGGCTAGTGGAAACGCGATTCAAGGAAATTTAAAATGCAACGGGCGTGCCCCCCCCCCGGGAGAAGTTACGCTGACGCCAAAGTGTGGGTGACGGTGATTCGTTCAGCACGGTAAAAGTGCTCAAGGAACTCATCGCCGGTCTTGTAATGTTCTCTGGGGACCAGACGTGCCGCAAATGAAAATGGTAAAGGGTCCATGTCAAATGGGTAAGGACGAAGCACGCCTAGATTCTCCGAGACGGTATCGATTGCTATTTTAACGACGGGCTCGCCATGTTTGGTCGGAACATCGCAATCGTTGAGGGTATTTGTAGGTCCGAGTTTGCGCGACGTACTATTCAGGGGATACCGATTGCAGACAAACTGAGCAAGGAGATCGAAAACTTCTATGTATTGGTAGTTGGTCCACACCTGCTTATTAGAGGTATACTGTTTAAATTGTTCCGATTGTTGGAGCTGCTCCAGTAGCTCCAGCCGCAGTTTTTCCTGGTGATCAACATAAGCCTTTACGCGCGGATCCCCGGTGCGGTCGGGCGGATATGCGTTTTTTCCATAGCCTGCATTCATTAGTGCCAAGCCGTGCATTGCCATCAAAAGCGCAGGGATCTCGCGACAGGACATGATCGACGGCATTTCTATAGAAATCGAGCCGGAGTTGCCCGAGGTACTTGAAACTGCCATCGTGATAGTCGAGTGGAAAGCCGTTGTCGTTCAAGGTCGAAGGCTTCATCTCCCATTCCCACCAACCGATATCGTGCTCGTGGGCAGCTAAGACGATCAACGAATACGGCTCCGGTTGGTCAAATTCTTTGTTCCCCCAATGAGCTGCGAAATACCCGGCAACCCGTGAATGGTCGATTTGCAATGCCAACATTAACCGTGAATCATCATACGGATTGACCATCATGGGAGCGCTCCTCTACGTCAGCACATATATCTTGCGATCGATGTCGAATTTTTGAAAACCCTAGCCTTCAAAAAACATGAGGCACAAGTTGTCTTTACGCCCGAGCACCATTTACGAGTACACTCAAACTGTAGTCAGTCAAAGAAAGACACTATTTAACAACTTTATTTCTCCAATATTCGCTCACTTCTGTAACGCTTTCTTCAGCAACACATCACTAAAAAACTCTTCCGGGCGTCGGTCGATCTTCAGTACTTTGAGTAGCGCGTTGATGTTTTCATCGGATATTCTGAGCTGAAAGCTATCTGCGATATATTCAACGTATTTTTTTTGGTTATCGAGATCTCCGGGCAGACCATAGGCTCTCCCCAGTGCAACAGCTTTGTTTTGGTCACTACGAATTAACTTAACGGAGCGCTCGAGAGCTCTCACAACTGAAGCAATCTTTTGCGAATCACTTTTCACGAATTCATTTCTTGCAACGAGAACCAAAAATGGAAACTCGGGAATCGCTTTCCCGATTTCCAGCAAAACAGGATAACCTTCACGTTCAAGATTAATTCGCGCGCCCGAAGATACCGGCGCCGCATGTATCCTTCCTGACTGTAGAGCAGCCACCCGAACTGCCGTCCCTCCTACCGTGACTAAGGTATAATCTTTATCTCTAATGAGATTTCCTTTTCTTCTCAAGGACTCCACAACAGCAAACTCTGAGAAACTACCTGCTCCTGTTGACCCTATCACTTTACCGCGGAGGTCATTAAGATTAGACATTCCTCTGGCTCCCATTAGGATGTAGTCCGCCTTATCAAAAACTCCACTTACAATGGTAATGGGCGCTCCCCTCGATATAGCTTGTACTGCTGACACGGCGCCGGTTATGGCCAGCTGTGCTTCTCCACTCGTTAACAGCGCAATCATAATCGCCCCACCCTGAGGTATCGTAACATTACGAATATCGAGTTTTTCCTCTTTAAAAAAACCGGCTTGCTGCGCCACCACAGGGGCAAGTTGGGTATCTAAACTTAACGAGACCAAGGCCATAGTGATGCCTTGAAACTCCGCTGTTTTTGCTGGATTCGCCGAGAAAGCAAGTGCAAAAATAATAAAAGCAATGAATGATTTCGTCATTGTACATCCGTTCTACAATATACCTTTCCGCATATTACCTTAGTAATATATGCTGCCTACCATTTTACTTAAACTACCTTTTACCTTCAGAGATCTGATGTGCAGGGATACTTACTAGTCTACAATTATTTGTCGCGTCCTGTCGTTACGCCAAACAAGAGCTATTTATCCGCCATCTGCGAATTAACTTGGAGCCTTTTGGTTTTTAATTCTAAAAACACCTTTTCTGCTGTTAACGGCAAGTCATACAGCCTGACTCCAGTTGCATCGTAGATCGCATTCGCAAGGGCCGCGGAAATTCCAATACAGCTAGTCTCTCCGATTGACTTTCCTTGATATGGAACCGGTCCCCCTATAGAACTATGAACTAGAGCTGTCCTAAGAGGAGGAATATCTGTTATCGCGGGAATTTTGTAGTCTCCCAAATTGGTAGTCAATACTCGACAGTCTTCTATTACTAAATTTTCCATGAGACCAAAACCCATCCCTTGAATTAAGCCTCCTTCAATCTGTCCTTGATGCGCAACTAAATTAAGAATAGTCCCTACATCATGAACAGTGGTAATTTTACGAATTGATATTTTACCGGTCTCTGGATCAACCTCTACTTCAGCAACTTGGGCACAGAACGATGTTATTTCACGGTAATAAAATTCCTTCACACCAGGAAATAGATCATAAACACTCGTAACATTGTAGGACGCCTTCCGCTGCCTCACCAAATAGCTAACAGTTTCACGGAAATTTAGGCGTAGTTTGTTACGGCCATGGAGGACAATAACGTAGCCGTTTTTGATTGTCAGATCACTTAGATTAACTTTAAAATTGGCTGCGATATCGACCATGATCTGTTGTCGCAGTTCTTTTGCCGCGGATAACACCGCCCGTCCCATGCAATGACTTACCGAACTCGCTCCCGAGCCCATCCCGCTACTAGGGAGATTTGCGGTACTACCTACCTCAACTCTAATAAATTCCTCGGAAACTTGAAGTTCCTCAGCCACAATCTGCATAAGGATGGTGTGCGACCCGCTTCCCTGCTCCGGAATACCCGTTCTGACAACGATACATCCAGAGTCATCTACAACAAGGTTAGCCCCCGTCGCGTTTACACCAGGATGCTTTTGTATAATTGCGACGCCCCTCCCAATATATGGCCCATCTTTTGGTGTTCGCCAACCTGAAGCTGTCACTGCCTTTTGCAACGTTTGCTTTGCCTTAACTTCCTGTAATTCTCCGCCCAATGGAGCAGTATCCCCGTCATCAAGGAGGTTCACCATCCGTAGTTCAATTGGATCTTTTTCTAATGTCCGAGCAATAATATCCATTTGCGACTCGATTGCGAACGCCATCTGAAGGTAACCTGGCCCTCTCATATGACCGGCGGGTTGATTATTTGTGTACACACACCAACTTTCAACCTGGACCGCGGGCACGCGATAGGCTAATCCACCAGCCGTCCGAACGCCGGGCAGATTAGCTTCTGGAATTGGCTTAAACCCGCCGTAGCCTCCACTATCAAATATGGCTTTGATCTTGAGGCACTGTAGTTCTCCAGTTTTCCTCACTCCCGTTTCAATCGACACAATGGAAGCATGTCTCGGGTTGCTAGCAACTAACTCCTCGTTATAGCGCATGACAATCTTGACAGGGTGTCCCGAACTTTTTGCGAGATAGTAGCAAAGGGGAACGTCCATTGGTGAACCCTTGCCTCCGAAATCACCACCTACAGGCATCAAATGAACAATGACGTTAGCGAGAGGAATCCGTATGCAGTTAGCAACTTGCGCGCGTAGAGGAAATGGAGACTTATTCGACGCCCATACGTGAACATTGCCTACGCTATCGATGCTTACCACGCACGCATGTGGCTCTATGTAAGCTTGATGAGCAAATGGGGTTTTGAAGGTATGGCGAAATACCAACTCAGCATTTTTAAGCGCGGTTTCGTAGTTGCCATGGGATTTCTCGACGAAGGAAACAACATTTCTGCCTTTTCTCGTGCCGGGCGGCGCCCCTTCATAAGTCTCAGGATTTTCGTGGATCAGGGGTGCGCTTTCCTCTCGCGAACTCAACGGATCACTGACGATCGGCAGTTCTTCGTACTCTACATCGATTAAGGATACCGCCTCTTCAGCTATATCTTTGTCCTTTGCAGCGACCGCAACGATCTTTTCACCAAAAAATCGAACTTTATCACGGGCCAATATTGGCATATCCTTGATTTGGCGGCCGAAACGAACATCCGGTAGGTCCTTGCCCGTGAGCACGGCCATTACTCCAGGCAGCGACTTAGCCCTGGCCACATCAACATGCAAAATCTTCGCGTGAGGTAGTGAACTCCGCAGCGTTGCACCCCAGAGTAGCCCCGGCAAGTCTAAGTCTGCCGAGTAATTGGCGAGGCCAGATACCTTTTCAATTCCGTCAATTCTTTTTATGGGTTTACCGATTCTTCTAGCCATAAAGAAACCCGGCGCACCTTAGGATTCATGCGCCAGCCGTTCATTTAATACGTCGGTTGCCTATTCCAAGCTAATCATCTTTGTGCGATCCGGCCTGTTCCTGAAAGTGTACTCCCATCGCCTCGAGTAATGGGTTATTAGTGACGGCAAAGATAACAACAGGATCCTTAGGGTCCGAATTAAAGTGCTGATGCCATTGATTTGCCGGAGGCGAAATCGTGTCGCCCGCTTCCCAGTCATACCGTACGTCGTCAAATATGCTGTAGCCTCTCCCCTGAAGAATATAAATGATAGCCTCGCTGTTATGACGATGTCGGCCGCTTTTACCCCCAGGCGGAATCTCGGTAAGAAATGCCATTAGGCTCTGAGCGACTGAGCCATTAATCTTAGGATGCATGATGAGCGCGGATCTCGATGCCATCGATGTTGTTTCCCACTTCAAATCCGCCTTGCGTATGATTGCCGGACCTTTCCTGAGATTTACCTGGTCCGCTATCAGTTTCATCGACTCTTCTAACCAATTCATTGATTCTTTCTCCCTTCAAAAACATTGTTTCTTTGCGTAGTGTATCCGTCGTGCTGGCACCACTTATAAGACGAAATTCAACTCACGGTAATTTGGTTTTAAGAGACTTGACCCTCCTTCTCTTTCATGGCACGCCAAACTTTCTCAGGAGTAAGTGGTAAGTCCAAAATTCTCACGCCGACTGCGTTATATAGAGCCTCAGCAACCGCAGAGGCTACAGGGAGAATGCCCCCCTCTCCAATGCCTTTTGCCCCGTAGGGTCCAGGGCCATTATAGTCCTCCAGCAATACGGTTTCTGACTGTGAAGGAATATCGGAAAAACGAGGCACACGATAGTCGAGAAGATTCGGGTTGACGAGTTGTCCATCCTCATAAATCATTTCCTCCATCAGGGTATGGCCGATTCCAAACAGCACCGCCCCTTCGTCCTGACCGATACATTCCCGCGGTTGGATGGCCTTACCGACATCAGCAATGGAAACATAGTTTTGGATCTTGATGCCGCCACTTTCCGGGTCCACCTCTAGTTCTACGGCTCCCCAGCTGATTTCCCAAAAAGTGGTCGGCGATCCTAATAGTGCTCGCTTGCTCTTTTTGTCCTGATATATCCCCCGTCCAACAAGGTCACCGCCCTTCGATCCTCTACTTATATTCATGGCTTTCGAACCAAGATGCGCGGTTATAACGTCCCGGTATGAAATACTCTGTCCTTTGCGATTGCAAACTTTTCCGTTTTTCAAAATGAGGTGATTGATTGGTTCCTGAAGCGGCTTCGAAGCCGCTCGGAGAAGCTGCACCTTGACCGCCCGTGCCGCGCGCTGAACACAAAGACCCATTACCACCGTAGAACTGCTGGCATACGTACCGGAATCGTATGGTGTGAAATCCGTATCAACCTGAGTCACTAAAACACGATCAAGTGGAATGCCTAGTTCCTCGGCCACAATTTGGCTCAGCGCGGTATGGGCTCCTTGACCCAATTCGACCGTCCCGGTAAGAACGAGAACGCTTCCATCAGGGGTCATTTTGACGATTGCCTCGGATCCCTTGTAGGTTCCCCCTCCATCCTTCATACAGCAACTGATTCCTTTCCCAGTAAATGGCTTGGTCTTACCTTGCCCCCAGCCAATCGCTTTCGCCGCCCGGAGCAAACCCCTCCTCAGATCACAATCAACAGGCGTATCGCCAGGAATGTACTGTTCCCCTTTCCTAAGAAGGTTCTTTAAGCGTAATTTAAGAGGATCTATTCCCAGCTTGTGAGCGATAATGTTCATCTGAGACTCATAAGCCCAACAGACTTGAAGCGTTCCGAAACCTCGGAAAGCCCCCGCGGGGACTGTATTCGTGTAGACCGTGTAGGCAGTGGTCTTAGTGTGCGGAATACGATAAGGCCCCTGTGCACGGTATCCTGCTTTTTGTGTGACGCGTGGTCCGGCGTCTGCGTACGCCCCAGTATCCATGTAGATTTCACACTCCTGCGCTAGCAGAATTCCATCCCTGGTAACGCCAGTCTTGACACGGCACTTAGCTGGATGACGAGTTACTGTTTTGAAGCTCTCTTCGACAGAATGTACAACCTTAACAGCTCTTCTGGCCTTCCATGCCAGTGCTACGGCTAAAGGCTCGGTCTTGATTGACAGTTTTCCCCCGTATCCGCCGCCTACGTCATGCACGATCACACGAACTTTGTGGAGCGGAACCCGGAAGATACTGGCAAGATGGGATCTCAGCGTAAAGGGATCCTGAGTGGAAGCCCAAAGGGTAATTTGATCTGTGTGGAAGTGAGCGACTGTCGCATGAGGCTCCATCGAATAGTGCTGTACGCGCGGGAAAGTGAAAACGTTCTCGAAAATGTAAGCCGATTTTTTGAACCCGAATTCGATGTCACCTTTAGAGTACTGGAAGGAATAGCAAAGGTTTGTCCCAGCAAGTCCCGGAGGGGACTCATAGTAATATCCCATTTGTTCGCCATTGCCCAAATTCTCATGCACTAAAGGAGCATTCGGCTCCAGAGCTTCGTCAACAGATGTCACGGCGGGAAGTTCCTCGTAATCCACGTCAATTAGGCTAAGTGCTTCCTGGGCCGTATCATCATCAACAGCCGCCACAGCCGCTACGGGGTCTCCAACATACCGAACCCTGTCGATCGCCACGATAGACTGGTCCTTGTACGCCGCCCCGTAAAGTGGACACTTACTCACATCTTCCCGTGTGAGAACCGCCACAACCCCCGGAAGCGCTTCGGCCTTTCGGGTGTCTAATTTGAGCACTCGCGCGTGTGCGTAAACACTACGCAAGATTTTGCCGTGAACCATACCGGGAACCGTTACATCACTGGTGTAAATGGCTGTCCCAATCAGTTTACGCGCTCCATCCCGCCGGGAAAGCGGCTTACCAACAACTCGGAAAGACGACACCTCTCTACTCTCCCCAAAACGATTCTGCGATTCCCTGCGGAACAAACCAGTCGATGCAACCGCAATCTTCATGTCTCCATAGCGCAAATGCAATCCAAGCTGTCATAACCACATCACTTTAGCCCCCAAAGCAGAGCGCGGTAGTAGGGAGAGAACCTTTGTCTTCCACCCCCTATTTACAACATGTTTGCATTTTTAACATCGACGATATAATTACGTCAAATATATTTTATTGAAAGAAACATTAATAATTCGAATGGATATACCAACACATTTCTTGAGGAGTTTTCTTGTCCTTTGTGAGCACAAAAGCTTCACGAAAGCCGCCAAAGAACTCGGCAAGTCGCAATCGGCACTTAGTATTCAGGTCGCACAAGTAGAAACCCATCTTCAATTGAAGCTTGTCGACAGAACTGAACGGCCACTACGACTCACCGAAGCGGGTACAGCCTTCTTAGCCTTTGCAAAAGAGATGAATAACCGGATGGAGGAACTTCACCGTTTTCTCAGGGAATTGGCTAGCGGTAGTGCGGGGGCGGTCAAAGTCGGTGCTTCTACATCTATAGGCACCTACCTTTTCCCTCAAATCGCCTCGGTCATGTTGTCAAAAGCGCCTCAGCTCAAACTGGAAGTCATCATTCAGGGCCGAGCATTAATTTGCGAGGCGGTTCGCCGAGCTGAGGTTGATTTTGGATTAATTTTGACTGAGCGAAAGCCTGAAGGTCTCATAGGACAAACTCTCAAGGCAGAAACTCTTTGTTTCGTTTCGTCTCCGAAAAATTCGCTTGCTAGAACAAGGCATATCTCTCTTAATCAGCTGTGTTCTGTCCCGTTTGTTGCTGGTCCCAGGAGTAGTGAATTTGCGATGATGGTTGAACGATCATTAGAGGCGCACGGTCTTTACAACTATCCAATCCGTCTTCGGATTAGCAATTATGAGGGGATAAAGGAGGCTATTCGCGCGAATATCGGTATTGGAATTTTACCAAAGTTTACGGTTGAGCGGGAGGTTAAAGAGAAAATACTGACGAAATTGGACATCAATTACAGTCCTTTCGTGGTGAGTCTGATGCTTATCGAGCGCCCCGTCAGTTCTCTCACGCCGACCATTCGAGCCGCAAAACATCAGATAGAGATGTACCTGAATAACATGTAGTTTAGCAGGCTGCCGAAAAACCCTATCGGCGCCCCTTCGACCAAAGTTCACGACGAACAGAGAGTATTTGAATTCGTTGATCATTTTCCGTTCATTCATGCAGAGTCCATGCCTTCATCCGATACTTGTCAATTCTCGTGTTACTGATGATGATACGACTCGCACGTGCTGAATTTGATCTCCGTGCCCACATCATAACACCCCGACGCAACAGCCGTACTCCTCGGAGGTTTTCACTCCCGGGCTTACGCCCGGGTCCTCAGTCAGGGCTTTTATAGAATGAGGAAAAGCACGGAGCCAGGACGCCGCACACCGACGCCGCGCTGGCGACCAGCGGGCCGCCCACGAGCGCGACCCGCGTCCCCATGCGGTCCAAGAGCACCCCGGCGATGACGGTTCCAACAAACTTGCCGGCTGCGAAGGCGGTCACGATCTGCCCGCGCCAGCACCGGTATGGTCGGAATAATCATCGCCCACGCGCCGGACAGAAACGTACTGACATAAAGCGCGCTCAAACCGCGCAGAGTGGATTTAGCTGGTGAGATATCAGACATTGGCAAATCACTCGCGCTATCTTGAACTCTCAGGCAACCGAAAACAGTAAGGAGCAAGTCGTTAGAAGTGAGGAGTCCGGAATCCGAATCTCCTTACTCCCTACTCCTAATCTTCATTCTAACGCTCCAGCGTCTCCCGTCCCGCCAGCGCCAAGTAAGTCGCCGCGAAAATCAGCACTGGCACGTAAAACCAGAACGGCACGCCGGGATTGAAAGTGTGGGCTAAGAAGCCGCCGATCAACGGCGCCAACGAGCCGCCCATCTCAGCGATCATGCGCCGCGCCGCTTGCAGCCGCCCGCGCGCATGAGCCGGCACCACGTCGAAAGTCGACACCGACATCGAACCGAGCGACAGGCCGTTGCAGATGCCGGTCACGGAGAGAATGATCGCCAATTGTAGAAAACTATCCGTCAATGGCAACAGCAGAAACGCCAGCGCGGGCAAGCCGGTGCTCGGCACGGTCGCCCATTTGCGGCCGACGCGATCCATAATGATCCCTGAAGGAACGATCATGGCGAAAACAAACACCCCTGATATGGAAAATAACAAGCCGATCTGCGACGGCGTAAAATCAAGCTGCGTTCCGGCGTAGAGCGGCAGCATGCTTTGCAGCGTGATCCGATAGGAATGGCTCGCCCAAGTCGCCACCACCAGCGCGACATAAGTCGAACGAAATCGCGGCTCGATTTGAAAAAACAAATCGCGTAACCCGGTCAGCCGCGTGCGCAACGCGGCGAGATTCCATCCCGTCGTCACGGCTGAGCTTGCCGCGCGTTGCTGATTCGCCTCGGTGTTCGGCGCGCCGAAGCCAAGCAGCACCGACAGAGCGGCCGAGAGCGCATAACCGATAAACGCCGCGCGAAAATCAAACTGGTCGGTCAATACGCCGCCGATCCATGGGCAGAGCGCCGTGCCGGCGTTGTGCGTACCATGCAGCGTTGATAGCACACGCCCACGCTGGTTTTGGCGCGCCAAGTCCACGCCGGCAACTTCCCGCCCCAGTGCCCAGATGCTGTCGCCCATGCCCATGATGAAGGTGAGAATGAGAATCGCCGCTAACCACGGCACCAGCGCGGCGAGAAACGCCGCCAGAGTCACCACCAGCGCGCCTCCAACAACCACCGCGCGCACGCCCATACGGTCCAAAAGCACGCCGCTGATCGGAGTCCCGACGAAGCGGCCAACCGCCATGGCGGTGACGATCTGCGCCGCCGCGCCGGCGGAAATGCCAAAATGGTTGGCCAAAACCGGTATCGTCGGAATCACCATCGTCCACGCGCCGGAAAGTAAACTCCCGCCGTAAAGCGCCCCAAGGGCGCCGACGGTGGTGTTGGATCGAAGTGCGTTAAACATCGAGGGACGGTTCTAACGGGTTGATGACCCAATCGGTCGAATGCTTCGACGGGCTCATACTTCGGCAAACTCGGTAGAACGGAAATCCCTAAACCATTTCAGACTATGCTCCATTCATCCCTTCGCTAGAATCAGGGCAGGCTCTGAACCTGTCGAAGGATGAACGGGAGGCGTTTATCAACACGCTTGAACGTTTTTCACTTTGTCGCTGCGCTGTACTGGATGTCTAGGTCGCCTAGATGTCTTTCCGTCACTTCCGGCGTCGCGTCTCGCGGTAGTTTCTTAAGATCTTCGATCAGCGTCCTCAAATTCGGCGCCTTCTCCGCGAGCGCAGCAATTTGATCGAAGTAACGATAGTAGGCCAGATCGTGGCTGAGCTTCGCCTCGACCACGGTCGGGCCATGTTGATCGCGGGTTTGGCGCTCGAACTGGCGCTGATAGCTGGAAAAGCTCGGCAAAAGGTCCAAAACTTTCTGCTTGGCTGCCTCCACGTTTTCCGTCGCAAAGATTTTCTCGGCTTGAGCTATCAGCCCCATTAAATCTCGCGACAGTTTCCGCTCTTCCGCCAGCGAGCTAATCACGTTGGCCAAACTTTTCTCATCGCCTTTTTGGCGAAAGTATTCGATCGCCGCGAGAGAACCGAGCGGCGTGACGATCGCCTCTTCGATTTCCCAGGGCAATGCGAAATTGACATCACCGTGCAGGTCTTCATGCAGAATCACCTTGACGCGCCGAACGATCGGCTCCTCGGCGAAACCGACCGTCGCCACCGAGCGCGGATCGGCGAACTCATTGCCCTGACGGTGATACACGCTGTAACCGTCGACCCGGTAGACTTGCTCTAGTTTCGGCGCTTCTTTATCGACGTTGAGTCCGATGGCGAGACGGATGTCGACTGGCGCCCGCAGTGCCAAAGTCCCCTCGCGCTGCATCCACAACCAAAGCATCGACAGCGTCGGACCCTCCTGAGACGTCTGCCGCAACGCATCCGTCGGCTCGATACTGAGTGTCTTGCCGAAGGCTTTTACTTCCTCGATCAAACTCGCGGTTTGCCGCAAACGCGCCGCATCGTCGCTGCGCGTCAGGGTAGAGCAAGAAACCAACAGGGCAAGGAAGCAAAATGCATTGGCGAGGCGACCGAAACGGTTGAAGCCAGCTCGCCAACGATAGTTCGAACCGATCATCGGGTAAAAACTATTGAGCGAACATCGATACGATCGGTGCGCTGCACGGAATCTGCCCGACGTCGGCGAGCAACTGCATCTCCGCTTGGGCGAGCTTTTGCTCTTTCTCGGTGAAAGTGAACTCGATGCGCGGATAGCGCGCCGAAGCGAGCAGCGCCTCCCGGTCCCCTTCGTAGCGCGTGAGAAACACGTCGGCGACATCTTCTAAGTGTGCCTCACTGTAAGCAAACGACTCGCGGAACGCTCTGAGCAAGACATCTTTAATGCCGGGATTGTCGCGCAACAAATCCTCCCGCGCCGCCACCATATGCTTGATCATCTCGTCGAAGCCGGTGAGTTTTTGCCACGCCTCGCCATCGGTGTAGAGGCAACGCACTCCGGGCGCCACCTCGCCGCGAAAAAAGAATTGATCGAGCAATACCACCGCGTCGGCCTTGCCGCTTTGCAACACGCCGAGGAGCTTCTCCTGCGGGTAGCCCTCCCAGCACAGCTTCTCGTCGTCGACGCCGTAGACGCGGCGCAGCAAATATTTATGAATCGCATGCATGCCTTGATGCGTCGCGATCAGTCGTCCTTCGAGGTCTCTCGCCGTTTTCACCGGCCCATCGGCCAGCACGAAAACGCCGTTGCCCTTTATCGTCGATTTCCACTCGGTGGCGAGGCCAAGGATCGGTGCGCCTTGCAGCTTGCGCCGGAGAAAATTAGGCAGATAAAGATTCGCCGCCTGCACGTCGCCGCGGATCAAGGTCTCTTCTTGATCCTTGCTCGGTGGGTCCGGCAGCTCGATCACTTTTATATTGATGCCGTCCGCCTTCACCTTCCCCACGGCGAGCGCGTAGTAAGTGCGGAACATGCAAAAGCGGTTACGGTAGTGCGCGAAGGTTAAATCCATTGATTCACTCCAAGGTAAAGTTAAAAAGTAAAAAGGCAAAAGTTCAGAACGGAAAGTCTACCGAACCCACCACTCACGCCTTTTGCCTTTTACCTTTTTCCTTTTGCCTTAAGGTCGCTTAGCAACCTGCTCTTTCTTCCGGTTACAGATATCCAGCGCCGCCATGGCGTAAACTTTCGTGCAGTTCACCATGTTGGTGATGCCGACGCCGCGGCGCACGCCAGTGGGCGAATCCCACTCCTCGCCGGCCTTGGTTTCCGTCGGATCGACCAGATGAGTGCCAAAGCCCGGACCGTAGGTGATCGCCGGCACGCCGTACTGGGCGATGCGCGAGCCGTCGCTGGTGATCCCGTAACGAATCGGCTTGGCATAGGGCACTGGCGCCTTGAATACAGTCCTGTGTGCGCCCTCCATCACTTTCACCAAAGGTTCGCTCTTGGAAATCTCGTAGCCAGGCGTGGTTAAATAAAGCTCGACGCGAATGTCCAGGATATCGCTCTCGCGCTTGCGCACTTTTTCACAGACCGCTTCGAGGTCGCGCTTGATCGCCAACGGCACGGCGTCGGGCAGCATTTTCACGATCACGAAGATGTCCGTCGTCGGACGGGTCCCCGGCTTAAACGCGTTGCCGCCATCGATGGCGCCGATCTGCACCGTGGGCAGCATGAATTTGTGGGGATTTTTGCGCTGGTATTCTTTCTCCCAATCTTGAATCGCTTGAGCGACTTTGCAGGCCGCGAGAACGAATTTGGTCGCCTTGCCATCGACGCTCACACGCGCCCAGAGTAAGCCAGAGTTACCGATTTGCAGCTGCAAACCGGTGGGCTCGCCGATGATGCACATGTCGGCCATCACACCATGGTCCATCAGATAGCGCGCGCCGACGCCGGCGCCGCGAAACTCTTTGCCGTGGAAACGGCCGACCTGGGCCTTTTCGATTTCGCCGACGACACCGGATATTATCAAATCGCCCTTGAGCTTTGCGCCGGCTTTTTGCAGCGCCGCCACCGCTTCGATGTAGCAGGGGAATGCCGCTTTCATGTTGACCAAACCGCGACCGTAGATGCGGTCCTCCTCGACGACCGTCTCTTGCGGCGCATCAAAGTGGTCCATATGAGCGTTGAACATCAAGGTCGCGCCGCCGCCGCTGCCTTTGAGTGTGCCGATGACATTGGGCCGGCCGTCTTCGACATATTGATATTCGACTTTCATGCCGAGCCGTTCGAATTCGCTGCCGAGATACTTGGCGACGTTTTCTTCATCGCCGGTGATGCTGACGATGTCGGCGAGATTGCACGCCATCTCGATGATTCGGTCGCGATCGACCTGTTGCAAAACTTCATCCTGCATTGACGGCTTCCCTCCGCTGCTGACTAGATTTCAAGTTGGAGCTTTTTTGTAGCATCCTCTAGGACCACTAACAACAATCCAAGTTGACGACGCAGAACAATTTCCCTAGATTGTGGCATCATGATGATCGGCATGGACATTGACGGTGTGTTGGCGGATTTCGTCTCGCCTTTCTTGCAGTTACTCGAACGGCGCGGCGGCGGCAAGCCAATTGACCCGGCCATGATCACCGATCCCAACTTTCAGAGCCATCCGTTTTTGACCCGGGAAATCATCTACGACTGTATGGTCGATGCTTCCTACGATCCAGAATTCTGGCGCGTTCTGGCGCCGCTTCCGTCTCAGAGCCAATGGCAGTCGTTGAACCGATTGAACCACGAACACGACTTGGCGTTCATCACGCACCGCTGGGTGCGTGACACCTTCGATGTCAACCAAGTCACCTGCGACTGGCTGCGCCGGCAAGGCATCGACGACCCAGTCGTGCACTTCACGCAAGAAAAGAAATCGCAACTGGTCAACCATCTTAAAGTCGAACTTTTCGTCGACGATCGCCACGAAAACTGTGAAGACGTGGCGACCCAAACCGATGCCGTCGTCATGATGCCGCTCCGGCCGTACAACCGAGGCTTCGATCACCCAAAAGTGCAGCGCATTCAAGACTTGAATGATATGTTTGCTTATCTTGCCATTAGGTAGGAAATAGCAGGGAGTATTCCGATGGGAACCATCGACAATAAAGTCGCCATCGTCACCGGCGGTGGCGGCGGTATCGGCGGCGCCATCGTGCAGCGCTTCGCCCGCGAAGGCGCGAAGTTGGCGGTTGCCGACATCAACCGGGAGGCCGCCCAAGCCCGGGTCAAAGAAGTTTCCGACCGAGGCGCCCACGCCATCGCCATCGTTGCCGACGTGACCAACAAACAGTCGGCCCGCGATATGGTCAAAGCGACCCTCGACCTCTGGGGCAGGATCGATATTCTGGTCAACGTCGCCGGCGGCGCGCAAAGAAAAAACGTCGTCGATATCAGCGCCGAGGATTGGGACCGCGTTGTCAACATGAATTTGAAGTCGGTGTTTCTCTGCTCCCAGGCCGTGTTAACGACCATGCTCAAAGCGCGATACGGCAAGATCGTCAGCATCTCCTCGATCTATGGCTTTGCCGGCAACGCCACGCGGGCAAGCTACGCCGCGGCAAAAGCCGGCGTCGCGGTGTTCACCAAGTCTCTCGCCCTCGAACATGTCAAAGACGGCATCAACATCAATGCCATCGCACCCGGAAGAATCTCGACCCCCGCCGTGCGCGGCCATTACTCCGATGAAGCCTGGGCCGAAGCCGAAGCGCAAATCCCCATGGGCCATGCCGGCAAGCCGGAAAATATCGCCAGCGCCGCGATCTTTTTGGTCCAAGACGAAAACAACTACATCACCGGTCAGACGATCCATGTCAACGGCGCGTGGCTGAATTGGTAAGCAAAACAGTTGTCAGCGATCAGTGGTCACTAACAGAATTCACATCAGGCTTCACTGAAAACTAACGACTGACAACTAATGACAGGAGGGGAAAAGCATGTACGGCTGGAGAGTAAGAATTGGTCATGTGGCTCCATCGCGGGGCGACACGTTGGTCTATGAATTTTATCAAATGATGCCGGCGGGCTTCATGATTCTGAACAGCACGGGTACGATCAGACAACTAGTCGATGCCGATCTAGAACGGCAACTGCAGCGCATCGAGGAAGCGGCCGCCGATCTGGTCGACAACAAATGCGATTCGGTGATCATCGGTGGCTCGCCGCTGTTCACCAAACTCGGCTACGGCAGCGACACGGAAATGGGTAAACGTTTGAGCGACAAGTACGGCGTGCCAGTTTCACCCGGCATCACCGGTGAGATCGAAGCGCTCAAGTCGCTCGGCCTCAAGAAGCTCGTGGTCGCCACGCCGCACGAAGACACGCTCAACGATCGCATGAAAGCGTTCCTCGAAGCCTCGGGCTTCAAAGTTCTCAAGATCCAAGGATACGGCGTGCGTAAAAACGCCGACCTCACCGACATGGACGAGCACGCCGCCTACAAGATCGCCAAGCGCCTCTACGAGCGAGCGCCTGACGCCGACGGCGTCTTCGTCCCCTGCCCGCGCTGGCCGACGATCACCGACGTCGATTTGCTAGAACACGAAATCGGCAAACCGGTGGTGACAAGCTGCCAAGCTTATATTTGGCACGCGTTGAAGATGGCGAAAGTGAAACACGAGGTAACCGGGTATGGGAAGCTGATGGCGTCGCTGGGGAATTGAAATTGATTTGGGAGCAACAAATGCCAAGCGCGAGCAGATGAGTCTGCTCGCCCTTGAAGTTGTGACCGACTGCTGACCCGAGGCTATTTTCTACTCCCGAACACTTCTTTCAAAAGATCCGTCACCCGCGCCGCTGGGTTGGTTCTGATCTTTTTCTCTTCCTGAGCAACGACATAGAAAATTCCGTCGGTCGCCTTCTCGGTGACATACTGGTTCACGTCGAAGACGATATTCTTGGAGAACGGCACGTCTTTGTATTTGCCTATCAAATCGTTGTATTGCCGGTTCACGCCGACTTGGTTCATCACCTCGGTCACCGACGGCAAAAACGCCGCCTGCAAGTTCTTGGTGGTCTTCGATTTGAAATAGTCCGTCGCCGCCGTGTCGCTGCCGTTTAGAATCTTTTGCGCATCATCGAAGGTCATCTCGCCGATGGCGTTCCAGAAAATTTCTTTGGCGAACGGCACCGATTTTTCTGCGGCGCGGTTCATGCCGACGACAAACTCATCGATCTGCGGACCGTAGCCGACCAGCCTGAGCGGCTTCTCGATGTTCTGCAGAGTCTTGGGCATCAGAATCTTGATCGCCTTGTTGAGCAAAAAACCGTCCGACGCGCTGGTTTGGGCCACCGCGTTTTCGGTACCGACTTTTAACGCTTCTTGCAGGCCGGAGCCGATCTTGGCATCGCTTAGACCTGCGCCGACGCTGGGAAGATTTCCCAAGCCCTTCAAAAACTTGTCGAACTGCGCGGATGCGGGACTCGCCGCCAGCAGTAAAAACAAGGTCGTCACCCATAATCTCTTCATGATATCTCCTTCAGTTCGCTCAGCAGTGTGGACGGAAGCGCAACGCACCGGAATGCGGTGCTGGCGGCAGTCGCTAGAGAATTTCTTTGGGCCGGCTCGGCGGGTTTAGCATGTCGCCCAACCTAAACTCATTTAACGCCGCGGCGAATCCCGCGTCGATGATCAAATTTATGATCTCCTGTTGGGCCTCGGTCGGGGCTAACCGAAACGCCGTGCGCAACGGCTGGATCGCCGCGCGCCAATTGCTCTGGCTCAAGTGAGCGCGGCCAAGATAGAGATACGCCTGGGCGGAGTTGGGATTGTCATGCGTTGCTTCTTCGAAATAGGGAATCGCCGCGGCAAAGCGGCCTTGATTGAATAACGCCAAACCTTGATCAAAATTTCCCTGACCAATTAATGCGCAGGAACTCGTCAACGCGACGGTGAGGGTAAAAATGAGCGAGGCGATGCTTTTCTTCGTCATACCTTAACCCCCCTCTTAAGGCTTAGACGCAAAAAAGCCCCGAATCATAGCGACCCGGGGGCTTTTTCTCACTTCTCGAAGGCCGCCTTTAGCATCGGCTCCAGCTCACCACGCTCGTGCAGCTCGTGCACAATATCGCAGCCGCCGACAAATTTACCGTCGATGTACACCTGCGGAATCGTAGGCCAGTTGGAGTAACGCTTAATGCCGTCCCGCACCGCGGAATTGGCGAGCACGTCGTCGGTCGCGAAGGGAAAACCGTAGGATCTTAGAATCTCCACCGTATGGGCGGAAAAGCCACACTGGGGAAAATCCGGCGTGCCCTTCATGTAAAGCATGACTTTGTTGTTCTTTACCTTCTCATCGATCTGGCCTAAAACATCATCTGCCATAAACAATTCTCCTTTTTGAGGTTGCCTCTAGGTTTTTAGGAACCGAGCCTCTCCCACTGCGCCGGACTATAGGTCTTGAGCGACAACGCGTGAATGCGCTGATCGGCCAACGGCTCTTTAAGCACTTCATTGACCATGCGATGCTGTTCCACCAAGCCTTTCCCTTCAAACGCCGGTGACACGATGATCACCTGCCAATGATCGCCGCCGCCGGTGAGATCCTGAGTTTCGATCACCGAAACCGGCAGCGCTTTCGATAACGTCAACTTAATTTCATCCGGACTAATCATGGTAAAATCTTACCGATTCGGCGCGGCGCTTTCAACCCGGCGGCGAGTATTCCTAACCCACCGGCCCGCCAAAATCAGGGCGGACTTTGCGCAGCATGGCGCGCAAGTCAGCTCTCAATTCGTCCAGCGTCGGCCGGCCCAAATACCAGTAACCGTTGTAGAGGTTATGAATCGTCAGATCCGGCATCAGGGAAAAGGTGTGCGGCATGGCGGTCACCCCTTTGCTCTTGGAGGTCTCCGTCATGTCGAGCATTTTGACCACTTTCCGTTCCTGGTCGCTCAGGAACGGGAAGTTGGCGTCGAGGCCGGTACGAAAAGCGTCATTCACGTCCGGCGAATCGACGCTCACCACCGCCAGTTTGCAATAATTGATCGCCAGCTCTTCCTGAAGTTCGACGTAGTGGCGCAACTGCACCTGACACTTTCCTCACCAATAGCCACGATAAAAAGTCAGGATAAACGGAAACTTGCCGACCAGCTCGGAAAGTTTGACCGGCTGGCCTTCATGATCCGGCAGTTCGATGTCGGGAAACTTTTCGCCGATCTTTAAGTTCATGGTCGCACCTCCGAAACTAGGTAGCGCACGAATTCTCGCGTGCCCTACGGATAACGTTTCGCCATCTCGGTAAAGAAGCCTTCTTTTTCTAGCTGCTGCAGCAAAGATAAATCGGTGAACTGTTCCGGCTTGGCAGTCTTTGCTTGCGGAATCTTCCCCGCGACTTCATCGAGCAGATACTGTATCCCCTTCAACGTCGGATAAGGCCGTTTCGATACCCGCTTGATGAACCAGTCGACGGTTGCGTCCAAAACTTCCTGCTCGTTGCTGCGCATGTATTTGCCAGCGATCCGCTTCGCCTCGTCGCGGTTCTTGCCGATGAAATAAATCGCTTCCACGTAGGACCGTAGCGCGCCGAGCACCGTTTCTCGCTGGCTGCGAATGAAACTTCGCGAAGTGGCGAAGCCATTGCCCTGCACTTCGATGCCGAGCTCGAGCATGTCGAAAACTTCGACCAGTCCTTGGCGGCGCGCGCGAGGTAATTCCGAAGGCGTGAGAATCGTCGCTTCGATGCGGCCGGAATCCACCGCGCTCAACCGTTCCATGGTCGGCCCCGCCACCACCAGCGCGACGTCTTTGTTAACTTCGAGATTGAATTTCTTGAGCAGAATGAGTGAAGCGTTGTGCGATGCCGATCCGAAACCACTCACGCCCAACCGCTTGCCTTTGAGTTGTTCGACTCGGTTGATGCCGGGACGCGCGACGACCGAATAATTATACGACGACTCGGATGACGCGATCAGTACGACGTCATGTCCTTGCAAACCGGCCTGGACCACCGTGCCGATGTTGACGATCGGCGGATCGCCGGCGACCAACGCTTGGGTTGCCAGCTGGCCGCCACGGAAAAAGATCACTTCGGCGTCGAGGCCATGCTTGCGGTAAATGCCCGAGTCCTTGGCGATCCAGATGTGAATTTGATTGTACGATATCGCCGGATAACCGATTTTGATTTTTCTCAGCTCTTGTCCATCGGCGCTACCGATGAAAAGAACGAGGAAGAAAACATGCGCGGATTTCAACATGGTTAACCCCGTTGTGTAGCGGGGGGTTCGCTGTGAGGAATACCTGGAAATGGTTCGCTCAGTACGCTTTGACCGCTGGATCGACCACGGCAGCACTGTCGCTATCGATTCCGACTTTGGTTTCAAGCGCTTTGACGCGTCTTTCCAACACACGCACTTGGGCTTGCGAATTGGCCAACTCTTGTTCGACGATCGTCACCACCGACGCGGTATCACCCCACCACGAGTAACCGGCACTTATTCCGACAATGACCGAAGCGACGGCGGCGAGAATCCAATAGAAGCGGTACGAAGGTGCGTTACGTTTTGTCCATGGCATAATGGCATTTTTTTACCTGAAACACCCCCCCTTAGTCAAACGATTTTACCAAGCCAATCGCGTGCGTTTAACGACTGACCGGTGATTTCCTTCGAAGCGTCAGCGGCCAAATACACGAATATCGGCACAACGCTGTCTGGCACCGGCAAGGTTGTCGGATCTTCGGCGGGGTAAGCGAGCGCCCGCATCTGGGTGCGGGTTGCCGCTGGATTGACCGCATTCACCCGGATGCCAGCTGATTTGACCTCCTCCGCGAGCACCTGGGTGAAGCCCTCCAGCCCGGCCTTGGACACCGCGTAGGCGCCCCATTTAGCCTTACCGACCCGCCCAACGCCGGAAGTAACGTTAATAATCGAGCCGGACTGCCGCGCCAACATCGACGGCAGCGCTTCGCGGGTCATCAGAAACAGCCCCGTCAAGTTAGTGCGAATCACTTCTTTCCAGGCTTCAAGCGGATACTCGGCGATCACTTCACGCGGCCCGAGTATGCTGGCGTTGTTGACCAGCACATCGATCGCGCCGAAGCGCTCAAGCGCCGCGCGGACGATGCGTTGAACATCTTGCGCGCGAGCGATATCGCCGGCAACGCCGTCGATCGCACCGCCGCCGGCGCCTACTTCACCGAGCGCATTCTCGACATCGGCAAAATTTCGCCCGCAGATAAATACCCGCGCACCTGCCTGCGCGTATGCCGCCGCGATCGCCCGTCCGATGCCACGACTGCCGCCGGTAATCAACGCAACTTTGCCGAGCAACGTTTTGTCTGTACTGTTTGCCATCGCAAGGTCGCTATAACATAATAAAACCAGCCATGAAACCGAACCCTTCGCCACCCGCAATGCCAAACTATCCGCGACGACTCATTTTCTTCTTGCTGGCGGTATTAGCGCTGACCTGCGTGACCAGTCCGTGGCTTGCCGCCGGCGCAGCCTGGGTGGCGGCGCGCTGGTCGAATGTGATTGCCGAGCCCATTCCTTTTTCGCGCATATTCAACCGCACGTTCATGATCTCCGGCATCGTGCTGTTCATCGGTTGCCGGCGACTATTCGCCGGCGCTCAGTGGCAGCAGCTGTTGGCCGTCAAGGTCCGGGTGGGATGCCGCGATTTATTGACCGGGCTTGGCCTGGCGATCGGCTCGATGGTTGTCTTGACCGCGGCGATGACAGCCAATGATGTCTTCTCGCCATTTTTCCGCGTGTCCCTGGCGCGAGCCCTGGGCACATTCGCTAGCGCCCTCAGCGCGGGAATCTTTGCCGGCGCCTTGGAGGAAGTCTTCTTTCGCGGCCTGCTGTTCAAGGGCCTCTATGACGCCGGCCATCCTCTGCGCGCCTATTTGTTGGCGAATCTGTTCTATTCGCTGCTCCATTTCGTCAAACCGGGCCAAGCGTATTTTCTCGATGGTTTCGAGCCCCTGGCAGGGTTCCGCCACTTGTTCAAAACCTTCGCGCCATTCCTCGACCCGTTGTCGATCCTGCCAGGGATATTGGGTCTGTTTCTGATCGGCGTCGTGCTCAGCTACGCGCTGCTGAGAACCGGCAAGTTGTATTTTTCCATCGGCCTTCACGCCGGCTGGATTATCAGTTTGAAATCACTGCGTGTGTTCGGCGACTATCGCCGCCAGGATCTTGGTTGGCTGTTTGGCTCCACCGAGCCAAAGATCGTCAGCGGCGTCGCGACTTTTGTTGGCCTGGTGTTGGTCGGTGTCGCGGTGCACTATGTGACTAGAAACCGCTCCGGCCGGTCAAGCGATCCGCCTCGCGAAGCAGCGGTCTGACTTTTTCGGCGACCCGTTCGGCGATCAAGCGATAGCCGGCGCCGTTAGGATGAATCGTATCGCTTTTCAGCTTTGCGTCGCCGAGAATCCCTTTCATCACCTCGGGAATGTAGAGCGCGCCAAATTCTTTGGCCGTATCTTCGTAGATCGCGGCAAACTCATCGGTGAATAGACCGAGCCTGACGCCCGCGATCGCCACCATGGCGCCCTGCTGTTGAATGCGGCGGACGATCTCAGACAAATTTTTCTTACTCTCGGCCCGTGGCAGTTGGCGCAAAAAATCATTGCCGCCCAACAAGACGATCACCAAGCGCGGATTTCTGCGCAGCACCGACTCAGATAATCGCTCTAAAGCTTGCGCGGTCGTGTCGCCGCGCCGGCCGGCGTTGACGATTGGAAAACCAAGCTGGCGCGACAGCGCTGTTGGGTAGTCGTCGCCGCCTTCGGCGCCGACCCCCTCGGTCAAACTGTCGCCGAAGCAGACAATCGCCTCGCCGGCAGAGTGCAGGTTTCGTATCTTGCGAAAATCGTCCCCGCCGCATGCGGCGAGTAGCAAGACGAGCCAAAAAAGACTTGCGTGAATGCGCCCGGCCATCGAGTCCCGATTACGTTGCAACCTTCGCTTAGACCCGATGCAGCAGTTCACTCAGCGGCGCAATCGACGGCAGCTCCTCCAAATGCTTGACCATGTCGAGTATTTTTTCGCCGCGTTCCACGGGCAGCGCGAGGCGCGCGTTGGCGCGAAACTTCTCTTCGACCTCTGCCGGCGGCAGCGGATCTTCCAAGCCGCCACGAGGGTGAGGTTGGTTCTCTTCGAAGACCTTGCCGTCGGCCATGATGACTTTGACGTGGCCGGAAAAATGGCGTGGATAGTCGATGGTCGGATCGAGCTGGTAGCGAATTCGCGCCGCCAGCTTGAGAACCGTGGAATCCTCGATCGCATTGTCGGTAAATTCTTCCAGCCCGGCCCGGCCCCGCACCAGCATCACGGCGAGGCTGTAAGGTAAACTGAACTTCGCGCCGTAAGAGCTGACCGGTTTCTGCTTATCGGCCAAGGGCTCCCACAAGCGGTGCACCGGCCCCTCCGCCGTGCGGCAAATCACTTCGGCGATCTCTTCCGGCGCCGGCGCGTGTTTTTGTTTGATCTTGAGCGCGCAATCCATGTACGGGTGCGAGATCGAACCACAAGGATATGACTTGAAAGCCAACTTGGGAATTTCCCAATGGCGTCCGAGCTCTAAAAGCTTATCGAAGCGAAAGTCGATTTTGCCGCCGAAGGAGTTGAAAAAACCGTCGGTTCCCTCGAAAACTTTAGCCGGGCCACGAAAACCTTCTTGCGCGAGTAAGCAGGCGATCACGCCGCCATGGGCCGACCAGCCAGGGTGCAGACGCTTCGTCCAGGTGCCATCAGCGAGGTACTCAATAATGCCTGAGCTCTGGCTACCGCACACGCCGAAGGCATCGACCCACTGGTCTGAATTAAGACCGTAGAGCTTGCCGGCCGCCGCGGCGGCACCGAAGGTCGAGCAGATCGCGGTCGGATGGAAGCCGCGCGCGTGAAACTTTCCCGGCGCGACGAGTCCGATTTTGCACAACACTTCCGTGCCGACGATTGCTGCCTCTAGGAGCGCTTTGCCGCTAGCGTGCTCCGCCTCGGCCGCCGCCAAGGCGGTCATCCAGGCGCAAGAGCCGGTGTGCACGATCGCCTCTTCCAAAGTGTCGTCATAATCCAAGCCATGGGCCAGCGTGCCGTTGGCTAAGACGGCGTTGGCCGCCGCCACCTGATGCGGTGAGCCGATGACAACGCTCTGCTTGTCGCCGCCGAGCTTATGCGCCACTTGCGTCACCATAGCGCCGAAATCCATCGTCGATGAAGCTAAAGCGATGCCGAGGGTATCGAGAAACACCAGTTTCGCTTTGCCGATCACATCGGTTGGCACGTCGGTGAGCTTTAGGTCGCTGGCAAATCGCCCAACGGCGCGTGAATAGGATTCTGAATTTATGTTTTCTTTCATGATGCACCGTTAAATTAACTTAGCATTTGCTGCAAATTTCAACTTCAATAGTTCGCTTGACACGGTTTTTCATAACATACTACGCTCGTGGGACAAGGAACAATGCAATGATTTCTTTTGGCATGCTCATCGGCCCGCTGAGCTTGGCAGCGGGCATTTTACTGCTGCTTATCGTTCTTGCCGGGTTTCTCTGGCTCACCGGGAAAATGGAGGGCTACGATCCGGTCAATGAGATGATGTTTCGCGACAATCCTGCGTTAGGAATCCGCTACGCGCTGTTTGTCATCGCCGTTGTGCTCGCCTTGCTCGGGATTTTCGACCGCAGCCAGGGCGACAGCGGCGCCTGGCTCTTCACGCAGCACGCGCTCTTAGCCGTGCTGCTGATCTATCTATCGCGCTATCTCAACGATTGGCTCATCCTCTATCACTTCAGCAACAACCACGAAGTGGTCCAAGAAAAAAACGTCGCGGTGGCAGTGGTCGAAGGCGCCACCTACCTCGCCAGTGCCTATGTCATCGCGGGTGCATTTTATGATTGGGAAAACGGCCTGCTGATAGCGCTCGTTTGGTTTTTGATCGGGCAACTCTTGCTCATCGTTCTGGCCGCGCTCTACCGTCTCGCCGGCCGAGCCGTTGACTCGGCTTTGGACGACAAGAATCTCGCCGTCGCCATTTCGCTCGGCAGCTTCTTGCTTTCAGGCGGGATGGTCTGCGGCGCGGTCATCAGCGGGCCGTCCCAGGGCTGGCGACACGACATCCTGATCGTCTCGGTATACCTGACAAGTTGGCTCCTGCTCATGCTCATCGCGCACTGCGTTTCCGATCGATTGGTCTTTCGCTCTTCGCGCCTGGGCGACGAGGTCATCGAGCAGCGTAACATTGCCGCCGCACTCTTCAAGGCGGTAATTTTTCTGGCCGTAACGCTCGGCTACACGCACGGGTAAGCGGCAATGAAAAGATCCGCCAAAGTTACGCTAACGTTCCTGTCATCGTTCGCCGCCGTCGTCATGAACGGCTGCGACGGCAACGACGGCGGCGACTGGGTCGAAGCCAAGCGCTGCGTCGACAATAATAATCTCGTCGTCGAAGACCGTTTATGCGACGAGACAGCCAACCGCAGCGGTGGCCATGGCGGCCATTTTTTCTACTATGGCGGCAGAGGTTACTATCCGGGCGACTTCGCCTCAGGCGGCGGCCGAGTCCCCCAAGGCGGCGTGCGCTACGAAAGTCCCAGCCGCATCCCACGCGGCGGCTTCGGCGCCACCGGCAGAGCGTTCGTCGGCCGCAGCAGCTGGATCGGCGGTTAAGGTCTCTTTCCGTGGAGACTAGACTGCGTATTTTGGGGGCTAAATTTGAGTCCGTCATGCCGGCGAAGGCCGGCATCCAGATGACCGACAGCGTTCGTCATACCGTTGAAAAGCGGAATTCAGGGTTTAGAGATGAACCCCGGTTTTCACCGGTGTGACGATAAGGCCTGGATTGCGGCCTGCGCCGGAATGACGGAGAACGAAAGTCGACATATCCGGTTTTACTAAATCCACATGAAACGAGTCACGATCAACCCGCGCGCCGACTGGGAGCACAAAGTCGAAGAGATTGGCCTGATTTACCACCACACCGAAGGCCGGCCCTATTGGAACGAATCGGCTTATTACTCATTTCGCTCCACCGAAATCGACCGCATCGAACTGGTGACCAACGAACTGCACGAGATGTGCCTGCAAACCGCGCAGCATATTATCGACAACAATCGTTTCAAAGAATTGAGCATCCCCGACGCGGCGATTCCGGTCATCAAGCAGGCCTGGGAAGACGAACCGCCGGCAATTTACGGCCGCTTCGATCTCGCCTACGACGGCGATCAACTTAAACTGCTCGAATACAACGCCGACACCCCCACGGCTTTGCTCGAAGCCTCAGTTGCCCAGTGGCATTGGCTGCAAGAACTCTTTCCCAAGCTCGACCAGTTTAACTCGATCCATGAAAAACTCTTAGCCAAGTGGCGAGAACTCAAGCCCTACGTCGCCAGTCCGCTGCACTTCGCCTATCTCGAAGCGCCGGACGTCGAGAACAGCGAAGACTTGATGACCGTGAGTTACTTGATGGACTTAGCCAGCCAAGCCGGCATCGAATCCGTGCTCATGCGCATCGACGATATCGGTTGGGATGAGCGGCAAAACTGTTTCGTCGATTTGACTGGCCAACCCATGCGCAGCATCTTCAAACTCTATCCATGGGAGTGGTTGCTCCGCGACCCGTACGCCAACCAGTTACTCTCCACCTACACGCTCACGCAGTGGATCGAACCGATCTGGAAAATGCTCCTCTCGAACAAAGCCATACTGCCGATCCTCTGGGAACTTTTCCCTGGCCATCCGAATCTGCTGGAATGCCATTTCAACGGACCCAAAAGACTAACCGACTATGTGAAAAAGCCGTTGTTATCGCGCGAAGGCGCCAATCTCACCATCCAACGCGGCGGTTCAGTGCAACGAACCGAAGGTCCTTACGGCGAAGAAGGTTTTGTTTTTCAGGCGATGGCGCGCATGCCAAATTTAGACGGCGTGTATCCGGTCATCGGCAGCTGGCTGATCGACGGCGTAGCCGCCGGGATCGGCATCAGAGAATCCGCCACGCCGGTGACGAACAACTTGAGTTGTTTCGTACCGCATCTGTTTGAATAGTCGCCACATCTCCTTGAATTCATTGAAGGAGCGGCTCTTTGCCATGTGTTATAAGTCGAGCAGGACAGAATCCATGGCTGATCTCGCCAAGACCATCTGCGCCTCTTCATATTTTGGCTGAGAAAGGGTAGTTTTTGACTGCAATCAATGGCCACGAGACTGACAACCGAACAGATCGAACGCTATAGCCGCCAGATCATGGTGCCCGATCTCGGCGGCACTGCGCAGATGCATCTACGCGACGCGCGCGTGTTAGTGATCGGCGCCGGCGGACTGGGATCGCCGGCGGCTTTTTATCTGGCAGCGGCCGGGATCGGCACGCTGGGCATTATCGACCCGGACAAAGTCGAGCTATCAAACTTGCAGCGGCAGATCCTCCACGCGACAAAAAATATCGGCCAACTTAAAGTCGAGTCAGCGAAAATGACGCTGACCGCATTGAATCCCGATGTTGAAGTTAAAACTTACGCGGCCCGCTTCGACGAGTCGAACGCCGCCGAAATCGCTGCCGAATACCAGTTTATCGTCGACGGCAGCGACAACTTCGACACCAAGTTCCTCGTCAACGACACTGCGATCGAGCTTGGCATCGCTTTTTCGCACGCCGGCATCGTTCGGCTCCAAGGCCAGACAATGACGGTGATCCCCGGCAGGTCGGCTTGCTATCGCTGCTTGTTCAAAGCGCCGCCGCCGCCCGAGGAAATTCTCAACTGCCAGGCCTCCGGCATACTCGGCGCCGTCGCCGGCACTCTCGGCACCATTCAGGCGACCGAAGCGGTCAAATATCTCGCCGGATTCGAAGAAGGCCTGCTCACCGATCGATTGCTGGTTTACGACGCCAAGCACATGAAGTTTCGCGATGTTGAAGTAAAACGCGATCCACGGTGCGCGAGCTGCGGCGATGGCAGGAGTGCAGCATGAGCTATGTCGTCGGTCTCCAATGCCGAGAATGCGGCGCACAATACCCTCAGTCGCCGCGCCATGTCTGCGAAAGCTGCTTCGGACCGTTGGACGTCCAGTACGATTTCCCCGCGATCGCAAAATCTCTGAGTCGCGACAAGATCGCGGCTCGCCCACGCAATCTGTGGCGCTATCGCGAATTTTTGCCGATCGACGGCGAGCCGCGCGTGGGCTTGTACTCCGGCTTCACCCCGCTCGTGCGCGCGCACCGGCTCGGCGCGGCCCTCGGCGTCAAGGAACTCTATCTCAAGGACGACTCGGTCAACCATCCGACATTCTCCTACAAAGACCGCGTCGTTGCCGTGGCGATTTCCAAAGCGCTGGAGTTCGGCTTCGACACGGTGGCCGCGCGTCGACCGGCAACTTGGCCAATTCGGTGGCGGCCCACGCCGCGGTGGCCGGGCTTAACTGCTATGTATTCTTCCCTGACGATCTGGAACCGGCAAAAATCATTGGCTCGTCCGTCTACGGCCCGCGAACCGTCGCCATCAAAGGCAACTACGACGACGTCAACCGGCTTTGCAGCGAGATCGGTGACAAATACGGCTGGGCCTTCGTCAACGTCAACCTGCGGCCCTATTACGTCGAAGGCGCCAAGACCCACGGCTTCGAAGTGGCCGAACAGCTCGGCTGGAGGCTGCCACAACATATCGTCGTCGCCTCGGCCGGTGGCACGATCCTGCCGAAGCTGGCGAAAGGTTTTCAAGAGCTGATCGGCGCCGGTTGAGTCGAGGACAGCGGCTGCAAAATCTATTCGGCGCAGGCGGCGGGCTGCGCGCCGATCATCGAGGCGCTGCACCAAGGAACCGACATGATTAAGCCGGTGAAGCCGAATACCATCGCGAGTTCCATCGCCATCGGCGATCCCGCGGAAGGCTATTACGTTCTCCAAGTGATAAGGGAGTCCGGCGGTTGGGGCGAAAGCGCGAGCGACGGCGAAATTCTCGACGCGATCAAGCTGCTGGCTCGCACCGAGGGAATCTTCACCGAGCCTGCCGGCGGCACCGAGGTCGCGGTCGCCAAAAAATTAATTGAGCAGGGCCGCATCCCACGCGATGAGTCCATCGTCATCAGCATCACCGGCAACGGTTACAAATCCTTGGAAGCGGTCGCGCCCAGTGTTGAGCGTCCATTCAAAATTGACGCGACGTTGGACAATTTTGCCGCGCTCTTCGAGCGGCTGAATCCAAGCGATTGAGGAAAAGCGACGGCGAGCTAGTCTGGAGGAGTATTCACCACGAAGAGCACGAAGTTCGAAGTTTTTATCATCTGAACCCTTCGTAAACTTCGTGGTGATCAAATCCCAGGTGATAGTGCCGGGTTACCCAGCACTTCGCCTTGCAAGGCAATCGGTGTCGGACTATTCTGGCTTGGTCAATTCCGTACTAGCTTTTAGGAGGATCGTTATGTCAGTGCGAGTTCGTGTTCCCACCCCGCTGCGCAAATACACCCAAGGCGCCGATGAAGTGAACGCCCAGGGCGGCAACGTTAAGGCGCTGGTCGATGATTTGGAGAAAAACTATCCGGGCATCAAAGAACGGATCTGCGACGAGAACGGCAAAGTGCGCCGCTTCGTCAACGTTTACGTCAATGGCGACGATATTCGCTTCTTGCAGAATCTCGAGACGTCGTTGAAAGAAGGCGACAACATCTCCATCGTGCCGGCGATTGCCGGCGGCCGGCAAATCTGAATTCGGATGTCGACGATGGCTGGATCATCGCCCAATCTGCGTCTGGTACCGTCGCCGCGCGCGGAGCTGAAAAAAGTCGAGTCGGTTCTCGACCTGATCGGCAATACACCGTTGCTGGAAATTCAACGGATCGGCGGAGGTCTGCCGCCGGGTGTTAAAGTTTTCGCCAAGCTCGAAGGTCTCAATCCCGGCGGCTCGGTGAAAGACCGGCCGGCTTGGCGCATGATTCAAGAAGGATTGCGCGACGGCAAACTGCATGCGGGCAAGACGATCCTCGACTCGACATCGGGAAATACCGGCATCGCCCTCGCCATGATCGGCAGCGTGCTCGGTTATCCGGTGGAATTGGTGATACCAGCGAACGTCAGTAACGAACGTAAACTCATCATTAACGCCTACGGCGCAAAGATCACATACAGCGACCCCATGGAAGGTTCAGACGGCGCGATTCGTCTGTGTCGCCAGATCATCGAAGCGGATCCGGAAAAATACTATAAGCCGGACCAATATTTCAACCCGATGAATCCCGTGGCTCATTACGAAAACACCGGGCCGGAGATTTACCGCCAAACCAACGGCAATATCACCCACTTCCTCGCCGGCATCGGCACCGGCGGCACGATCATGGGGACTGGCCGCTATCTAAAAGAAGTCAATCCCAACATCCAAGTGATTGCGATCGAACCCGATGACGCGCTGCATGGGCTCGAAGGCTTGAAACATATGGCCAGCTCGATCGTGCCGGGAATCTACCACGAGGAGAAATTGGACGGCAAAATCCCAGTGTCGACGGAAGACGCTTACTCGATGGTGTATCGTTTGAGCCAAGAAGAAGGCGTCCTGGTCGGCCAGTCTTCAGGCGCGGCCCTATTTGCCGCGCTCAAGGTCGCCCGCAAACTACGTTCCGGCACCGTGGTGACAATCTTTCCCGATTTCGGCGATAAGTATTTGACCACGAACCTTTGGGTGGGATGGCGCGATCGAATGGCCGTGGGCAATCTAAAATTCTCGATCTAGATTTCAATATAAATATTCATGGCTGCGGCGCGCTACGGTGTCGCGGCGGAGATCGATAACACCAACGCGCCCCCTTCATGCGGCGGGCCGCCGAGAATAAAATTACCCTTGTTGGGGATTTTCACAGTAGTATCGACGATCGGTTTGTCGTTTTCAGTCAGGCGAACTTTGAGCGCGATGCGATTATTTTGAAATTCTTGTGGCGCGACGGTGAGAGTTCGTCCGCCGGGAATCTCAAAGGATTGCGTGCCCTGCCACGGCACTGTTTTGGTATCGTCTTTCAACGAACGGTAAGAGCGGTATTTCAGCGATTTCAGTTGCTGCTCCATGCCCTTTAGCTTGGCATCAAACTCGTCGGACTTATTGGCCGCCAGAATCGACCTGATCGTCACTTGAACCGACTGCGGGTTTTTCTCCGCCGCCCCACCCCAACCCGCTAAAGAAACGAGCAAGAGACTAGAAAGCAGGACCAGACTTCGTCGCGTCTTCGGCAGCTTCATTTTCACCTTCTTGATCTTGATACAACCAGATTACAGTAGTCTTGGATTCGTTTTCACGCAATAGCGCAACGCTGCGTCCATGGGCGTCGATGGATTCCACGGCGGCGAAATTATTGCGCGCGCCGCCGAAGCGCCACCCCGGCAAATAGACATCGAGTGAAAACGCCGCCAGCACCAGCGCGATCACGGCGGGCACGGACCAAGCTATGCGCGGCGCGGTAAAGAAATCGCGACACCAGTCTAGCAGTTCCTCGTGCCAGGCTTGCTTTTGATTAATTCGCTGCTGCACGTCGCGCCAAAACGGCAAGAATTCGATCCCTGCCGCTTCGGCGGATAATTGGTCCTTGAGCGCGAGATGTAGCTTTTCCAACTGCCGGCGCACCTCGCCGCAAGCGGCGCAATTGGCCACGTGCGCGCGCACCGAGTCGCTTTCGCCGGGGCTCAACTCGCCATCGAGCCAACCGCCGATGGATTCACGAATGGTTTCACAGTTTGTCATAAAAACACGCTCAACTTATCTTGAAGTTTCTTTCTCGCGTAATGCAGCCGGCTCATCACCGTGCCTTCGGAACAACCAAGAATCTCACCGATATCTTTGTACGACATTCCTTCAATGGTTCGCAAAACGATTACCGCTTTATGTTCGGGCGTCAGCTCGTTGATCGCCTTGGTCAATTTTTCTCTCAGTTCCCGGTCATGCACGTCGGCGAAGGGATCTCGCGCCACTTCGTTTTGAGCTTCCAGCACGCCGTCCATGGATTCACGAAAATCCAAAGGATTGCGCTTTTGCCGCCTTTGCGTGTCGATCGAGATATTGACCGCGATCCGATAGATCCATGTGTAAAATGATGAGCCGCCCTGAAAACTGTTAATCTTTCGATAGGCCCGGAAGAACGCCTCCTGGGCCACTTCCAGGGCGTCGTCACGGTTGCGCAACAAGCCTAGACTCACCATGTAGACCTTCTGGTAATAACGCGACGCGAGCTCCTGAAAAGCGCTCATCTCGCCAGCTTGGCATTGCTTCACCAGTTCCGAGTCACTCAGCTCCACAGCAATCCTGCTTTTTAGACGTTGACTTAAGGGGATTATTCAGCGAGTAAAACAACTTGTTAAGCAAAAACCTTGACGTTTCCGAGGATTCCTCTAGAATTGCACTTCATTCTTTGCATTTTTATCAGCCCCCGTCGTGTGCCGGCGAAAGGTTATCTATGCTGGTTCAATGTCCCAATTGCAAGACAACTTATAAGGTATCCGAGGATGTCATGAAGGGTTCGACGCCGGCCTTTCGCTGCTCCCGATGCCGGCACACCTTTGAACTCGAAGCCGAAGAAGCGCCGCAAGTGCCAGCGGAACCTGGCGACTCGACATCCGCAAAAGCCGAGGCACCGGTTCCAAACCAAGAGCTGAGCTTTTCATTTCCATCCAAAGAAGCGGCCGGGCCCACCTTCGATGATCAATCCACACTGGTAGCGTCCAACGCACCGATAGATGAGACCCCAAGCCAGGAAATCGCCGCCGAAGACCAGTGGTCGTTGCATGGCGTTGATGAAAAAGTCGCAAAAAACGCAGCAGATGACGCGAAGGACGAAGCGCCGTTCACCCTTCCGGAGTTAACTTCGCCGGCTGAATCGGAAAAGAGCTTCGACCCACCCAAAGAATTCGCCGCGGAGCATCCGGCCTTCGCCACTGACAACGACGGGGCGACTAGCGTGCCGAACATTCTGCCCATGTCATCCTACATGGATCAGCAAGCATCGATCCTGCCGTACTTGACGCTTTTCGCTCTACTGGTGATCGGATTTTCTCTGGCCGCGGTGATCACCCACGCTCACCCCAAGGCGTCAGAAGCGTTGGTCAGGAAAATTCCCCTGCTCGGTACCGCGGTGCTGAAGAATAGTCATCTAAAGGATGGCATCTTGTTGCAATCCTTGCGCGGCGGCTACCAGAGCATTCAGGGAAATCGGGAAGTTTTCGTCGTCACCGGCGTAGCAATCAACCAGAATCCGGTGGTGATCCGCGAGATTCAACTGACCGGCAAGATCCACAATGAAGGCGCTAAGGAGCTAGAAGCGCAGACGGTCTGGGTGGGTAACACGCTCTCGGCAAAAATCCTGCGCGGCATGACTTTGGAGGATATCCCTCATTTGCAAAGCCTGAAACCGCTGAAGAGTTTCGAGATGCCGCCAGGCGACTCGGTTCCCTTTGCCATGGTATTTCTTAAACCGAGCCGGGGAGTTAAAGACTTTAGCTGCAAGGTAACATTCGCCGATAGCGACACGTAGTCATCAATCGGCGCGATTTATGGCTTGCTTGAATCGTTCTTCGGCGTGATATCGACTTCGTCGGGTTCATTGACGGCTTTGCGGAATTTTTTAATGCTCTTGCCCAGCCCTTCCCCTAGGTCGACTAGACGACGATTGAATAAGACCACGACGATAAGCAGAACGACCAATAGCTCGCCAATGCCAAGACCAAACATCATGCCTCCTCTGAGCCCCTGGGCTCTGGACCGTGGCGTAAAATTTTGCCACGGCGGTTGCCGCCCGATTTAAAGGCGATAATATACGATCGTGGGGTTATTGAACACAGCTCTCGGCCGTTTCTTGGCGATTTCGATCGCCATCCACATCCTTGGGTTTTTCATCATCAGAATGCGGCCGTTCATCCAAACGGCAGAGCCTGATCCGATCGCCGTATCGCTCCTGCCGCAAATTGAAAGACCCAGCGCTCCAGCCGCCCGAGCATCGAAAGCCACACCTGCCCCCCGTACGTCCAAGGCGCCCGCGATGATCGCGAAAAAAGACCCGGAAATCGGTAAGGAAATACCTGACCCCCTTCGTGAACAGCCCAATCCAGTCGAAAGGCCGCGTGAGGAGCCGACACCGCGCGAACCGATTCAAGAATCAACCGTGGTCGCCGAG